>Ga0157364_1002449_pt1 | contig 17273 bp, 8 predicted proteins | sample AttsexASBM2_FD_111476 | JGI IMG/M metagenome (GOLD analysis project Ga0157364, IMG submission 111476) | Fungus gardens microbial communities from leaf cutter ant in Ribeirão Preto, State of São Paulo, Brazil - Atta sexdens ASBM2 | ecosystem: Host-associated > Fungi > Mycelium > Unclassified ... | reverse complement strand
TAATTTATATATCTTAGAACTTTTTCATTTTAGCCGAAAAATCCTAACTTAACATTATCTTTTTCATTGAATTTAATGACAATTAATGAAAATTAGTTGCTAACAATATAAATATAGATATCCGTTATATCATATAATTATATTATGGCTATATTGTTACAATTATTCTATTATATATAGCAATGAATTTAGTGGTTGTAAGATTTGCAAATCTAATTTTGGGCTTAAATTCGCGTATGAATGATTCATAATGCATAATTTCGTTCGGAATAACGGGATCCCATGATTTATGAATGAATGTTTAGGATGCGAAACGTAGCTTCACTATAGATAGATAACACGGTTGAACTACTGACTCACTTCATGAGGATCATTTCGCAGAAGCGATTCATTTCGGCTGTACCCGACAACGATAATATCGAATGACCCTGTGGATCCACTACTCTTTGTGGTGTCTGCATAGTAATGTTCAGAAAATCTCTGATAATGTTAAAATGATGTAAAAATAAGTAAAATTGTGTTTGTTCTTAGATTTATGTGCGGAGCGCATGAAAAAGATTTGCGTTTCAGAGCTACTAATTTCTTTTTGCGGGCATTTATCTTGTCTAACAGTTTTCTGTCCGCAACGCTCGGCGCAGCACAAGGCAAAACATTTCATATGTATCCTCTAATACAATTACAATTATGCATATACCGCGTAACTGTAGTAACAGTAATAATAGCAGTAATGGCGTAATAGTCTCTATCTCGGTTAGCTTAGTGGCATTGTATGTGCCATCTGATGCTATCACGCTACGTGCTTTAAAGTGCTATGTTCGATAAGGACGCGTGAAATTCTGCTCACGCATTTCCTGCTCACGATCAGGGATGGGTGTAAATTTTCTTTTATCGCAAACGCAAACGTGGCGCCCTCGTCGTTTGTACGTCGGTCACTGATTGCTGTCGCGGAACTGCAAATGAGATGTACCCACCCGAAAAAGAAGAAAAAAAAAACAATGGAAATCTCTACTATTCTATCTTACTCTATTATTCCCTTTGTTGCATCGCGCGCACATAAAATGGTACGACCTCATGGAAGATGAGATCGTTTGCAACCTACTGCTGTTATCCAGATCATTTCGTAATTTTATGTTCTTTTCGTTGATTATATATATGAAACTAGACCATCGTACACTGCATTTAATTATTCGATTTACAATTAGAAGCCACACTCTCCTTTCGCGCAATTTCACCGCGGGTGGTAGAACCCTCGGTTTTTATGGCATCTTCGCCTCTTCCCTCGAACCGCACGCGCGATGATTCATCGCGTTAATGTACAAACGGATTAGTGGCACTTTTATAGTTTACGAGCTCGGAAGCACACGAGCTGCTCGTTGCCGTTCGATTAACCGCGTGCCGCGCCGCGTGTACGATACTGCCATGCGTCCGCGTCGCTGCTTTTATCGACGATATGACTATGGCAATATAGCCGTTTTATATCCTCAGCACACGGGGTTTTCGTTCTCCGTTTCGAGCCTCTTCCCGTAGCCACTGCTATCGCCACCGCTGAACAAAGGCGATTTCCCATCAGGATGATAAAGTTCATACTTTGCCGTTAAGATTTACCGCGAATATTGGGCTAAAGGATTCAACGGCGATAACGGGGCACGTCCTCTGCGTTTAGTCCCGTGGCAATCAAAAGCAGCTCGTTTTTATGCGCTATAAACAAATCGTAGAGTTGCATAGAGAACCGTCTTTTTCTTGATGACACAGCCGATCGACCTGGTGTTCTCATGGGATGTTTCGCAAGATTTTCAATATCTCGTCACGTCCCGCAAATACGTTTCGTTTTTCTTGACGCTTCGTCTTCTATTCCTACTGCACGTGGAATTCAGAATATTAAGTCGCATTTTTATATCTCCTTGCGGAAAAGACATATATTTCCAACAGACACTAAAGTAATTCCTAAAGTGTCAAATATTGGAATAAAAATCTGGAATGATTTTTATTCGTCAAAATGATAAAATGAGGAAAGAATATGTAAGTATACGTGTATTGTTCCGATCGGAACTGTACTTTAATTAACCCTCCATTGATAAGGTGAGATTGGATTGCGACTCATGACTTCATTTATTTTACAATGCATATTTTACATTGCATACCTCGAGAGCAACAAATTCAGACAACCTTTACGTACCACAGTTAAGAAACTCTTGTATCGCCTGACACTGAGTTTTTTCGATATTATTTACACTTATTTCGCAAGTAACAGATTCGGAACTTGAATATTTGAACAGCAACAAATTAGTAACAAATTCTTATACTTATTGTTGAATACAATTTCGTTTTATTGTATATATCGTTCCTCTAACTTAATCTTCCTTCAGCTGAACATAATTTTTTAAGAAAGCTGACAGAGCAACACATTTTTTTTCTTTGGGCAACTTTTCAGCAATAAATAAGCAACAAATAAAAATGTTTGTTAGAATTGATTCTACTTACTTTATTACGCTATACCTTGTAAGACGTGGTACGCTGAGATTCCAACGATAGATTTCAAAAAATATCATATAGTGTTTTAACGGCACTTCGTTTGATCGATAGTTCATGCGCATCGAGTTGTTTACAGGACACACGAGGAATAGTGAATAAACACACGTAACAATGCCCGAGCTCTCGATCGATGTCGTCTCGCCGGAAGATGCGGAAACTTCCTCTCCAGCCCCGCAGAGAAGAAAGCATTACGCAGAGATAAATTATGCAAAGTGCACCGATAACTCAACTTCCTCCTCATCGCTGCGGGGGAGTCTCTCTTCGCTTAATATTTCTCTTAAAACTTGTAAATATATTTGCTTCCATCGCTTTCTCCAACGGCCGTCCCTCATTCGCTTCTCGAATCTGCGACTCTCTTCGGGACCGACTCGAAGGAGTAATAAGAAAAGCCGAGGGAGACGAAACGGACACGAAGTAACCCGATGGAAAGGAAGGAAAGCGGTACACGAAAACTCGGAACTTACCTCGCTGTATCTCGGGTTTCTGAGAGTTAACAGAACTCACGTCGCCCGTAACATCCTGTCTTGGGTGAGCACGCCTCGCGAACTTCGTTACCGGTCTCCGAGCAGTATCGTCCCTTTTCCCCTTGTTTTCATCGCGAAAGGTCCAACAAAGATCTAACGACGTTGCTCTCCGCTGTAACTGTATAAAGGGTCGCTCTAATTAAGCCTTCCGCGTGAGTAACCGAGATAACCGAGCTCGTGGAGTGAAAAAGGAGAAAGACGGAGAAGCCGCCGTAAGTTCAATAAACTACGAGAGGGAAGTTTTGCCAAGATTAATTAATTAAATATTTATAGCGCGGCGGAATAATTCCACCAGGCATCTGTATCTATAATTGCGCGATATGTAATTTTAATACACAAAGTACATTACAACAGTATATAATTAAATGAACGACATATAACTGTAAAATTAAGTATCTTGTAAAATGTCAAGGAGAAAGATCCGAGAGACACGAGGTGGTTTATTTTTAAAAAGATCTTCTCGGATGCAGCAACTTCCCAAAAATATCACGACGATTGGATGAGTTGGAGTTCGCGTCTTTTATCTTTAACCTTTCTTCTCGGACGAAAGTAATTAAAAGTTTTATCGACGATTCATTCCTATCGTTTGCTATTTCCAAAAACAGATTCGCGGATACCATTCGTCGCGTGGTGCAACGGGCGAGAAGATTGCCGGTTAATGTAGCGTTATAAAGCGCCACAATTTTCGTGGCTCATACAGAAGTACAGAGGCGATTCCTTCGAAAAGGTGGTATCCTCTTAGAACGAGGAAAAGAAGAATTCCCTTCTCCCGGGACTCGACGGGATCTTCTCCCATTTGAGACGTGTTCGGAATATATCTTCGTTCTCGCGCGTAGCGCCGAATTTCTTTTCGAAAGTCGATTGACGAAATTCCTCGCGTGACGGTGGGTTAATATCCACAGACGAACTTACTGTTTTACGCAATTCAGGAAGAAATACCAGCGGTTCGTCAGGACGTTGAGATATCCATACTGCGTCATCATGCGTAATACATTTTTCATATATTCGTAACGTAATCGTTGTACGATTAAATGTCGTATTGCATGTCCAATGATTCTCTCAGAAAATATGATCAACACTGTATTTGATTAATTAAGAGAATATAATTAATCTTTAATTATCCTTTGAACGGGCAACCCCATTTGGGGTCACCACTTTTTACTTAAACTGTTTGATTTTTATGAAACTTGATTTATAAGATAACTTGATAATGCTTTATTTGAATCAAAGGTTAAAAATAAAAAATTCAAAATAGCGAATCCAATAGGGGCGAATAGAAATTTTATAATAAAAATAATCTGATTTTATTATATAAAAAGTTTAAAGAATTAAAATTGTAAAACTGTTAATTGCGAAATAACATCAAGTTTTCAGTTTTATTTTATTTGAAACTCATCAATGTTACACAAATAGTATTAATTTCCAAACTCTGATTATGAGCTCTATGATATTAGATTCTTCTTCACTAAAAGTTATCCTGTGAAAATTCAACATTTTCAGATATCATTTAAACTCTCAGCGATACCAAGAATCTCCTTAAAAACTTAGTTTTGCGATATAATCAGATTATTTTTTTTTAATTGGAATTTTAGAATTCTCTGAGATCAAAGTCGAATTCAGCAAGTCTAAAAATTCTTAAAAACCAAGATCTTTTTTAAGTTTTTTTTTTAGTTTCTTTGTTAGAAAACACTTATCCTCAAATTAAAATTAATATTTGTGGTCGAAAATTAAATTTAGAAAATATTTCGATCGATTTCTTGTAAAAAAAATATTCTGAAAATTCTGTTTACATAATTCCTGTTGCGTTTAACACGTTATTAAATCTCAATTTCTTTAATATCTCAATTTGTTGTCATTATGAACATTATAATTCCATCTTCATGGTATGCATACAAGAAAATAGTATCGCTCATCGTTCATTCGAAATTAGACCTGAAGACTTTAAAGGACTGTTGGGCACGAGCGAGACATATCATTATTCGTGTCTCGAGTCGCTCTATATATTCACAAAGTTTTATTCGAATTGATGAGTTCGGGTCAGTGACGGTGTTCTCTTGTAAGTTTGCCCCACATTTCGCTTTTGTAGATGGATACCGCATAGGTCTTGACTTTTATTCGAAACGTGTCAGAGACACGTTTTAAATACTGGTAAGATAGATTTGAAATGAATATCGATTTGAGTATTAAGGTTTATGGCGAGAGATAGGAGATTTAGGTTCTCGAGAAGCAACAAAAGTTTAATGTGCGCGATTCCTGCTGGAGCAGACAGTCTTCCCTGGAGTATATATATTTTACAGTTCTCTGAAATGTACGGAATAAAACAAAGATTGCTGTCGGATGCAAAGGAGTGAGAAGGGGAATTGGGAGAGAAAGAGGGGGGGAGGAGGAGGAGGCCTCCATTTGGGTGTCCTGCATTTGCATGAGAATTGAGTTCCTAGTGTGTGTCGCGGATGCGAAATATTTTTCTGCTATATTCTCACAGAACGTACACAGTGTGTCCTGCAAGAAACTCCCCGTGATTCTTCCTCTTTGTATACATATACGGGCTTTCATAGAATTCTGGAAGGAATTTTCGTCGGAGCGAAAGTTTCGAGGGTATTAACGTGACAGCGTTATCAAGGCTTCCTGATACTAATTAATCCTCACGCGGCGTATTAAATTGTTGGAGCAGCTAACGGAGTTAATGCACATACTTTATACATTGTCAGTGATTAAAGAAGAAGACGATGAGATCTCGCAGACGTCCATAAAGCGCGCCATGGCACGTCGCTCGTTCGGCGAGCATGAAGACTTCGGCGAACGGAGGCAAGTTAACTCGTATAAACTTTCACGAAAGTTAACTCCAGCTATAATTTTGTCGTTCATCCTATCTACGTAGAACTTTTAAAGTAATCCATTGTTACATCTCACCTAGACAAAACTCGTTAACACGACCAACAGTCACGACTTTTCCTTAATGTTCACGTGGCAGTCTCACTTTCTATCTAAGTCACGACTTTTTGTGCTCCGTTAAAAAATAAAAACAATAGTCGATAATCGGTTCTCTATTTTTTTAGCAGATAAATGTGCCTCAATTAATGTAATGATGAAGAAAATTCTAAATTTTCTATTTGAAAAGTGTGCTAGCCGTAAATTAACAAAGGTTGATTACAATTATTATTTAAATCAAATAAAAATTTCTCGATAAATATTAAAACTTTATATTTTATAATATAATTTAATAATTTAATAATTATTGGAATAACATTAAAGATCCGACTGTTTGTCTGTTATATAAATGTACGCGCCATGTTAACGTCCAGAAGGAAAGAACAAGCGTTTTGGATCGCGTCATTAATTTTAATAACATAGAGCGAGAGGATTGGCATACACGAGACGACAACAATGACGTCAAGGAGGTCACGTAGGAAAGGAAAAATTGCGATCCGTTCCTCTTTATGCGATTACATCCGACATCTTCCTCTTAATGCAGATACATGCAGTTCTACTCGCGAAATACCGTTAACTATGTGGAAATTAAGGCATGAGCGTACTTCCTTCATCGCCATTACTCACGATGCCATTTCAACCACGTCTCTTAAAAGCGGAAAACTCGAGAAATTTTTAACTCGAGCAAACAACATGGAGCCATAACTCCCCTTCTCATTTCCGTATTTCGAGTTAAATTCAACACAGACGGTAGTATAAAACATGAAGTAGTAAAAATATACGAATACGCGTACATGAGCTTATTATTAATTAAAAATTCGAGGACTTGATAAGAATCATCAATAAATTCGATTATCTTCATGAAAGTTAATTTTAAATGGTTGGAATTGATTAGTAATGCTGTTAAACATTAATGAAAAAGCAACAACGGATACATTCAATAACTTATGCATTCGTTATTGGTCAATCCGATTATTTCTGCCATTGCTGCGATATTTTAACATAATAACACGGCAATATATATTTTAACATGCAACGTATTATAATAAATAAATCTGTCTCCAAGAGCAATTGTTGCATGTAATTTATTAATTTATATGATTAATTTAGATGTTTGCTGACGAAAATCGATTTATCCTGTTCACTGTTATTTTTCGTCAAGTTGCGGATTATTAATATATATAATATTAAATGTAGAATATGATATTTCAAAAATTTTGAATGCATTTTATTTATTCTAAATAACTTGCAGATAATATTCTAACGTGAGAAATTATACTAATACCCTGAATCAATAAAATGTGCATAAGTTAAAAATGTATCTACTCTCTAGTCCAAGTAATGTCACCGATAATTTATTTTCCTTTCTTTCATTATAAAATAAATAGAAGCTTTTAAAAATTTTATTATGACGATTTCGTGATTATTTTCTCACAACATGTCAACGAATAATAAACTTCTTAAAAGTCCATAAAAACAACTATTATGATAACAACTTTGAATAATGATTCATTTAACAGCAACTCGCGTGTGACGGCGATAAAATTATTTACGCAAACAACCGTCGTAAAACCAGTGATTTAATACATTTGCGGTTATCCGTAACCAGTTAATAACGCGATCCGTTTTCGGCACGCGGCGAATTTCCGTAGTGGCAACGGGGCGACAGCGACGGGCATAACTTGAGTGTAGTCGCAAGGGGTAAACTGCATAGTTAGTCATGCAGATTAGACGTTCGTGTAGTCGCGCAGTCGTGTTCCAGAAGCCGGCTTTCCTCTTCCTCCCCCTCCCCCCCCCTCTCTCTCTCTCTCTCTCTCACTCATAGCTACGCTACCCCAAGCCATTTTCCAACCGCTCCGCGTACCTCCCGTTGCAACCACCCCCGAGCATCCCCGTTGCAGAGAGTGCCGTTAGGACGCCGCTAATAATAGCGATGAATTGTTGATGACGTCGCTGTACTCTGTATTTATGTACCGAGCGCGTCCCAACTCCCAGACGCGCACTATAGAGTGGTCGTTCTCTATCATTCTCACCCGCGTTGGCGGTCACGTGCGGGAGAATCGTTATCTGCATCCATCCTTCTCGATCCCCCGCGACATCACCCCCTGCACGAAATACGCAATGAACAGGCCGATGCTCTATTACGGCGAATTCACCCATGAAATTTGCGTATCTACCACTCCCTCCTTCACCCCTCTGACATTAACTCTGTGAAGTCCCTTCATAGAGGGTACATTTTCGACCTCGGGGCTAACACGCCGAAAAATCGTGCCCTGACTGAAAACGAGCGCGTTTAGGGACAACGGAATTTCACAAGAGACGAGCATGGAAACCATGCACGTGTTCGCGAGCAAACAATTCATTTTAAATTCCGACGCAGTCTATGAATATAGTAAGTGTAAACTAAAAGGGGGAGAGGAACAACGTTCTTGAATTACAGTTTAATGATCCTTCTTAGGCTGTGTTCCAAAATTTGCCATTATTAAAAATCTATAATGCACGTAACATAAACTGTAGATTTTCAATACTGGCAATAAATTTTGGAACATAGCTTTAGTGTTTTTTTTTTTCACGACATTTAATATGTAGGAAGTTCGAAAAACAAAAAGATTCGTCACATAAATTTTGTATAAAACCAAAAATATCTACGACCTTTTTACGTCGGATTTTCAATTATATAATTTTAGTTTATATGTGTGCATAAATATAACGCATTTGATGATCATATAAATTATTTATTTGAAATTGAGACCAACTTAGAAAAAGTTCAATCATCAGTGAAAAAATACGAATATCCAACAAATTAATAGCAAACAAAATTTTAACCATGATACGAAACCTTTTTCACGTTTTGCGCACAACGTGTATCATGCTTTTATATGCGAACGCTAAATTAGTACTTGTTTGTGTTTCGTGCGTTTATAGACAAGGAAATTATAACGCTCGTGCATCGATGTGAAAGAAGCGAATGTTTAGCTCTCTTCTGCATTCACGAATACGTAGGGATAATTAAAAAAATTTCCTGGATGCATGAATCTGACGCATAAATAGTGAAAAGCATTGCGTGCAAATGCTAGCTCCTAGATTGCTATACAGTCTTCATTATAGTGGATTCATCCACGGCTTTTGAGATAAAAAAAGGGAACAAATCGCTTTAATAAAAATATATGCGCACAAAAAAGGAATGTAAGGCTCGGCAAAAATATCAATGTATAACTGCGTTTCACCTTTTAACCTAATTAAATCGACGATGTTGGAAAGAAACCCGCGAGATCTGAACGTTTGTATAGGAAGTACAAACGTGAAGAAAAATTTCAAATGCTGCCACGAGCAAACGATATAATGACGCTCTTATGTTCTTTAGTTTTTTATGGAAAAGTGCCTTACCTTCACCGGAGAGAAAAGATTTTAAATTATAACAAGGTGCGCTGCGAAAGAATGAATGAGCATAAGAGAGGTGTAGCAGAGAGAGCGGTTGAGTGTATCGATATTTAAAAATACAGAGAGCAGGATTTAATAAAAATAATTCGAAACGTTAATAATAGAACTCGATCCTTTGTGGGAATATCTGACGATTTTTGTTAAACTGCAGTAGAATTTCTACGCTAGTTTCATATATAAAGTAAATTCCAATTGAAAATTTAATTAAGATTGACTAAAAATGAAATATAATGTTTGGCTTCAGTATGTTTGGACACCATTTTTTAATTCGAGATACTAGTAGCAGCAGCACCACTGCAGCGAAACGACAGATGCATGGCATACATTATCCATTTCATATCAAGATTTTCACGGGATTTCTAGCAATCCTCAACACGACACCTCCCCATTGTTGCTTTCTCCATTGTATTCGTAACATCGAGAAAAGCCGATACCCTGCGTATTGACTCAAACAATAAAATCTTTACAAATATCTTCCCGTTTTAACGCATGCTCTTTTTTAGTTTTCGATAATCACAATCACCATTTGACGATACCTTATAATCCGTTAATTTATGAAATTATTAAATTTTATTCTTCAAAGATAACTAAACACGGAAAGAATTTTGCTGAAATATTTAAAAATTCATTTAAATACAGATTTGAAAATAATTTTGCTTGGACCGTCAAAATAATTATTTAAGATTTATTATGCTTATTACTAGAATGTCAAAATTTTTTTGCAACATTACTCATGCTTAAGTTTTCTATATAATTATCCAAGCGCTTTAGTGGATTCTATCCTGGAGCGCGATAAATAGATATCGTTATAATAAATAACGATATCTACTTATCTATCTATCTAATTATTTTCATAATCCAACAAAATTATTTTCCATATCCAGTTAAATTTTTAAATACTTCATCAAAATTCTTCTTTCGGTGAGAAGATAATAGAATGACTGCTTTCGTTAATCAAATATCACTGTTGTTAAGATAATAACTAATTTCTGGTGTTTAAGGCAAATTTAATATATTCAATATATTCAATAATGAAAACAGTTGGCTATCGCAACATATTAATGAGATTAATATGTTGCTCTAACTAGGTTCTGTCTTTGCAAATCAAAGTGTTCAACTGTGATTTATGCTTGCAAATCAGCTTACGCATCACTCGTCATCGTCGTTGTCGACGTCATCATCTCCGAGCTGCTCGTCATAGATAATACAAACGATACTCAACTCTATATCGTCCCAAGATTGTAATTAATGCACCAATAACTCTCAAAGATACCAATCACATCTCTTACAAATGTTTATTTCTTGTACTGTCGTCTATGATCTGCTCTGAAAACATGGTACTCAACAAGATTCATCCAATTACGTAAACTGAGAGATGCGGCGGTTCTCGTCCTATTTTACCGGCAGTCTTTGACAGCTCCTTTCAGTAATTAAGAGTCTCTCTCTCTTCTGCGCGAAACGAAGCGCAGTCAGGTGTATCTATGAAACTCAAGTGGCTGACGATATTTATTTAGTAAGCCTGCGTCTCATTTAGATTTTATCACACACACACACACACACACACACACACACACACACACACACACGCGCGCGCGCGCGCGCGCGCGCGCATATTGTTATGTATTCTTATATCTAATATTTAATCATAATAATAATTAAAATCAGACGCGATTTTATTATTAGAAAAATATTTGCAATCATATTTAGAAAAATAAATATTACGAGAAATTGATGAAGAGAAAGTTATTGTCGCATGCATTGTCGCATTTTATTTCTCAACGAAGTGAAGAATTCGCTCTCACGAGAGACATTATCAAGCGCAACGCAACAACGGTAAAAACGTAATAAATACCCAATCAAAAATGGCGCGGACCCGTTTCCTGTTTATGAGGAAACTTGTCCAATAAAACGGAAACGACTCTGCACCGTGGAGACTACCATCGCAATGCCACTGTAGCGTGAGAAGATAGAAGAAGGTATAAGACGATAGAGAGGTCGAGTGCCATTATGAGATGAAATTTTACTGTGCAAGTCACGCCGAGAATGCAAACTGCACGACCGCGGGGCAGGCACGAAGTTTCGCGAACGGCAAACGACGGAAGGGATCCGGTTTCTTCTTCGACGCGAGTTGCGCGTAAATTTGTAAAACGGCGTCGGCAGCCAGGGCCGCCCCTATATGGCCTTTTAGTCCCGACGGTACGGAATGTCTGGCGTCGGCCAGCGAAGCTTTTCATACGAGACCACGAACCCGGTCACGATTGTAATACAAAGCTACAGACCGGCCGGAAGTTCAATTCTTCGATCGTACGTGCGCGCGCAGAAAATTATACGGAATGAATGCCGAGCGGAATGAAATTATTGTTCCCTCCCCTCCCTCCTACGAGGAATGGGAATCCCGGGTATGTTAGACGTCGGGTAAAACATCGTTTTGAAATCTCGGGAGTGCACGATCCAGCGGTTTCTGGACGATTCGTTCTAGCGAATTCCTTGGATTTCCCGCATAAATTCTCAACCCTTCTTCCGCTGCGCCGCGGCAAGCGAGGAAAAGTGTACGCGGCAAATAGGACAAACTGCGAAAACGAAAAATGATCCGATGCTCGAATACGGAACAGAAAAGAATACATGTTTCATGTGTTGATAGTAAAAAAAAAACAATAAAGGAAACAAAATAGGAAAACGGTTCTTCCTACGAAAAATGCAATGGATGACATAAATATGAAATATTACAAGCTATTGCAATTTATATGTTAGAAATAATCAATTTTGATTGATGCATTGCATTTTCGAAAATAATTTTTGCATATGGTGCATAACATAAAATATGCGATTACTTTCTCTAGATAATCGATTTCGATAACATTGTAATAAACAATAGACAATATCATTTTAATCTCATTAATCTCGCAATGTAATTTGCCGACCTTGCGCTGGTTATTTTCAAATAATTTTATGAATGAGAAATTAATTGTTTAAGAGATTATCGGTCAATGGAAAACCGATTTTATATTATCTGAACAAATTATCTCACATATTTCGTATACGCTACACGAATAATACAATTTTCCGATTACTTCCCATACATTGATAGTGATATCTATAAATTCGAATCTAATTAAATATTTAAATAAAAATTAAATATTTAAATATCTTATCTATGTATATCATGGTGTGTGTGTGTGTGTGTGTGTGTGTATACTTAAAAGATTATTATAATATGCTTTCTTCTTCCATATTTTAATAGCATTGTTTGTAACGCAAGTGGCGATTCTGATGCCATCCATCTTCACCTTCGTTTACGCGAATCTGCTTTTAATCATGGGCTAATGCAAAGTTATCTCGCTTACAAGTCGACTAGTTAGCATACGGGATGGACCGTATGTTGTCAAGCTGTCTCGAGACCGGGAACGTATGGTAGAGAGACGTACGGAAAGTACGTACTGGAGAATGATGGTAGTGGAAGCGATGGTAGGGGTAGCTCCACAGAGAGTCGTTAAGAAAGTCGTTAGATCCGAAGGTGGTGGTGTAGGCAAGTAGAATCCGGGAAATTTAAATTCGGCTCGTCTCGCCGAGTGAGAAAGGAAGGAACGAGAGAAGACGACGGAATGGACCGACCGCCGCGCGAAGCTGTGTCCCCGAAGGAATTATAAACAAATGGTCTCGCTCCTGATGCAGCAGCAGCAACCCCTGGCTGTGCCAATTCCATTCCGCTCGTCTCTCTCGCCATCGTATAACGATGCGTTATTCGCGCGGTTACGACATACTTGCGAACTCACCGTATCCGGGACACGCCATCCCAGGTATCGCAACCGTATGCTGGCGTCGACGCCTCTGTTAGTTTCGCTGCAACTGCATAATTTCTACGACTGCGACGCCGGATGTAATGTAAGAATTACCGGGGTTGATGTCGTATTTTCAGAAATCTCATGTACGTGTACAATGTACGTGTACAAAATCATGGCGAATGTTGTCGGAAATTTCATGAGCGAGAAAATACGTATTTCTCAAAGGTATGTAAATATTTAACAGTGATTTCTTACCTCAATATTTCTAATTTTTCTTAATAATTTCGTGAATAATCTCAAGATTTTGGTATCCCTGTAATGTACATTAAATCGCAAAGCGAATGAGTTATCGGGTTTTCAAATATTTGAAATTCGTCGAGACTGGCGAGCATTAGCCTTTTAGAATCTCCGGATCATCGGATCTCTGAATTTCCGATTAGACAAATTTCCTCAATCTTGTAAGAGAAATCTCCTCAGGAATTCGACGAGATTTGATTTTTCAATAATTAAGGAGCTTGGAAATTCGCATAACGAGAAAATGCAAATTTCGCGGATGACCGAAAAGGAGCGCCTTGAGGAAGAATATGCTTTCCATGCGCAGTGACTGAATTTATTCGCCAAGTTCATGAACCTTGTATTTGCCATCGTGACCGATCCAAGGGATGTCCAACATTATCAATCTCGGTGATGCAAAATCAACTTCGAGGTTCCACATTGTGTTGTTCTAGTTCGAAGATACACTCGAAATCTCGTTTATTTTCTCAAAAATTACATTTCACGAGAGAGATGGTTTAAATTCAGTCCTGGTAACGACAAATAGAAAGAGAGAGGGAGGGGAGGGAGGGAGGGAGAGGGAGAAGGAGAAAGAGAGAAGGAGAGGAAAAAGAGAGAGGGGAGGGGGAGGGAAAGGCTATTCTTCCCGTCATAGTTAAGAGATAATGCTTAATCGATGACAGTAAAGAGAATGGTGATACAGCAGCTAAGAGAAACATCGAGAGGAGAAGGAGAAGGAGAAAGAGAAGCAGGGAACGGAAGACGTTCGGCGGTGGTGTTGCATCCCTTGATGCATGTAACCAATTTCGAACCGCACGCGCCGTAACCATAGCTGCACGCAGCCGTGTAGATGCGCGTAGACGGTAGACTGCGTGTGCATCGTCTACGTATTAATCCTAGCCGTACATGCACGTCTCCGCCGTGCTGTAGTCCACGCAATATAGACGACGGAGTTTGCTCGTCTCGTAACATCGGCCTGAATATCGCCGCGTGGTTTCAGCTTATACGATTTATATTACAGAAACGTGCTAATACTATTAAAGTTTAATTAGAATCATGTGCGTAAATTAATTTTGCACCTAATCTCTGTCGATAGCGTCTGGTCGTAAGTACAAATGCAAGCGTAGTTTAATTACGAAAACGGGACGTCCGACAACGAGACTGACGTCTTCCAGACATTTTCCATTAAAGATAGATCATTATTGCCCATCGCGAATTTTTCGCGGTTGACTGCGCGAAACGCTGATTGTGCGGAATAAGATTCGTTCGGGTGAACTGCATTAAAAGTAATCCCGCGTCGCTTATGTCGTGTAGCAATTCAATCTTCTTTACATCGTTATATCCGGAAAATTACCCCCTAAGAGTTATATCTGCTACCAAGTCTCTCGTATCAAACCTTAGCTCTTCCCGGTCCAAACAACCGGCGGACTAAACCGCCCCATTCTGCAAACGCTGTATTATATTACGTCGCCAACAGTTGCAACGCGGTTATTGTGTAACTGCGCGCAATTCCGCGATGCGTGTTAATACGTTTGCCGCGCCGTTTCTGCTTGTCGCTGAATTGCGACCATCTTGCCGCGATGATCCCGTAGACATACAACTGCCGCTGATAAATAAAAGCCTCGTATCTCTACTGATATTAAACAGACAAAAATATTCACAGTATGAATGCTTAATATAATTTCAATTTTTGTTTAAATATTATCAACTAGAATATATCCAATAATTATTTGATTTACTAATTATTACGATGATTTTATTAATTATAAGCGCTATGTAAAGATATTCTCTATTTTCACAGCCACTATTACATTAACTATTACTATTAAATTAATGAACAAAAAAATCGTAAACAATATTCAATTAGAAATGATTGAAGAGATCATACTCGGTCAAGGCGAATCTTAATAATATTTGTATAAATTTTTACAATGTCCAGTTTAAGCATATTCCATAATTTCGCCCTGCAATCCGAAGTCCGCTTGCACTCTAATTCCCAATTCCCACCCTCTCATGAACGATGCCATCGACATCGGTATTATCGTCCTCGAGTTGGACTCGTTGCTGCATTCACTGGGTCGAGTGCCCTTTCTCGAGAGACGGAGAGAGAATCTCGTTTATATATAATAAGCGCGGAATGGATAACTGTGCCTCCACGTAGACTGCACTTAACTACTGCCTTCATCCTCCTCCCGGACTGAGTGAAGAGGGCAGCGCCAGCGAAAGAAAAGCTGAAGTGGCTCTCCGAAAATGAGCTCTCTCCTGGATCATAAGTTCCTTGTTCGCATTTAAGATCTAAGACAACTTATTATTAGCAAAGCTGTCATAAAGACGTGATTATTATCCAACCAGATACTTGAATTCTTTTTTTCATTGTTATAGCACAACCTGTAACGCTTTACATTGGACATGAGTAAACTGGCTCTCCTTGGAAATCCAATGTACAAAAGAATGTAAATAGCGTTATGATAATATATATATATATCGATTGCGAAAATAGATATAGGAGATGATAAAACTGATGGAGAGTAATCGAGGATAAAAAAATGTAATGATATTGCGGAATATAGAGAAAGATTGTGGACTGCGGTCGTGAAGAATGGATAATGGAAGAAAATAAAGAAGAGACAGTTTGCGAATGTGAAATCGATAGAGGCGAAGTCTATTAGTGATAGACGAGGTTGGATTGGAGGATACTTAAACTAGCGCTTCCGTTATAAGATTAAATAAAATAAATGCGTGGAGTGCAGCGATTTAAAATCGATGAAGTGTATAATATTTATTATACTTCCTGTCTAAGCGTGTCGCAATTTACAGGCAAAATCGTAAGTGCGCTTTCATCGATTCATTGGTGTACTAAATCTTTTGTTCGTGCTGTTGAAAGGACTGGAAACGAATTCTTATTGTGATCGCACGACGCAAATCACCGACGATTTATTTTTTTTCCTTCTTCCTTTTTTTCTCTTTTACATTGACGAGCACAGAAGAATACTGGCAAACTGCATCGACGAGTCCCATATCATCGAGCTTTTCGCAACTGCGCGTTTCAACATGTTCCTATTCATTCGACTGCCCTAGTTTTTATTCCGAGTAGAAATAGTGAACATCATGACGTATGACCAACATTGTCGCAAGCCGTACGCGATAATTCTTTTTAAGTGCTGACAATATATTCAGATTACGGTTTATGTTTTACGTATAAACGTAAACAAAACTTGCATTTGATACATTTCTCTTTTATATTTTATTCAATTGGACAATTTTAGTATAATATGTAATTTTTACGTAGGTTGCATGTGACAGAAGTTATTTAACCTGTTGCAAATTTAAATAAAGAATAGCTTAAAAACAAGAAATTTAGAAATCAATATATACGCACGAGAATATAAACAAATAAAGTATCTCTTTGGCGCCACGTAATCTAAACTAGAATCTGATTTAATACAATAATTATTTAATTACAATAGATGAGATATATATTAATCTATATATCTCATCTATATATTAAACTTATATATTATAGACTTAATTGAGTGAAAATGAAATAAAGAGTGATACCTTGCAAATTGATATAATAAATTGAACTCTAAAATGACGTGATCGAGTAAAGTATTAAAAAGGATCCAACTGATATTTCGGAAACCATTACGGGATACTGTTTGGGGTTCATGCTCCATTTAATGTTTGTCTCTCCTGCTCATCTTTATACCCCTGAGACGTGTCGGCACGTATGTGCGTTCATGCGTAAATGTGTGCGTGCGTGCGTGCGTGCGTGTGTGTGTGTATGTGTGTG
>Ga0157364_1002448_pt1 | contig 17278 bp, 9 predicted proteins | sample AttsexASBM2_FD_111476 | JGI IMG/M metagenome (GOLD analysis project Ga0157364, IMG submission 111476) | Fungus gardens microbial communities from leaf cutter ant in Ribeirão Preto, State of São Paulo, Brazil - Atta sexdens ASBM2 | ecosystem: Host-associated > Fungi > Mycelium > Unclassified ... | reverse complement strand
CTGCTTTGAGATTTTCAGAACGGCGATCTAGAATGAATAAATCGCGAATGGAGAACGGGTCGCTCGCATTATCGCCGTTAACGTTCGACATTAATGTTTTTGTCGGCGGTTTGTGGTAGGGTAGTAAACAAGTGATACACCCTCTTAACCCATCCCTCGATGTTCGCGTAGATGGGGTTGCATGCGGCTCGCCCACCTCCGCGTTGCCCATCTCCTCTTTCTCTCTTCACCCCTACGGCTGAGTATCCCGTATTCGCGCCCCCACGTCATCCACTCTCCTTTGCCACTTCCCTCTTTGCGCCCTTTTCCTCTCCCTCTCCTCTCTCTTTACACGCGTGCACGATCTCTTTCTCCATCCGCGCTACTTCATGAAACGCGAATATACACGTTACATCGCTTCGTGGCTCAAGTCCGCGTCCCCGTATCCTTGTAACGTAATCGTTTCCACTCCAAAAAGAGGCAAAGAGAGAATCCAGGTAGAGACACGCGTACGTTAATGGTCTCTTCAAAAATGTCATCCTCGCCCAGGCGCTACCTTACTCGGATCGTCTGACACTGACGGTGCGAGTCACATACCGGAATGAATTTTATCCAGCTTTTTGAGGTACATGCAAGAGACCAAATACAGTTCTCGATAGAATAATCGTAGCTTTGCAACGAGTCATCTATAATGTACGAGTTTTTTTTTTCAATTGTGATCGCAAATAAATTGAATAATTGAAGACATTGCTCAACAATTAAACTTTAAACGAGTCAATGAATGAAACAATTTTATTTTTCATTTAATTTTAATGTTACTTTGATATCTTAATACGATAAATAACGCTATATTTAACGAAAGTACAATGTACATATAATGTAAAATACTATGATAGAGTGCGAATATTCGAAATTCCTCGACTCTGTGACATTCGAGGAACATCGCAATGTAGGAAGATAATATGAGCAAAGGATCGAAGGTTGAAAATCTGATCACGAAATCCAATAATATGACGGGGTGGGAAATTGCCGGCCAAGCGCAGTTTCTCGAAAAGTTTTATGGGCCGAATTTTGAAAGTTCTCGAGGATGGCGGCGCACCACGGGCCCGAGGGCGTCGGGGTAGGTTGGCAGAAGGCCGGGGGTTGGTCTCGCGGAGTTTAAGAGGGTAGTTCGCGTGGCCGTAAATTTTCTCTTGCAGGATGGTTCCGGTTAGAGGCAGGGAGAGAGGGGGGGGCTTTCGTTGGAAAGGCCGCGGGCGAACGCTCGCCTGCGCCACACACATATCTTTCCACCATCTTCTATCAATAATTCCTCGCGAAACTTACCGCGAACTTGCTAGCGTGCGATAATGCAATGCGCGTTGTCGAAAAATCGCGTCGAAGTTTGCGTGCGATTCACTGCCGTTTATCGTCAATCTTGCTTTATACCATTATGAAGTAAAAAGGAAATGATAAGCGTAATCGATTATTCTAATATTCAGTTATAATTTACTTAGTTATCACATATATATCAAATAAAATTCTATAAAACGCCGATTAATATTGACAACAGTATTGAAGCGATTTAATCGAAAGGTAATATCGAATGAAGAACTAGTCCTGTAGAAGAAAGGGACGCAGGGTTAATTTGCACGATCAGGCTACAAATCACCATCCGTATTTACTACCTCGTGCGGACGTCGTACGTCGGACGTGGCTGGAGCCACAAAGTCGGTCGTCTCCTGCAACCCCTTTCTGGACGGTAGCAAAACACACAACTACCCTCCCGTTCTCCCACCCTCCCCCTTACCTTTCTCCGTTCTCTTCGTGCATGTACTTACGTACGTACGTCGCCGAGGACACTCGTCTCGTTGCACCCATCCCTCCGTTCACCCCGTTTCTGTACCCTCCTTTGCGAAGCAGCCACGACGGCGGACGTAATATGCAGATTCGTGAAATAAATGCTCGAAAGTTTCACTATAACTCTACGCGCAAAATCTCCAGCTCGTCCTGCCGACGATCCCCCACCCCCGACTGCCACCCCCTCTCTTTCCTTATCACCCCTTGTAACCGCTTCAGTCTCACTCGCCTCCACACTCGCGAGAAACGGAGCCCCGTCCCTCTTCTTGCCATCCTTTCAGGACCATCCAGGAGCATCCGCATTATTTAGTGCTTCCGCATAGTCCGCGGAAAATGGCCGAGAAAGCTGCCGGAAAAACCATGCGCCGCCTCGATAATATTAAGATAACTTCTGCATTCCTGCGAAGTCCTCCTATTCTATGGTCGCCAATTACTTTATCCGTTAGTTTGAATGATGAATTACTTTCAAATCGTGTAAACCGATATAAACTCTATTCTAGATTTGATTAAATATAGATGGTTGCTATTCTTCGATTTACTGTTTTTTCAAATCAAAGAGCATATGTTAAAAATATTCTATATAATAGAAATTGTATGCAAATTCTTAGTAGCGATGTTAGTAGACACATATTTTATTCTGTCGCTATTTTTTATTAATTCGAAACGAATAAGAAAATGCGAAGAATTAATTAAAGTACATTTGACGTTTAACTCTCTGACAGCAGTAAAGCAGTCCATTAATCTGTACTAATGAAATGCGGAACTAGCATTAAATATTTTGATACGTCATGACGTACACGTGATATTCAAGTGACCACAATTGAGAGTCCATTAACTTACACGGTAGGGGTTTCAGCATTCAAATCGTAGCTTTCACGCGGCTTGGGTAAACCGCGACGTGTCGGACGGAGCAAACTTGGCCCATTTTTCCGGCGCTCATCCACCCGGGTAAATCAGAGTAGAAAAAAATCACCGGATTGACTCACTCGACGCTCCCCGGTTTCTCTTTCTCTCTCTTATTTCTTCGTTTCACGTTGCCGCTTGTTTCGCGACCCTTGCTTTTTTTTCTTTTTTGTTGTACTGAGAACCCTCCGATAAACGCGGCCAATAAAAATAACGAGCGGCCACCCACACGTATATTCTCTCTCTCTCTCTCTCTCTCTCTCTCTCTCTCTCAACTTCCTTCATTCTCTCTTTCTCTCGTGCACTCTTTTGCATAGTGAGAGTTGCGGTGGGTAGAGGGATGTTGCTTTAAACCGCAAACCGCCAACGAGAGGATACAGAACTCCACCGCGTGTATCCTTTCGCAACTCATCCAACCTTCCCTTCTCTCTTTCCCTCCATCCGTTCGTCGATGTCCCGAATCCCCGCACTCCGAGAGCGTTTTTGCCGTCGGGCGAAAAAAAATTGTCGTTCGATTTTATTCCCTCTGCCACTAAATCCCAGCCAAAACGCTGGGGCTCGACGTGCCGGTAGCATGCGTAACGGGATTTTATAGAACAGATTTTTTTTTGTTACCCATCATCCGCTTCTGATTGGATTGTCTGCGGTGCCTTCCTGAACGCATGTTTTTTGGATACTCGGCAGGACGCGTAAATTAAAAAAAAAAATACATTTGTTTTGATTAAAAAACGAGATAAAATTTCGTTTAATATCATGTTTTGCAATAAATAATAGCGAAGTTCATTTTAAAGCAAAACACGATTGTGATGCAGTCAAAATAAAAACAAATGTATGTTGACCTGGGTTTTACTATTTATTAAAAACAAATTGTTAAATTTAGAAAATACGCAAATGATATTTTTTTATTAATTACGATTATCTATCGATTTCTTCAAAAATAATAAAAAATTGATTAACGGCGCTGAGAAACGTCATTAAGCTTGCTGATAAAAAAGCCATTCCTTTATACCACGAATTCTCTCCTTCACTATACCGCCGCAACAAGTCTCTCGGGTATGCGCACGGACTTTTATGTTGTATTCGGCTTCCATGAAGTTTCCGGAGCGGATTTCGAAAAGGCTACTGTGCAAAGTCCGCAATACCCATGGAGACGAACTTTTCGGTTGGAGCCGTGCACACAGGGAGCCGTGCCACGTTAAACGCGCACATAAGAGACACATGTGGAGAACGGCTACGAGGATGGCGAGGAGGAAGGACGCACGTACAGTCACACACAAGCAAACAAGGAGTGTTCACGTACGCATCCACACGTACACCGGATGCAACGGCGCCGTCTTTATAGCTCCGGAAGACTGCTGCATCAAAATTACGTGTGAAACTCTAGTATGTTAATTAATCTGAAAAACTACAGGTAGACTGTGACAAAAACGAAATTCATTTTTTTACTTTTTAGAGAAGATCTTATCTTTATATAAGATTATGGAATTATTAATGCTCGATTTATTTTTTAATTATTAATTGATTGATTAATTATTAATTTTTTAATTATTAATTCTTTATTGAAAAACAGTGTATATTAATTGAATGTCATGCAACTACTAAGTAAATACACATCAAGAAATTATTAAGAAATATATGTAATTGTGTGAAAATATACTACATTCTCATATATATTTTGCTGTAGCAATTACCCTGATTAGAGACTATACCGTTGACGATGAATCGTTGAGAATCTCGTAGCTCAGAGGAACTAATCCACATTTGCCCATCCTGGAAGACGCCACTGGCGAGGCGCGATATTGCGGGGAAGCGCTCACGTTTGTTTCTAGTCTCGTTTCATCTTCCCCCGCTCTCTTCTCCGAGCGCGGCTACGGCAGTCGGCTAATCCCAGTCTAGATTAAGATAACCCCGAAAAATGTTCAGCTAAGTCGCCAACTTCGTTCGCGCTTAAAACGTGAGAATCCCAGTCCCGGACTAGGGTGGCAGCGTCTTCATCGTCGCTGTCGTTCTTTTGGTGAATCGTTTCCTTATTGGGAGCATCCTTTCTTAACCGGCTTAGATATACGCCTGTAGATTAGCCTCTTTTCATCGCTACAAGCGGATTTCCATCGCTCGACATCCGTCCGGCTCTCATATATCGACGAGTGTTTACACTCCCGCTGAGCAACGCCGATGTGATCGATATTCTCCGGTCTTGCGACATCGTTATTTCTTTGGGAAATGCGCGCAACAGCTCGTGAAACGGCGTCGCGCTTCCGCAACATTGCGCGGGAGATATTTGGTTGTCCTGTTAATTATAGCATGGTAATGACACGCAGCCGATCGAAGCTACACTACACGTGGCTGGCACGTCATCTTTCACAAGGATAGCGCGAACTTTTGTATTTTCGTTTTGTAACGAAAATAAAATTAACATTTCACAATTGTTTCCATTGCTCTTTTGTTTCTACGTTTGATCAATTATAGTAAATCATATATATTTCAATTAATTAATAACAATTCTTACAGATCTGTTCCTTTCAAATGAACACTCAGTTATAATTAACAGAAAAAATTTGTTAAAAAGAAATTAAATTTATACATAAAATTATTAATCTCGTTAATGAAATTTTGATTATGATCGAATAATAGAGAAGAAAGTAATGTGGACTCCTTGAATTTAAAATTCTATTATAATTAATACTTTTGCAAAAAGTTTTTAACTTGTTTTTAAGTAAATATCTAAATTATGAAATAATTATTTCCATAACTGACCTGACGTTTTTATTAACAATTGATGTTTATCTATTATGAAATATATATCAAGTTTTTTCGCATTTTCAATGTCAAGTTTAACTTGTGTTAATTCTCGTTATTTGTGAACTTTAAAACGAGTTATATTCTAAATTAATTCTTAACTATTCTTGTATTTTGAGAAGATAAATAGGCTTAAACAATTATATTTTTTTCCCTAGAACATAATTATATTAGGTGTAGTAAAAAGAAATCTATTATTTTTCCATTCAATTTCATGCAAAAATAATGGATTTCTTTTTACTACACCTAATAGTTTCCCTAGAAAACATAATTATATTTTGTCAGTCAGTTTTTCTGTTGAACTTCTTGAAAATTGAGCTTCTTAACAATAAAACAATATGATATTTAAAATTTTTAATGCAAGATATTGCACAGCAAATCAGTCGTTTTTTTTAAAATCTTTATGAGTATATTTTAAAATGATTTTAAAAAATCTTAAAAGTATTTATATAGCTAGAAGAAGTGCTCGTAATAAACATTCACAAGGGCAGGATCAAGAACATTGCAGATATTCATGAAAAGAACTTCTGAATCTGAGAATATTTTAATACATTCAGAATTTTCTATGAAATCAAGCTATTTGGGGGCTTCATGGGAAATCCAAATATGGATTCATAGAAAATATGGATTCATAGAAAATTCTGAATTTATTAAGATATTATCAGATTTATTTTCACTGCTCCTTCACACAAAAAATCTGATTTCTTTGAGTCTATTTGAACTTTCCAGTCTATTTGAAGTTCAAACTGACCTAAAGAAAAATTAAATTTTGCAAAAATATAAGGGGAATCCATTTTATCATCATATCTCTTTTCATTTAAAGAATTTTTCTCATTTTGTAAACTATTTAATAATTTTAAGTGAGTTTTATATTAAATATTGATTAATAAATTATCGTTTGCAATATTATTGACTTGATATAATTAAAAAGTAAAAAATCACAGAAAAACAAAATAGAAGTCCATATTACTATCTTTTTCTTTAAAGTTTAAAAGAATGATACAAAATAATAATGCAATAGATGACAGTTTATACAATAATAATGCAATAGGTAACGTTGATATGAGCTGCCTGTTGCCACTTGCAATGTCATCGCGGTAGCGTATCATTGAGCTTGATGCAATGAAATTACTCGTCATATCTCCGCAGCGCGCATCTTGCAAGTGTTCAACTAGATTGGCGCACACATCGTGAAGATGATATTGGAGGATGGCTTTGATTCGGTTACCACGGACAGGTTGAATTAACTGCGTATGACTAAACTCACGCACGTGTCATACATTATTGTATTGCGTTCTCAGTGACCCCTTTCTTTTCTCAAATCATTTATTCCGAGATTTGTTCACTTTCGCTCTCCAATGTGGCTTCAAATAAATACTGAAAAAGCAATTTTGCTGAAGAATCTAAAAATTTATTTAGATATAGATCTGAAAAATAATTTTGTTGGGTCATCAAAACAATTAAGTAGAACAATAGAATTGATTGTTAGAATATTAAAATATTTTGGAGCATTGCTTATCATGTTTAAGATTCCTGCAAAATATATATTGATGGCTCAACAAAATTATTTCCAAATCTATCTAGCCAAATTTGTAGATATTTCAACTCTTTCAATGAAGGATAAGATATTGTTATATAATATACTTGGTTAAAGATGATACAACGATGTTTATTTCAAATCAATTTTGTTGGAAGATAAAAAGATTTTTGTTTCTCCAATCATACCGAATATTCATAGTAGGCAGAATTACAATTCAGCATTAGTATTAATAATATTTGCCGCAATTTACCAACCATACGATAAGTAAAATTATACCATTGTTTCGGAAATATTCCATCGTAAGTATTAATGATGTTTAGCGTAATTAACCCACTACACTGCGGTGGTAATTTACACGGTATGTTAATTATTGCAAACATCATTAATATTTGAAATAATATACAATTTATAGCAGATATTTTTTTATTATATTTTGTTTTTTTGCATTAAAGGAACTTTAATCCATTGTGTCTTATCTTTTCTACAATATATAATTATTATAATTTGAATGCTTTTACAATCGGTATATACAATAAGGTTGTCTATTGATATTTTAAGAGACGGTAGACTATCATCGGTCGCCAACTAGTCTGTGACGCTGCATTTAGTTGATAAATTCATCGACAATAGCACCGTTCATCCATCGGGGTGCGTTGCCATCGATCGAGCCACCGTGCTTGACAACCATAATGCTTTCGCTCTCATAAGTTTAATTATACCCATCGTTCGGACAACATCGCCTCGCTCGATTAAGCGTGTCGCAAGAATCGTAAGCGCAAATGCGTCGCTATCACAAACCGCCACCAAACCGAGCCTCACGATAAAAAGCAGATTACATAAAGTTGGCGGTCCTTTTTTTTTAAATATCACAAAAACTTTTTTGAAATATTTTTGTCTTTTAAATTTAAATGAATTGCGTATATAAGCTTTCGCGATTGTTGTTTAGTGCGCTTTATAAACAGTATGCGATTTATAAGGTGATAATATATAATATATAATAAATAATTACAAATAATTGGGATGCCCTATTTATCAAAGAAATTAACTGCAAACGTTTCGACTTGAGTTCTTTTCAATATAGAAGTTAAATATAAACTACAATGAAGGCACAATACAGCATATAAGACAATTTATTTATATTTAACTTATTCTTAGAGTTATAACACTATTTTTATATTTTTATTTCTGCCTTTAGTTTTTTACCGAAATTATGAAATAATAAATTTAAATTGCATGTCTACGAAGAAAGTTTTTCTCCATTGAATTACTAAAGAAATAATGCGCTAATTCAATTAAAACGGGATGGAGAGATTTAAGGTGGATTCCACGCGAATAAGGGTTAGCGGTGGCAAAAAGAAGGTCCGAAGGTAAAGTACGGGCCGGTCGTTCTTCAGAGAGGGCCAAGCCCTCCTCGACATATGTCGCAGTAAAAAATGGCCTCGGAAAAGGGACACCCGGGGCCACCACAAGGGCCGGACGAGTAATAAAGTAATTTTATGAAGTGGTCGCCGACGTCCGTTTCCATCGCGGGGATGAAGGAACGGGTGAAAAATTGCCCGGGATGGAGTCCCAGGGTTAGCGCATGAGAATATCGTAACTAAACCGCCCTTTAAGTGAAAACATACTGTCTTCGTTGCGACCCGACATCCTTTTCCTAAAAACTAGGGAGGAAAAAGAAGAAAAGGTCTTTTCCAGGACCGGAAAGGACAACTCCGTTCCACCGCGCAGCCGTTCGCGCAAAAAGAGCAATGCGATTTCCTTCTTTATACGAATTCCTCCCGAGTATGATGACGAATGGGGAGGAAGAGAGCTATGAATTTTTAATTAATCTCCGGAGATGAATGGGACGACGAAGTTACGGACGGCGAGATATCGTACTTTGTCGTGACATTTGTTTGTTTCGATGGTTGTCGTGCTTATTGTACCATTAACGTTGAATTGTGCTTAAAAGACTATTAAAGAATTATGATGAATGAATGGTCAGTCCACATTGGAACACGTCTTTTTTTCTCCCGCATATTCGCCAGTCACGCTGCTCATCACTTCTTCGTTTTTTGATACGTTTTTCTGACGCATTTAATGATATTCTCTCTTCGCATAGAGATCATTGATCCCTATATTTTTCTTGAAATTCGTTCCGCATCTTTCTCGATTTAGTAATCTGTCACAATTTAGACATCACGATTTATTCTTATCGTTTCTCTAATATTAGATCATAGCGACGCAACTTCGTTAAGGAATCTCGCTCGTGATGCTCGACACGAATAAATTCGCGGAAAACGTTCGGTTTCTGCGTGTGTACGTGCAGTTTGCAAATGCGGATTAGTAATACGTAAATAACATTTCGCCGCAGGTAAAATATCTAGCTCCAATCGCAGCGATGTTGATTAATGTTAATTATGCTGAATTAAATTTTTTTTTGTTTCATCTGCACGACTGATTTATTATAAATATAATCCAAAATAATGATTCATTTAATCCGAAAAGCACTGACGAATAATTAAAATTATTGCCTGTCCAATTTAAGAGCTTCTCTGTGAAATAGAATGATAGGATAACGATCCCAATTGAGAAACTGCTTGGTTGGTCCGCGCAGCGAAATAATAAATCAGAAAAAGCCACGGGAGTGGCTCGTGCTCTTCGCACCACCCGCCTTTTGGTAACTTTGTCGACTATTAGATTACGCCGGAGCATCTGCAGAATCTCGGCCCGGCGCCGTTAATTTTCGTTAAAAACCAAATGCCGCGCGGATGCGTGCACGGCGGTTCTTCCCGAACCATCCCCTTTCGACTTACGCCAACCTCTCTGCCCCTTACCTCTCTCGTCCGCCCATTCGCCCGCAAGGGCTGTTTTCCCGGAGATAAGTAAGCACGGTTTTACATGGTTACCCGAACATTAACGCGGTCTTCCAGACTTCCATGAAGATTTAACGTCGCCGCGTTTGTTTCGCTTAAGTCGCACCGGGAGGGCCGCGTGCGACACCCGGTCCTTTATTTCGCGAGAAAGTCGGGGACATTTCATAGAGATTCATCGGCCACCCGGCTGCAAAGGACGCTGCTGCGAGCTCTTAGTAATTGAGGAACGATGCATTGCATAAGAAAATGGAGATATGAGAAAAAGCACGAATTATCGATTTATTATATATATTGTATCGGATTGAATAAAGAATAAATTTTTAAATCAGAAACTGTATTTTATAATTTCTTAAAATAAAAATAATTTTTGTACTTTCTCACAACAATTTTCAGCGGAATTTATTTATCCTACATTTATATATCGTACATTTTAGTATTTAACAATAAGGCATTACAATATATATCGCGATACTTCTTTGATAATTTATAAAATATTTATATTTTACGATTAGTTGATTATAAATTTAATAAATGAAAAGATTTTATACAATAAAATAAATGTAAAATTCTGTTTAATACATACATATATACTTTTAATGCACATATTAAATTAAGTAATTTAAGTGCAAATTTTAATATTACTTTTGCTTTTGTAGTCATTCGCAATATTTTATCAAAAGCGAGGAGCAGAAAATATGAGCCGCTGATCGTGTGAAGTTACCCCTTTGCTACCGAGTTCACCCTCTCATGGAAAGATGTCGTTGCTAGTTTAATCTCTTATCCAGCGGTTGGCATCCTGGCTGTAGTTAATTTTTAATGCAATCCTTTGCTGTTAAGTCGCCCCCAAATAAGATACCATGTTTACTTTGTTCAAGTACACAGTGTATAACTTAAATTGTAAACAAAATATAAAAATTATGAATGAATGTATTTTTAATAAGGTAACTGCTTTACTGCTTTTTCGCATCTTTGTAGGGCAAATACGAGCTTATCCACCGTGCAGATTTCATTAGAAGCGTTTTAACAGAGTTTTAAATTTATCATCCAATTCCCTAGAGCTTTACGAGCGCTCGTGTTTTACTCCTTTACTGCAGAAATGCTATATTCCTTTATCTCGTATCTTTTTCGGTATACTCTTTACTCTCTACAGTGTTAACTCCCTTATGAAACATATTAAATAAATTAGTTCTAAGATTGACAAAAGTACAAACAAATCATTATAATTTATTGTACATGAGATTTTCAAAATAGGAACGAAATATGGAGATGATACTCTTATATCTACAACAACATGGCATTGTTCTTGATATGACTTTTAATTAAGCGGTTAATACAACTCCCATTTTAATTGCATGTACAATTATATACAGTGCAGGTATAATTACAAAGAGGATTGCACCACCGAGACACCTCATTGACACTTCAACGGTTTTATGTGCGAAACAATGCCATAACATTTTTTTCCGCATTCCTGTCATTCCTTTCATTGACAATACCCTAGGGCCTTGTGAAAAAAGCAGCGCGGCTCACTTGACACCCCGTACGCGTTCTTTTCTCCCTTTCAGCGTATATACAACTTATCCATGAACGTTCCTGGGCTACTGGCACGTGCCACGCGCCACCGCTACGTAGAATTTCTCGTGTCGGATAAGCGACGCGTGCGTGTATGTACGCGCGTGTATGTTAATGCGTGTGTTTGTACATTCATGTATCTGGGCTGCCTGCCTGCTTTTTTTTCCACTACCACAACCCTGGAGTATTACCCTCTACTGGAGGGATGCTTTTTCTAACAGGTGGTGGCCCACGACCGCGTTTTTTTTCCCTCTCTCACCCCTCCGCGCATCTGTTTTCCTCGCTTTTTTTCGCTTTTTTACAGGTGCACCCATTATCCGCCGTTCTGCTTTCACATCGGTATCCTATTCATTTTCCACGGACCGTGGTCGGTGACTCTCGTCGACTGCCCCCACGTCGACGCTTTTTCACTTAATTAAAGATCATAAACTGGCGGCGCGACCGCCTTACGACGACAGCGGAAAAAAAAGAGGAAGGGAAAAAAAAGAATGTACTGTCCGCAAATTGCTCGTCTCGCTTTTTCCCCGTGGTTTTCCTCGCAGGAGGACCTTAAGTGGCATGAAAAGTTAATTACCACACATACGACGAATATAAAAAGCGACAGTGTAGAAACGCACTACCGCGTAATGTGGGAGCACGAGTACGTGGGAAAGCAATAAATAAGGACACTTTCGGAACGATCAGCAAACCTGTCAAAGAACTAATTAAGTGCCAGCTATTTTTTAATATAACGTTGTCCTTTAAACTTTCATAAATTTCTTTTATATTGAATAAAATTTTGACATAATATAATTATTAATATAATTTTAGATTTTAGTGAAGAATTATTACTTTAGTTACAGAAAAATTAAATAATTTGAAAGAAACATTTTATTTATACACGTATAGCAAAAATCGATAATATCATAAAAAGATATCTGTGTTGTCCTAATTAGGAATTTAAAATCTTAATTCGAGAAAGTCGTTTAAAGGCGCGTCAGACGCTAAAAGATGGTTAATAGAATTGTACGCATCCAGAGAAAGTATACCCGTTAAGCTCTTATTATTTTATTGCTGCGCGGCCGTTAACAGAAAAAAACGCGGCCATTGCGGAGCAGCAAACGAATCCCATTCCATTAAAACAAAGATGGGGATTGCCAGTCAGGCAGATTGCACCCCCGTCGCAAATGAAATCTCAGCTGAAACTTTTTCCGCGTTTAACCCTCCGTGCTAGAAGGCAAATTCCTTCTCTTTCTTCTGTCTCCGTACTCTAGTCGCCGCCGTCGCGATCTGCTGCAACGAGATGAAAGAAAACTTTTCACTTTCCATGCCGGGTTTGCTCGCGCGGTCTCTGCGGACCACGAAATCTCCGTTGCTCGTCGGATAAAAGGCTGGGGAGGGGGGGAGGGGTGACGGTGACACGTAGTAGGGGTGCGCGCGCGAGAGCTCTTTCTTTTTCGTAGATACTTTTCTTTAACGGCGTCCGTCGGAAAGCCAAGGGTGGAGAGTCCATGCGATAGTGGGAGAGTCGAAAGGAAAAGGAGAAGAAGGGGGTAAGGAGAGTTTTTCTTTCTCTTTCTATCATCTTGGCTTCCCTCGTAAAAAGAGGTGGCAGGAGCGCAGGAAATGAAACCGAGGTGGGGGTAAGACCGGCGGTTGGCGCCCCTTAACTACCCCTCACCGGGCAAATCAATAAAAATACGAAAGTGTTCTTCTTCGAGATATTGCTCGCGGACAGATCCTTTCGTTCGTTGCCGGACGAAAAGGAGAAATTGTGTGAATTATGCGGAAAGGGGATGCGCGAATCGTTCACGAATGTCTTCTAAATAATATAAAAATAAGCATAACATTGTTATTATTATTCTCTTAATCTTGGCATAATAAAATATATAGATTAACATATTATTGAACGTAGATAAAAGAATCAATCAATAAAAAACGATAGGCATATAATATATAATCTTTCTTTTTTTACTGTAAATAGAAATGTATTTTAAGCAAAAGAATATCTCTGTGTTTAAGAATGAATAATATACTGTTACGTATAAAGGTATAGTGAACTTATTATAATATATAATAGTAGAGTACTATTATGTATTATATACAGAATAATACCATCTGTATTACTTATAATCACACACAAGTATAAATTATTCATATCTTGCTCACTTGAAGATATTTTCTCTTGTTAAAATGATTTACATATATATATATATATATATATACTAATCTAAGCTAAATGGCTCTCGTTAAGCGATCAACGGGTCAAAAAGTATTCATTTAACTGAACACGATAGAAAATTAGTTGAAAGTCTCGCTCGAGTAGTCATTGTTTCTTCGTCATCTTCTTCATCCTCAAGTGCCGTGGCATATGTTGCTCGCTGCAAACAGCGCTCAAAGTTTGGCGGCGAGCGAGTCCCTCGGACGACCCTCGTGTCGTTTTCAAGTCGATGCAAAGTGCCTTCAAGTCGAGGATACTTGTAAGTCGAAGCATTCCGAAGGAGATAAGACGACGCGAGATGTTTGACTAGCATCTTCGTGTGGAAAGTTTGCGATTACACGTGCAGTCTTAACGTGTCCTGTAAGAAAAAAGTAAATCAGGATGATAGTATTTGGAACGTGTCGATTAAAAAATTATTTAAAGAATATTAAATCTTAATGACTTCGAATTTTAAGTATGTTTCAAAGAGTATTGAATTCTTGATAAAACATGGATGAATTAATAAAAAAAAAAAATAATTAATATCATAATTTGTATTTAAATTGAATTTTTTGCAGTGAAATTTCATTCCAAGAGAATGAAAATACATTCACCTTCGAAAAAAACGGAAATATTTTATTTCTTGAAAAAGAACGACAATTTTCACTCCAAAAAAGTGAGATTTCACTCCTTTGAAATGAAAATTCTAAAAAGAGTGAAAATTACCACTTTTTTTCAAGAAGTGAGTGATTGTATTTTCATTTTTTGTAGATTTCACCACAAGAAATTTAAAGAATATTTTTGGTATTCTCTTAGTAGTCTCAAACATAATATGTAAACTTTTAATTCATCCGAGATTGGCGCGTATGCAGTAAATGAATAATTTTTGTTTCGTCATGTACCATCATCTCTTTCAGTTTCGAAGCGAGTCGTGGAAAAATCTCTCCCCTTGCTGATAGGATGGGCGAGATAGCCGAGGGTGAATCTTAAAATACAACCCCTCCGAAGACTACCGACCCTGCCACTGCCTCCCCCGCTCTTCCATCTCTGGTTCCTTCGGCAACCCCCTTTGCGTATCTCTCCCTCTTCCTCTTCCTTGTTTCGGTGGTCGTACACCCTCGCGATCCGGCAAATCATCCAATGCTACGTTCTTTTGTTCCTTCTTCGTGCCGTGAAAGATTTTCGCCAGATGGAAAAGCTGGAATACTTCGAAGTACTCGCGAAATGCCGGCATAAATTTATTCGTAAGAACTTCAATACGGCGTGCGAATTCAGCGTTAAACAGAAAAGATTAAAGATATATTTGGATATCTTTTTCTTCATTCTAGAAAAACAGCTGATTTATTATCTTGATGACAACCATTTCCAAAAATCATCTACGATGTTAGAAATTGGTCCGAGATTTGGGACAAAGAAAAAATTAACAAATCACGTTTGAACAATTCGTCACATAACTGTCATCAATGCGATTGATCAACTCTTTCTTCATTCGAGATCTCGAACTGGTTTCTAGCAATGTGAACACTGGGCTTTAAAAATAGTTATAACTTATTAATGATAAAGAAACTTAAAAATAAAAAAATCGCCAATCTGATTATTTTTCAGGAACGTTTAGGAATGTTTATGATATTTGAATAAGATTGCGCTTTTGCTTGTTACATTGGACTTATTTGTTACAATTGTTGTCATTGGATTGTGTAATTCTTACCCGCTGTTGCCACGCGCGAAAATCTCAATTGGCCAGAACTTGACGTCATTAAAGAAGGGGACAAAAATCCTGAGGCTCTTTGTTCCAAGCACGCCATTTTATCACTCCTCGCCTCCGCGCCAGACGAATACACCCCTCTTTCGGCATATTTCAAGTGACAAAAAGCATCCCTTCCGAGGACTGAGATTCATTTTCTAACCGTCCACCTCTCTCGTCTCGCCCTCACGTTGCATAACCAACGTCTCGCGCATTAATTGCCCTTATTCCGTGGCAAAAAGCGAGCAATATTTTTCAGCGTCATGTTATAAGTGTTATAATCTGATTACGCGAAGTTTTATTTTCGCTTATTATAGAGTTCCGGAAATAATATCAAAAAAAGTTGAAAAAAGCTATATGTATATAGCTATATGTAGATAAGCATAAGAAAATATTTCATGCACTAAATTTTTCATTAATTAAACATTTGAAGTTTAGCGTATCTTTTTTATATTTTTCTGATATTTTTTTATGTTATAAAATAAATTCGCGGTAATTATACGAAAATATATAACACATGTGTTACTATACTACATTGATTTATGCATAATGTAATGTGGATGGCGATCAAAAAATCAAATAATAATATACAATAACACGATGAGATCGAGAGATAAGATTTCTCTAATTGATAATTCGATATAAAAACGATTTCGATTTTGCTTGCTAGATGGAAATTTGCTAGCATGGAAAAGAAGCTAAATTTGATTTCTGTTTTTTCCGTATTAATTATGTAAACTTTTAGAAAATATTATTTCTCGTCTGTGTGTATTCCTATTTCTTGTTTAAAAATTCTACATTTAGATCTTATTTTTAATTAAAATAATATTTTAATCCATTTTTATACATTATTTTTTCTCTTTTTCTTTCTCTTTCGCTATATGAGAATTTTAAAGTAAATTATTTTGAAGAAATAAACGATTTATTATACTGATAATATACATATAAACCAACATCGAATTTTCTATACCTCGAACCATTTCATAAGCATTCTATTTTGTTGAGGTTCAATTTCTGCCGTGTGTATTTTAAGTATTAAGCGAGCCATCGGCCATTTTATTCGTCTTTCATTTCCCGAGCTGCGTTGAGGGTCGGGGATGAGGCGGGTGGATTCGTAGTCGAGGGTGAGTCGACGTCAGAAAAACCACCCTCGTCCAATTCAGCCATCCTTCCACCGCCGGCTTTTCCAACCCCTTTTCGCCATTCCGGTCCACTTCGTGGCAGTCGATGACTGCTGGCTTATTACTGAGGAGGGGGTGCTCTTTGAAAAAAAAGTAAATCCCAAGTAAAATGGCCGTGTAACGTTTCCGCTCTTTTCTCTCTTGATAGAGAAGAAGAAAGAAAGAGGGAAATAGAAAGAGAGAAAGAGAGAGAGCGTAAGTTCATTTTCATGGAATTCAACCGGGTCAATTTATAAGACGCGATTCGAGCTTCGTCGAGGCGGCGTCTTTACGGAGTTCGGTTTTACTTTGCGATTAAGGGGCTTCCTCGAAACTTGCAATTTTAATTTTGCCTTAATCGCTCGTCCCTTAACCGTGGCGTGGATATGAAAGAAAACAAGCCTAGGTCACGACAATCTGCTCGGCAAAAATTGGTCCTATTAGTTTATTAATAATTTTATATAATTTTAAGCTCTATGATTACAAAGTTTAAAGAAGATTAATTGTTAATATTTTGATAAAAATATTCTTTCTTTGTTTAGAAATCTGTACACATTTCTCCGGTAAATATGCTTCTAATCAATCCCTTCGTGCGACAAATATTTCTACAAGCGACGTGTAACGAAGCGTCGCACGACGACTCGGAAAAGCTTGTTCGTTAGATAAATATTTGGGCGACGTCCGGAAGGATGTTCAAGTCACGTCACAATG
>Ga0157364_1002447_pt1 | contig 17278 bp, 12 predicted proteins | sample AttsexASBM2_FD_111476 | JGI IMG/M metagenome (GOLD analysis project Ga0157364, IMG submission 111476) | Fungus gardens microbial communities from leaf cutter ant in Ribeirão Preto, State of São Paulo, Brazil - Atta sexdens ASBM2 | ecosystem: Host-associated > Fungi > Mycelium > Unclassified ... | reverse complement strand
TGGGGTTATGTTGACAGATGCCCAAATTTATTGTATGACGTCTATGATCTATTTATTTCGACCACCACTTACCGCTAAAGCTATCTATAGGAAAACGGCGGAAGCAAAGTTGTACACCTAATAATTATACCTGAAATTAATTACTTCAAATTGGTATTAAAAAACGCATTTCAGTGGGATTCGAACCTGGGATTTCTGGATTATAAATTTTCTACATTACCCGCTACACCACTTCTTCAATTCGTTAAAGTGTTATTCATTCTCTGCTTCAATTACAACCAGTTAAACTAGGAACGAAATTATATAGATATAATAAAAATATCACCATTTAACAAATATAATAAAATATGAACAATTTACGTTATTATGAGACAACAAAGTTGGAAGTTTCGGATAATCTAATTTCGCTTGGCCGATGTCGCGTGCCGTGATTAATCTAATATTCGAGTTTGTTCGACTTGCGAGTGTTTACACGATCATTCATTTTACTTCTAATCAAAGAGAAACAAATGAACCTAACTCAATCATTTTTACGTTACAATTTTTTTTAATTTAGTTGGATTAAAACGAAAAATTTCCTACTTATAATTTTAAATAATTTAAGTAGCATTTATGGTCCATTTTTAAATAAAAACTTTTTTTATTCAATTAGATTGAAAAACTGTATTTCATGTTCAGAATATTGAATTGAGCAATATTCATGTTGCACAAAAATTGCTGATATTATTTTTGAATTTAACTGAATTAAAAAAACTGTACTTCCCGTTCACAATTCTGAATAGTATTCACGATTGCACAGAAAATGCTAATATTATTTTTAGATTGAAAGATATAGAGATATATTTTATGCAATTCCTATAAAGAAATAAAAATGATTCAAGATTGAAAATGGTTCATTTTAACATTCATAAATTCGTATTTCTGAAAATCTGAATCCATTTCAATCCATTCTCGTTTGCTGGATGGATAGAAAGAAATCTTTTTCTTCTCGAATTATTTACGCAACGCATGAAAAACGAGTACGAGTTGGAGACGGTAATGAGGAGAATGTTTTCACAGCGATAAGATCGTCGCTAGCTCGTCTCGTGTCTACCGTCGCCGGCCCGTCGCGAGTTTTTCTGCTCAATAATGGAAAAAGTGCCGACAGATTTGTTCTTTGTGTATCTAACGGGCCGAAATTCATGGACACAGTGAAGAATACAACCAAAAAATCGTGGACATTACCGATCGAATCATGGACATTGGCTACGTAGTTCATTGTCCACATTTTGAGGACATAGAGGCGCAAAATAAAGTAAGGATCTCCGCACAATAAAAAGAACAAAGAACAAAGAACAGAGAATAAGAATATCAATCTATCAGAAACTGTATATTCTACGATACATGACTTCTGATAGATTGAAATTCTTACCTTCTGTTCTCTATTCTTTTTATTGCGGAGTCCCTGTCTGCTAAATCGGCATGGTCACTCTCAGGTTTTTCTCTGATAGAACGCATCCCATGTGTTTCCCCCCCCCCCCTTATCTTTAAATCATAGCAAATAATAGGAGTTTATAGCTCCTGGCACAAAAATTGGTATGAGTTGGTACTCCTGGCACGAAGCGTCGCGTTACGTCATTCCGTCGTTTGCATCATACGAGTGTCAGTGACAGTTCTGTTAGTGCTAAAGGCGTTTACTGAGACTGAATAATTTCCGGCATTTTCTTGTATACATCTCGTATTGCAAGCAACATAGTGGAGTATTCAGTGGCGAGAGAATGTGTGACTGTTTTTTGTACGATCGACTGCCGAAGCGGATAACGATCGAACGTTCTCGTCGACGTGTGCTCTCAGCCCACTCGATTGTTCTTTGGATCTCCTCGCCGAGCATTTTTTTCACGCATCCTCTCGACCCCATCGCCACCGATATAATTACTGCGAGCAAATAATTGAATTTTCGCCGTTGCCACTATCTCCATAACTGCGCTATCATCAGTACTGACATTAACATAATTATCCCTGACATTGTCAACTGCTATTAATAGTTTTTCATGATGATGTTTTGACTTAATGACTGTGATTTTATTTTATTTGGCTACAAAAATATTTTGATGTTTTTCACAAAAGTGTAACCCATCGTACCGTGAAAAATGTTAAAGGATTGTTTCGCGGCGGTAAAATCGAGTTTTTCATCGCGCAATTTAAAAAACGCACTTCATAGTTCGTATTGACATCGATGAAGTATGTGAAGTTACTTATTTATAATCTTTCTAAGGATTTTTCAATAATTTGGGATCAACATATCCGAGATGAGTCCTTGATTAATATTCCGTCGACGAAAAATTATTTTCTTAAATCGCCGATATTTTCAAGAATGCAAATTCGACCGATTTTTTTTAAATAAGGATGAGCGTTCGTAGATAAATTACTATGGCGACGTTATTCATAATAATAATGAGTAATTCTTTAAAAAGTTAGGTGCATTTCTGGCTACAAAATGCGAGACATAGAGACATACTGACAAAATAATAGAATAACACATTAATAAATTTTTTTCTTTTTTCTATATATTTACACACATGTATATAAAAAATTTTTAATCTCTGATATATTTTCTAAAAACTAATTAATTTTATTAACTCATTGATTTTACTTACTAATTTATTGTCACAGCTATAATACTTTGTTTCTTTCTTAATATTGCTTTTTTTTGTATTAACTTGTAGCTATCATTTTTGATTTTCTAAATATTGGGTTGTCTGGAAAGTTCGTGCCGACTAAAATTTAAATTTTAGTATACATTTATTAAATTAAAATTTTTTTATGTTTCAATTTTCCTTCAACATCGGCACGAACTTTCCAGACAATCCAATAGAATAATATTGGTCTATGAAACCATAATTCAATTTTGTGAATTGAATGTTTTATGAATTGAAAACCTGGTTAAAAATTTAATAAATATAGTTTCTTTCTGTAAAATATTTTATTTCTCAATTTTATCTTTAGTGTTGAATTTTGCAAGAAAATTTCAGATATTAAAATTGTTCATTCAACTGTCACATTCAACATACTGTTGCTTTTAAGAAAAGACTCATGTAAAAAATTTTTCAAATATTTTACTTTTTAGCAATGTAAAATTTTTGTTAATTGATTTATATCTCAGACACATGTCTAAAAGATATCCAAAAGATGTCTAAAATTAGACAATAATTATGCAAAGCTATTCTGAAACGCATTGATAAAAGAAAGAATATAAAGCTGAAATTGGAATTATCTGATAAATTAATATGTGAATATTATACTTAATACATATTTTCAATAATAGTCTATCTGTTACAATTATATATATATATATATATATATGTGTGTGTGTAGATTGTTATTGAAGATATGTATTAAGTATGATATTCATACTGATTTATCAAGTAATTCCAACTTCTGCTTTGTAATACATATACTTCTTGTCAACGTTTCTGTATCAGTAATTTTTATTTTTGTTTTTTAGACAAATATCTGAAGCAAGACTTAAGGACAATGTCTGTAAGACATCATAAAGATGATTCTATATAAAATATCACAAATCTGTAACATGTTAAGGATAATGTCTTTAGGACATCATAAATCGACGCCTAATAATAAGACACCTTAAAGATGTTATATATATAGATTTTTATATATAGATTTTGATATTTCCAAAAAATGTCTCTTGAATTCTAAGACGTTTTTATGATGGTTTATAAGACATCTCAATGTTCTCTGGGATTACATTTGCAAATATTTTTTATAATAAATGGTAAATATTTTATGCTAATTACAATAATATTTATATTCAAATTGTTTACTTATAAGGAATATGTCATAAACATAAAAGTTTTTTAGGAAAATATCTTTTAGGACAAATGTTTACGTTATTTGTAAGATAAATTGAAATATTAACATTTAAATTAATATTTAAGAAAGAAAGAAGTTGACATTTAATGTGTGAAAAATATTACTTAAAAAATGTAAAAAGAAAAAACGATATGAAAAACAGTTAATCCTTAGAATAGTTTTATGCATTTTTTTAGTTTTTGGCACTCTTATTACACACGTGATTTGTGTTCTGGATTAATTTTCATCACTTTTACAAGTATATCAAAATTATTAAACGATTATTACATATATTTTGACATCTTTAGGATGATAATATATTTATAACAAATCTATATATAAATTGTTATAATTAAATATAATTAACAAAATGAGGAAAATGCAATTTTTCATACAAAAATGTAAAACTGAAACAAAAATGTTTAAAGGAAAAACGTATTTCAATATCTTAAAGTTGACATTTCAAATTACAAAAAAAAAATAATTCAAGTATTGGTTGTCCAAAAAATTTAGTTATTTATTTAGTAACATCAAATGATATTTTGTTTAATATGCATGAATGGCTGTAAATTGAAGATATTATATTGCATTTACATTTTAAATAATGCATTTTATTATCGCTATTATATTAAAAAACTTATAATTTATTAGGAAAATATTCTTTGTACCATTACAGACAACATGATATATGTAATATACATAATATACATAATATACATAATATTAAACAATTATCATTTAACATAAGGATGCTACAAATTAATGTTTATCAACGGCTAATATATTGAAGGGTTAAATTCTTTTCTTAAATATTTCCACAATACGAACGAGAATTAGTTCAAAATGAAGAAAAAAATAAAAACTTTTTTAGTTACAAAAAATGTACACTCTGTACACATAATGGGTCTTCTTGATCCAGAGGTAAACTTCGGAGTTATTCTAATCAAAAGATATGCACGAATTGAGGCAACACATAAAACATGTTCTCTAGATGCCAAACTTTTTTTAGGAATAGAAGAAAGACCGATACTTGATCAAGTGACTCTTAATATTTCTTATCAAAGAAAAGAAATGCGCAGGCATACGAATGACACAAAGGTGTGTATTAAGGATTAATTACTTAATATTAATGATGATTAATCTCTTGAAAAATTAATGTCATATTTTCCAGCAAAATAAATACATCAAGATATGAAGAGATTTAATTGAATCGAATGAAAATTATTTTGCTGTTGAAAAGCAAGGATCTTGCCGAAGACAAAAAAAAAAGACAAAGAGCAACTGCAAATTCGGCATGATCCGTGGCAAAAGTAGAATCTACTCAAAAACGTTAAGTGGGGTGGAGGCATGGAAGCTGACGAACCATCTCTTCAGAGGCTCTTTAGGAGCACCTTGCCATCACCGAGAATACCCCGATTAGACGTCATAAGAGCTTTACATCAAGTACGATATATTCCCATTTCTTTTTATATATTTCTGTCTAAAGATTTAAATGTGACCTTTGCATTTTTTAATATTAAGTTTTTATTATTTTACGTACAATACAAAATTAAAGAGAATTCTTTTTTAACCGGGTAATTATTAATCTAAGTGATACGAAAATGATCTATTATGATTTATGTTAATTTATGTTTAAAAATCTATTAAAATTATTTAATTTGTACTAGAAACTCAATAACAGAATCTGGCCTTAAGCAGTTTTGTCAAAACAAGAGTGAGAAGCAGGATGTCCAACAATCTTCGAATGTCTTTGAATCCTGGAATTATTTTTGGAATTTAATATATCCTCAAAAACTGAAACCCCCTGCAATGTCAGGACTAACTTGGAATTTTTGTCATTCTTTTATTAAAAAAAGATCATGAAAAAAGAAAGAAATAAGAAATATTTTCCGCGCGTGCACAGGAATTATGTTGGTAATGATGTCTTTTGTGATATCACTTTAAGTGAAAACAAATGCAGATATTGAAAATTAAATTAATAATTTAATGAGCACTAATAAATTAATAATTTTATAAAATGATGTTTGTGATATGTTAAAAAGAAAAGTTATGTTTGGATATAAGCTCTTCCTTAAAGATGCTAAGGTCTAATTGCATCAACATTATTTTAACTTTAAGCGAGACTTAAAACTTTCTTTATCTTTATCTCTCTCTCTCTCTCTCTCTCTCTCTCTCTCTCTCTCGGCTTTAAAAAGAGAGAAACAAAGTCTTGTTTAAAATCGAATGTTGGTGCAATTGGGTTTAAATAGAAAAAAACTTGAATTTAATGTCTACAATTATAAAATAGAATACAATAGAAAAATTCTCGTTTATGTTGAATGTTTAGTATTTCTAAAACATTAAATAATGTTCCAAATTTGTTTGTGTTTTAATTAATTTATCATATAGAATTCTAATTTTGTAACTGTTGCAGAGTATTTTCTGTTTGCGGTAGGCTTAATAAATGCTAACACAGGATTTCAGTGTAAAAGCTTGGAACTAAACCGTACTTAGATTTATTTATGATTAACAAAATCCTTTTACACATTGAATACAAATATATATCGAAGATTGAACACAAATGTAGACAAGTTTTTAGAAAGGAAACTAAAAATAACAATAGGAATTATGTTGAACGAAATAAGCGCCACACACAGTAAAATGAATGTACATAACACTAGAATAAAAAAAAAAGGAATTACATAACGTATACTAGCTTGAGCGCCAACTTTAACACTCATGAGAGCCAAGTAACTAAACTAAGTTAATTAAGTTTCGATTTGTCTCGAATTTATCGTGAATTAATGGTTTTGTTAACATATCAGCGAGTTGTTCAGCGACTTGACATATGTTTAATCTCTAATTGTTTATCTTTTACTATTTGTCGAATATAATGAAATTTAATGTCCATATGTTTTGTTCTTTGATGAAATACTGAATTTTTTATTAATTGCTCTGCTGCTGTATTGTCACAGTAAAGTATTGTTGATTGTACCTATTTGGCATTTAACTTTTAAAAGATCTCTAGTCCAAACGACTTCTTTGGTTGCATTGTGTGCTGCAATAAATTCTGCCTCCGTTGTAGAAGTAGCCACAATGCTCTGCTTCCTGCTGCTCCAGATGACCAGACTTTTATTATTTATTGTTTAGCATTACAATTACACCGCTTTAGCATTTAGCATTACACCGCTGCTTGATTTTCTTGAATCTACACAGGACCCATAATCTGCATCTGAATATGCAATTAATATATTCGGCTGATTAGTTGAGCCAAATTCGATGCCAAAACCAATGTTCCTTTTAGATATTTGAGCACATTTTGCTGTCTTTCAATGCATGATGGTTGTTCAAGAAATTGATTTAAATTACTCACTATAAACATGATATCAGTGCATACATCAATCAATTGACAATATGGTATAAAATTTGATTGGTCATTATTGCTCATGTTTTTCTTGAGTATCGTATACATATCCGCTGGAACAGATACTGCATTAGCTGAATCCATTTTGAAACGCTACATTTCTTGTATATGCTAATTGTATATGCATCTTGATTATTTCGTTTTGTCTGTCGCGTTCAATTTCTAATGATAGTAATTATCTAGTGATATGGTGATTTCAAATTTATTCTTTAACTTATTTAAAAGGTATTTTATTGTAGCCATTGATTTTCCAGGGCATCGCCAACAGAGCTATTTATAAGTTGCTATCAATAATTATATACACAACTGTATCATAATTCGTGGGCTTTAAACCAAACTCCTTAAGAAAATAATCAAATTTTTCATGCCACTGTCTTGGTGCCTGTTTTAGTCCATATAGATTTTTTGAGTTTACAAATTCTACCGCATCATTCTGTTGGTTGAAAAAATCAAAAAGATTTTTTCTTTTAAGTCGCCATGTAAATAGGCCATCTTGATATCAAATTGACTAATCTCGTAATCCTTAGCTGCTGCTAATGCTAACAGAATTCAAATTGATTCAAATCTGACCACTGAAGAAAATTTCGCTGTAATCAATACCTGCTTTCTGTGAACACTTTTATTACTAAGCATGTCTTATATTTATCCACTGATTCGTCTGGTTTATGTTTAATACAATAAACCCTTTATTCTGAATAGGCTTGCGTTTAATTGGAGGATCGACTAAATCCTAGCTGTCATATTGTTAGACTTTTAAACTCATCAGTCATTGCCACCTCCCACTGTTTCGAAGTTGATGAATTTATTGTCTCTTCATATGTAGTCGGAATTCCATCTGTTAATAATGCAGCTGTTTGACAGTTGTTCTCCATATCATCATCAGGTGCCTTGTGTAACTGCTTTCTTCATGTGCGAAGTGCAATTAGTTCAACATCTTGTTGAGTTAATTCGGTATCTTGAAAGATTTCTTTTGTTTCGTTTTGTACTGAAGAATCACTATCCTCCATCTTCAATGAAGATTGCTGTTTGTTTTGACATATTCTCAATAATTTCAACATCTCTTGCTGTAATTGTTTTGCATGTATCACATTCCCAAGTTTATATGCCTTTTGACCAAGTTCATAGCCAACTAATACCATTTCTTTAGACTTCTTCTCAAACTTTGTTCTGAACTGTTTATTAATCAGCAAGCTTTGCTGTCAAAGATTCGAAAATAATTGATCCGGTTGCTTTCCAATCCAGGCTTCTATTAGTGTTTTGCATCAAGACGTTTGAGAGGAATTCGATTCTTGATGTGCGTTGCAGTTCTTGCAGTTTCTGCCCATAGAGTCAAAGGTAGATCTGCCGTTGTTATACATACTCCTGGCCATCTCAACAATTTTAACGCTCAACACGACCGTTCTGTTGTAGATAATAGACCATTGAAAATTCTTATACAATTTTGTTCTTTCTCATTAACATCTTTGCTTCACTTGATGTGAGTTCTTTTGCACTATCTGATCTCATATGATAAATTTTATGATCGTTGGCCGATGCAATACATCTTTGATGGTATTTATATCGCTTATCGCGATATCGCTTTTAGCTTTCATGGTTTTGTAATAACTAAGCCACTATATTTATCCACAAATACTGCCATTACTTTGTCGCCACTAAATCCATTGACATTGGTCCACAAATATCACAGTGAATTAGCTCCGCAGATACCTTTGCTCGATTTGTTGACTCATCAAATGGTTTTTTTTGCATTGCTTTTTGAAAATGCTTCACAAAATCGATGTAAATTATTGTTGTTATTGTCAGCATCGATGCAATTGAAACCTGTTACACTTTTACTTTAAGCAAGTTCCTTGATAATTTAGTAGTTGAAATGTGTCCGAAATGTTTGTGTCAGACCTCTAAAGCTTTTGAGTCTGCATAATTTGATTCAGGCATCTTCACAGTCTAATCCATTGTGCAATATATAGTTTATTAGTAACTCGTCTTCCAGTAACTCTTCACTATTTAAGTATAGGACCAATTTATCTTCTAATATTTTAGCTTCTATTCCTTTGCTAGTGACAGATCCAATATTAAACAAATTTTATTGATATCAAGAACAAACAATGCATTAAAATATTCTCAAATCTTTTATTTTTAATAATTGTCTTATTTTTAATAATACGAATGTTGCCACGTCCAGCTGCATATATGACTTGTCCGTTTCCAAGAGCAATCGGCATGTCTCCTTTGCTTATTGGCTGAAATATCTCAAACCATTCTCTTCTATTGATCATATACTCACTGGCACCTGAATCTGCAAATCATATATCCTGACTGACTGTCGAGTAGGTTGTTGTAAAGACTGCAGATTTTTCTCCGCTTGATTTAGTACTAGCTGAATTTGCCTTGCTTCTTTTCTTTACATAATTTTCTGCATTCAGATATTTTGTGTCTCTTTTTGTCTCAATAATGACATTTTCCAGAGAATTTTGTCTTGTTATATTTTTGCTTTTGTCCATTTTTGTTAGAAGTTTAGTTCGTTTTTTATGCGTCTTCTGATATTTTCCTTATTTGCTATACAGTGCTACCGAATCGTTATCATCGATCTTTAATTTGGATATATTACTATTAAATAGTAAATTAAATATTTCTTCTTTAAATAACCGTGGAAAGAGATTGCCCATTTTATGGTAATGAATCTTAAACATTAATAACGTGTTGAAAATTACTTAGTAAAGAGTGTAATACTTGTTATGAGTGATGTTTCGGTTTGTTTATGTCCAAGATCTTCAAATTGCCTTGCCATTTCTTTTATTATTCATACATGGGTACAGCTCGTTCCTAACTCCATTTTATTCATAAAATTTTTGTAGCAAAAGATGAATCGAAGTTGAGTTTTTTAGTTCATGCAGCGATTGCAGTCGCACCCACATCTCGTTGACTGTCTTTAGATTCAGCCTGACGAAGTTGCATTGATTCTAATGCAATCAATATACGAGCTTTTTTGTCACTTTTTAGCTATGTTTCTGCATTTCGACATTTTCAGACTTAATCTTAGTTTCATCAACAATATTCATTAGGTCTTGGAATTCGAAGATTGTTTCCATCTGAAACTTCTACACTGAAATTGTGTCATTGAACTCTGGTAGCGTTAACTTGTCCATTTTCGATCACCGTCAAAGAATTGATCGATGTTCCAGAAATGACTTCTGATCAACTATTGAATCTTGATTCTGAATAAGACGTTTTTAATCTATATCTCTATCGCAGTGAATAGATCACTCATAACTTGTTGCAGAGTATTTCCTTTTTGCGTTTTTCCTTTAGGCTTAATAAATGCTCACATAGGAGTGTAAAAGCTTGGAACTAAACCGTACTTAGATTTATTTATGATTAACAAAATCCTTTTACATGGAATATAAGTAACTATATATCGAAGATTGAACGCGAACATAGACAAGTTTTTAGAAAGGAAACTAAAAATAACAGTAAGAACTATGTTGAAATAAGCGCCACAGTAAAATGAATGTACTCTCATAACACTAGAACAAAAAAAAGGAACTTCATAATGTATACTGGCTTGAGCGCCAACTTCAAAAGTAACTTGAATACAAAACATAATATTTGCGTGAATCAAAATTAATAATAACAATAACTTGAGAGACAATTCACAAATCCTTCATTGAAGATCCATGACACTCACAAGTGTGGATCTATCTTTCCGCGACTCGTCGAATTTAATAAAACTTAGTACAGCAGACGAAAATAATAGACACGTATTTTTTTTATATCGACAGTGATACAGGTTTAAGGGTGCAAATTATTCTTATAGTGAGAAACATGAGTACTAATTTCTTGCATTTTAGCTCACTCTGTTACTTCTGAATTTTAAAGATGATAAGAGCTTTTCTTTTTTTCTGGAAGCAAATCTAGTATTAAAATATGTAGAATTTAAAATGGCAAACCCAATATGGCGAAAAAGCTGAAAAAGAAACAAATTTATCTCGTTCTTTTGAACTCAAGAATAATCGAGGATATGATGAGAAACTTCATTTTGTTTTTTTGCTCTTGTTTTTTATTATTTTTTAAATATTTTTTAAAATAATTTTGTACAATAATAAATATTAATTAGTGGGCAATGAGAGCATACACAGCGTTATATTATATATTCATGCATATTGTTCATGAAAATTATATAGCATTGCTGATGATGGTTTAAAGTAAACCGAAATAACCCTTCAAGAAATTTGTTCAATAAGTAATGTAAAATTAGAGTGAATATATTTTATATTGCGCTCCAAGTACCGCGCTGTGTATGCTCTCATTGCCCGTTAATTAATATTTATTATTGTTTGAATTTCGAGAGCTCTAAATATAATTTGATTTTTTTTATAATTTTGTGTTTTTACAATTTTTTCATTCTTTTTATTGTTACGTTATTGTTTATCTATATCTATTTTTTTAATTTTTATTCTGTGTACTATTTACAGAAATGATATTAAAAAATTCTTGTATAAAGATTTTGTATACTAAACGCACTTTATGACTGCTATATTGGGCTAGTTTACATCGTGCACTTGACACAGATACTAACTAGTAACTTTCTATTGAATGATCTTAATTTCGACGATATGTGTAAACATATACACGATATGTGTTTAATTATTTTGATGTATATTGTACCAATTTAGTATCATCATTCTTTGAATACATCGCTGAAATTAAAATAATTTAATAGAAAGTTAATATGTATCAAGTGCACGATATAAATTAGGCAATTACACGTTAATACGAAAAATATAAAAAAAGAACATAGAATAAAAAGTAAAAAATAAACATAGGTAAGAAGTGGCGTAACTAAAAGAAAAATGGAAATATTGTAAAAATATAAAAAAATTATTAAAGCAAAAAAATTTTTAAATATAATAATAATGTAAAAATATAAATTAATGAAAATAAAATAAAAATATAATAAAAAATAAAAGCAAAAAAATGAAATGGATGATAGATTCTTGTCACCTCCTCGTCGGTTATTCTTGGATTCGGCAAAGAGCGAATATATGATTGTTTCTCTTTCAGTATATCGTCATATTGGGTCTCTGCCATTTTTTATTAATTCTAATTTTTTATACTGAATTTGCTTTCAGGAAATCTCTTATTATCTTTATAATTTAGAAGTAACTATAATAGAGTGAGCTAAAAAATGCAAGAAATTAGATATTCGTGCTTATTTCTATAAGAATAATTTGCACTCTTAAATCTGCACCATTTCTAATATAAAAAAATACGTGTCTATTATTTTAAATTTGGCGAATTACGGAAACGTGGGTTCACTTGTCAGACGTAATCCATTGTATCTTCCTGGAAGAAACAGCTTCCGATTATTCAAGGCCTGTTCTTCTCCAGAAGTAGAGGAAGTCTTTCAAAAGCTGTTTTATCTGATCGGGTTCGAGCCCAAAAGCTGTTACTTTACTTCAATATAGACTGGATTCTGACCTAAAATATGGAAACTAGTTTCCTTATTGCCACTATACTTCTTACATCTGGGAGTGTCGCACAATCCCAGTTTGTGCATGTGCTAGTTTGTGAAATCATGTCATGTCCTGTGTAGACATTGGCCTCCATATTATTCAAGATCTTAATGCATTTGGCTATGTCCTCGCTGGGCGCTTCCCACCATTAAGATCTTCGCCTGCCTGCATTTGGTCTTGGTTACTTCTTGCCAATAGTTCACATGGTGATCCCGTAGCTAGTTTCTAGTCTTAACCCGGAAGTTAACAGTGCTAGGCACATCCAGAGGCAGCTTTGGTTTCATCCTGGTAGCTAATCCAGCTCTAATTAATTGGTCAGCAATCTCATGCTCCTGACTCCAGAATGTCCCGGAATCTACACTAGAGCAACGCTGTTATTCACCATCAGGGTGCATTTACATTCCCAGAGCAACCGCGAATCGAAGGTGTGCACACTTAGCGCCGCTAAGGCCGCCCGGCTGTCGGAGCAGATCCTGATTTGCATACACCTCCGAGGCAATCAGCATCAAAGCACAATTTAAGATCGCTACCACTTCCAATTGAAATACTATAGCAAGTCTCTAAGTGGGATAACCTTCCTGATTCCTTTTTGGCATCCGTACTGGCATCAGCGGCTTTATCAATTTTGAAGTCATTCGTGTATCAGATGTCTTCATTCCTATATAGATCCTTGTTTCTAATAATAGGCACTACATGCTTTCTCCATTCCTTGCGATTGGGAAAAATAAATCTTGAAAAATTTATCAAAGTCATGTTTAACTAGCATTCTGTCCTGTTCCAACTCCCGATAGGATTTCTTTTGGTAGCCGAGTGTGTACAACATCACATTTGTTTCCGCACTTCAGGCGCTAGGCAATCGCAGCCGCAGCTACCATAAGGTGAAGTTTTGCATGGCTGCCACCGGTACTCTTGGATCTCTTTTAAGAATGAGTGCTTCGGGATACCCTAGCTGTAATCTTCTGTTAGGCCATCAAACTACTGTCCCATAGAGCAATCTAGGACAAAGCATTACAATGTAGAACCAGTAGATTCTCTCTGGCCGCAGGCTCCATGTCTGGCCAAAGACTCTTCTACACATCCAAAAGCAGATTTTCCTGCATCTAGAATGAATCTAGATGCAGTTTCCAGATTACTCTTATCCAAGATAACTCCAAGATATTTAATCGATTCCTCAAACAACCTGATCCCATTTATCCTTGCACAGGACCTGTCTTATACCTGTGAGTGAAAATGACTAGATTCGTCTTCATCGGATTATCGATAATCCCGTCATATCACTTCTGAACAATCTCTAGTGTCCCTTGCGTGAGCTCAAGAAATATTTCAAGAAAGGGTCGAACAAGACCAAATCATCAGCATATCCAATTGATTTGGTCCTATCATTGAATTCCTTTAGCAATATAGTCACTAAACACCAAAGGAGTGGAGAGAGAGGACTCCATCTTGCGGGCAACCTCTATCCTTCCATACCTATCCTTCTACATTTTCTGATCCCAGAGAGGTTGTGATCTGTTGATCCAGCATAGTCCGGATCCCCTCAACGACTTTTGCCGGTACCTCTCTGAGCGCCGCCAGAGCAGACTACTCGGTGTGGGGTATTGTTAAACGCCCCCTATATGTCCTAGAAGATCTTCACCACAAAACTTCCTTGTTGCATTCCTTCTTCAATAATTGTGGCAGCCGAGTGTAAGATAGTCTCTCCTGAATAGAATTCAATATACGTGCTGGTTGCAGTGCAAGTATCAACATAGAATGGACTATTGATTGCAATGATGGGGATAGAAAGACGAGTAGAGCGACAGGCAGATAAATGGATGAACGTTCTTTCTCTGTTTACTAAGCCTGATTGGTTGGTAGATATTGCTGGATCAACAGCAACCAATCAGGTTTTAGTAAACAGAGAAAGAAGTTCATCCATTTATCTGTCTCTCATTTTATTCGTTTTTCTTTCCTCATCCCTATCTTTGATAATCCATTCTACAATGTATGTCGATGAACGCAAGGGATTCTGCACCAGTATTTTGTCTCGAATGTCAATCGATGTAAGCATCGATCAACTTTTCCATTGTCTTAACAAATACGATGTCAAACTGATCGGCCTGAAGTTATTGGCTAAAATGTAACTTGCCTTTTCCTTGAGGATGAACACTACCCTCACTAATTTCCATATTCGAGATAATATAGTTAAGGGCCAAACAAGCCCTTAGAATCCTTGTTAAGCGTCCAATTATCAGATCCAGCTCTTCCTGAAAAAGAATCGGAAATATGAAATCCGAATCTGCAGATTTATAAGACTTAAAAGAGCCAACTGCCCATCTGACCTTATCAGACTCAACGACTTCGGCTGCCAATCTCCAATCTTCAGCACGAGTCCTAATCAAGCCCATATCATTCTCCCATAGCCCATTTGTCCCTCTCCGGAAATCAGGAAAATTGTTCTCTAGAAGATGAATCAAACAACTTGTCAGTCACACTAATGTAGACGAATTCCGTAACAAAAGTGATTATTTTTGCTTCAATGTTCAATAACTCGGTAAAAAAAATTATACAATGATCAATAAAAAATTTAAGATAAGATTCACTTTTTGACTGCTGTAAATCGCATTTTTGTGTGATTTTTATTTCACGTTTTCCTTTGTAAAATTTGTATGAAGTTTTCAGATTTGACGGATATCCATTTGTGTCTGTATAGTTTTTGTAAGAGATCATTAGATTGAATATCAATTACTGATTTCAAAAGTAAAGATTTCATGTTTTCAAATGCTGTTTTAATTGTTTGCGACATTTTTCACCGAGTATTCTGAATATTGCGTAATTTCGAATGTGTTTTAAATTGCAAGCGTGTTCCCTATTTTTTGTTGAGTAGTGTATAAAGGCTTTGATTATTAAATTGCATTGTCATCTTTATTATTTATATTGATAATATAAATAATAAAAATTCGCTTTTGAAATTTTCTTCATTGTCAGAATTTTAAATTCGGATGATAGTTCAGTCGGTTTTACAGAACGCGGATTGCAAGATGCAAGCTTGTTACGTTTGTTTCAAGGAATTACACCACTTTGAAACTTTGAAAAAATTGGAATTTTTTTCGGTTAAATGATAGTTTATACATATAAAAATATAACCTCATTAGTTGGAATGGAAAATTCGAAGCATTTACAAAATTACAGCTGATTCTTTGAAGTGCATTCGCTCACGATTGGCGCACTTTCATCAGATATGAAAAGATACAATAGCAATAGATTTCCGTAAGTAACTATAGATATCAATAAAAATTTCGATGTTATATAGCTCAAGTAGCGTTAATACACAGCTGTTTTTCAGTATAAATAGATATACCAAATGGCGCGCTTAATGATTCGTGTTGGAAAATCCGTTACGTTGAAAATATATTTATAACAAAGGCAATAAAAGAATAATGTATACTACAAAGAAAGATTATAAAACTAGTAGTATTACACGTGCTAGTAGATGTCTATAGGCTGTAATTGTTATGATTTCTGCGTGACGCAGACGCTTAACGCATCAAAGTAGTTGTGTTCCTTGACCGCAAAAAAGGCTCGCAGAGTTTTAAAATTAGACCGGAAAGAGGCTGAAGAGGATTTATATCAATATTGAAGGATAGTTGTGTGGTACAGACTAAAGGTAATTTTTACATTTTTTAAATTTTGTATACAAAAAATTGTATCGAAAAAATGCTTTTAAATGCTTTTTCTCAAAACGATATTTTTCAAATCGGCGTACATCATAACTTCTATAGTTTTCATTTGAGTCACTTGAAATTTACACAGAATCTTCTTTTGCTAATTATCTAAAGAAATACGTAGCGATTTTATGATTAGTTGTTAAATTATTATTATTATTAACATTTTTGTGCAAAATTTATTCAAAAATTTGATCAAAAATAATAGTTTTTTTTTTTCCAAATATTTGTTATTTTCACAAAAAAGCATATTCCTGAAAATCCCTATGTACTTCTTCAGTAAATATTGCGTAGAAAATAATTTTTTAGTTTTTTGTTTTAGGTCAAACTGTAATCTTGTACGCCGATTGGACGCTCGCTGAAAACCAACTCATTTCAATCAACCGTTGCTATTTTCTTAAAAAAAAATTAAGATAAAATTTTTTTGTATATTTTAATACATGTATAACAAATACTTCTTTATAATTTATTTTATGCTTTTTGCACAAAAAATTCCCAAATTAATCTTCTTTTTAAGGGTCCAAAATGATGTAACTCTTTAAATGAAATTTGTTTTCCGTTTAAAAAAAATGTGAAAAGCTATGTTTTTGTAATGACGTTGCGTTTATTCAAGTACGCCTGGTGTCAATCAGTATTTTGTTTTAAATATTATTAAGATTTAAGAAACAACTGTGTATATGAATACATCAAATATGATAGAGAACGCCAACACGGTCAAAGTTAGAGAGAGAGAGAGAGAGAGAGAGAGAGAGAGAGAGAGAGAGAGAGAGAGAGAGAGAGAGAGAGAGAGGGTTCGAATAATATATTCT
>Ga0157364_1002446_pt1 | contig 17280 bp, 20 predicted proteins | sample AttsexASBM2_FD_111476 | JGI IMG/M metagenome (GOLD analysis project Ga0157364, IMG submission 111476) | Fungus gardens microbial communities from leaf cutter ant in Ribeirão Preto, State of São Paulo, Brazil - Atta sexdens ASBM2 | ecosystem: Host-associated > Fungi > Mycelium > Unclassified ... | reverse complement strand
TGCATCGCCTGCGCTGTCTCGGACGCCAGCACCCACGCGTACGCCAGCTCCGACGCCAGCGCCAGCGCCCACGCGAGCGCCTACGCCAACTCCAACGCCGACGCCAGCACCTACGCCAACGCCAGCGCCAACGCCAACGCCAGCGCCAACGCCAACGCCAACGCCCACGCCAACGCCGACGACACCGCCAACGCCGACGCCGACGCCAACGCCACCGCCATCGCCAGCACCGACGCCGACGCCGACGCCAGCGCCAGTGCCGACAGGAACGTTCAATCCGCCACCCTAATAGGTGGGGATGTCGTTAGAGGTGAAAACTTACACTAGGAGATAATCTATGTTACCAGCAGCAAGAGTAGGGGATATCATTTGCCACGGAGGGGCCATCGCGAGTGGTTCGTGTAATGTCACTATCAATGGACTCCCTGCTGCTATGCTTGCCGCGAGCGCAACAGCATGTGGATTGCACGGCGGCGCGGTCATTGCCAGTGGGTCGGGAACGATCACAATTAATGGCTATCCTGCTGCACGTATGGGTGACTGTACAGCATGTGGGTCCAGTATCGTGACCGGTTCAGATAACGTTTTTATAGGCCAATAATGATGCAATTGTGTATAGACTGGCCACTACCTCGTATAAATGGCGATCCACAGACGGATCGATTGCCTGAACAGACGGGGTACTTCTGTTTGATCAGTGCAACATTTACTACAGCCCTCTCCGGAGGGCTCTATGATGTTTTATATATCGAACGAACCTCGTTTTCAGTTGTGCTGACTTGCCATAGTCAGCGCTATCAATGCCTAGTAAACGATGTAGCGCTGCAGCCTAATGAACCTGTTACGCTTAGGCCAGGTATGATAATTCAGGCCGGCCAATTCCTGTTTAGCGTTAAGGCGATGCAGCGGGACACTGCGCCGGAATCGATGACGAATGAACTCATCGACGTCTCATCGCTCCTGCCTCACGGTGGACACTATACAGGCTGGCATACTGCCAACGGTGAGGGAAACGATTTGCTGGACAACGATGATATTTTGCGACAACTGAACCGCGAATATAAATATTATTTACTATGGGGGGAAGGTGATACATCCGGAAAAGATAAAAATAAACCGCGACAGGATTATGTTCTTAAGAGTGACGATGAGTTGTATCACTGTATTCAACAAGTAAAAAATCAGACGGTCTCTGAATGTGTTTTGAATACCTCAACCCTCGGTAGCCGTATCATTCAGGAGTTAACAGACTCTACCGATATGATTGAACCTGAATGGGAAGAAGAGTCTCCGCCGGATATTCTTTCAGTGCTAGCCCCCGAGCATCTTAAAAGGATCAAACGCAGTGATATTTCAGAACTGACGTACAGTGACCTGCATAAATTGGGACTATACAGTCATCTTTAGTGCAGGGCTATGCTGACTTTCTTGGAGGCATTAATGATAATAAGCAATAAGTCTTACCCACCGTGTTTACTTCAGCGTTTACTGGATGATGAGCCGCGTACTTCCACTGAATCCGCTAGAGGGAAGTTTGATTATGATGAACGTAGAATGCATGCCATCATTAAGGAAAATATTACCGATATTTTGAATACCGTAAACAGTGAGAAAGCGGTAAACAGAGAGCGATATCCTCACCCTGCGGCATCTGTCGTGAATTTTGGTATAGCCGCGATGGTGGGGGAGTATTCCATGGCCCAACGGTGGTGTCAGCATGAACAGCAAATCCGTGAGGCCATTATTCGATTCGAACCCCGGATCGCCGCTGAAACACTGGTAATTGCACTTTTGGGTGATATTCAGTCACCAGCCTGTAATGGAATTATTCACTTTGAAATCAGGGCAATAGTTCAACTAAGTTCATACTCTTTTGGCCTTAGACTTAACGCACATTACGATATCGAGAACGAGTCAGCAGTTATTAAATAAAATGAACTTTTTAATTTTTGCACACGCCAATTCAGCTAGCCCAGTGCGAAGACTCGGTTAGCGGAGTTGTTTATTGACGGAATGTGGGGGCGAATCCAAGAGCTTGGGTAACTGTCTATCAAACGAGTGGATGTGAATACCTCTGGATCGCAGTTGAATTATTAATAACTCAGCAGCGGTTAGTCACTACCGAGGCATTAACCCATCACTGAATGTATAGTACTGTGAGTACCATGAAATAGATTAATACTTATTATGAACGTGACTATTTTTATATTTTTACTCAAATTAGGATAAAAAAACGGATTCATCCCTAGCGAATGCCATAGGGAATTTTTATTTATCATTAGGGAACTTGAATGCTACTATATTATAAATATTAGGAATGATTATGACTGTGTGGATAACTGAAGCAGATGTGCCAGAAATATTATATACCCAATCGAGTGGCTATATAGCTAACAGAGATATGGCTTTTTTTTCGTCACAGCTCGGAATTAAGTCTCTTAGATACAAAAAAATTGGTATTGAAAACGCGTGTCAATCTTTCATTGACGATGAGGTTGAAAATATTCTCTCCCCGATATTGCCGGGTGATATCGTTTTTGTCCAGTTTCCAACCTGGCTGAATTATCAAGTTGAGGATTTTTTAATAGAGAAATTATTATCACTACCAGATGTTAAAGTTTGTCTAATATTGTGGGACGTAATTGCTTGGCTCTTTGATGACAGTGATAGAGATTTTACTAAGGATAGAGAATTTCGATTAATGAATCAATCTCAATTGATTATCTCGCCAAATGAAAAAATGACTGAGCGGCTGGTGAAAGATGGAGGGATAAAAGCAGAAATTATCAGTATGGGGCTCTCAGATTATAATTGTGTTAGTCCACCTTCATTCAGGAAGGTTTTTAAAAAAGAACTCACCTTTGTTGGAACACTTAATAAAACTGATTTTTCCCAGTATGATGGAAAATTATTGATTAACTTAATAGGAGATCCTGAGCAACTGACAGCAGAAGAGAATGGAAAAACTAATTTGAATATCATTGGAGAGATACCTAATAGCGCTCTTCCTCGCTACCTTAATGCTGGTTTCGGTTTAGTTTCTTACCATAACAGAGACAAAATCATAGAAAAAAGTTACTTCAGTGGAGCAGAAAGATATGGTCAGTTAAATAATCCTTTGAAACTTTCACTTTATTTAGCCTCTGGGCTTCCAGTTATTGTTGATCGCTGTTCGCCACATGCTGATCGTATTCTTAAAGAAGGATTGGGGTTAGTTATAAATGAGCTAAATGATATTGATGAAGTGGTAGGGGGGATTAATAAATCGCACTACAATGAGATGCTTGAAAATACATGGAAGTACTCAATTAAATTGAGGTCAGGTTTTTTTACTAAAAATGTTATGAGAAAAGCAATACTCTATCTTTCAGACCAAAGTTGATAACCCTAATTTTAGAGAGTGATAGGATCAAAGCGAAAGAGTTATTTTTTATCATTTATCATGCGTGATGAGAGGAAGTTAAAAGCCAACACTTTTAAACCACTTTTTGCATAGACTACAGGGATGTACAGTCCTATCAGCCGATCGCGCTGTGATCGAAACTTCTTCTGAAAAAATTGTTCTTAAGGTCGAGCCAGCCAGAAAGATTGTATGAAGTTTCGAGTTGCCAAATGCATTATGAAAAAAATTGTTTATAACATATAAAATATTATAATGAAGTTATAAGTAGGAATGATAGCGTTAGGAGAGAAGTAAACACCCTAAGGCCAGACGAGAGTGTAGAAATTTCCGCATAAATTCGTCACCGATAGCAATTGAACATCTACAACTATAAAAATAATAGAATCTATGATAACAGGCATATGTTAGATAAAAATTTTGTCGATTACTATTACTATAGGGTTTTGTGATAAATTCATACGATAATAATCATTACAATACTGTAATTACAACGTCATCGTCGTCAATTTGTCGTATAACAAAATAGAAATAAAATTTGAGGTTGATATCGGTATGAATCACTACTAATTTCATAGCATATGTTGTTGTAGTATAAGCAATACTTGCTTGAATGGTATCGACGATATCAGTGTTCATCGTGTGATTATTGGTACGATGATGTTCAGTGGTAAACTACAGCATTTCACGATAATCTCATGAGTGAATTTTGAAGGCTATGTAAGAAACACGGCACATTATGATGGATATCTATGGTATAAGAGAAACGTTTATATTTTATAAGATAAACACTTCATAGAGTGATATTATAAAGTGAAAAGGCAATTACCGATAAAGGTTTATCATATGGGATGGAAAGATTCATTCAGAGTAAGGGCGTTGATTTGGATTGTAGGATATTTTATCCTCGCTATGATCTCCCTTAAGATAGATGATCCAACTGATCGGATTTCTGTTGTGTGGTTTGCCAGCGGATTAGCCACGAGTTCTCTGATTTACGAGGAGGTTAATAAATGGCTAATGCTAAGTGTTTTATTTTTAGTTTCGAGATTATTTTTGGATGCGATATTTCAACATGACCTATTAGTATCCATTGTAATTTCAATGATATCTATTTCTTGTGATATTGCTATTGCATACTGCGTAAAAAAATTCAAAAAACAACCTATCCAAATCGGTGTTTTTGTATACTGGCTTATTCCCTTGATCGTAGTGAGTTTACTTTCCGGATTTTTAGTCACATTTTTCTTAAGCCATAAGTATGAAGTTGTTTTCTTCAAGTCGATAATGACATGGTCATTATCTAATATTATTGGCAGTATTATTGTGACAACCATATTGACTGGTATTATCTCTAAAGACTTTAAGACTCTTAGTTTTACTAAGGTTACTCTGTCGTCAATACTTACTATTATCATCGCTATTTTTATTTTCAGTTCTCAACCGGTTAATGAAATAAATGTTGGTGTTGAGTACACGATAGCATGTGTACCAATATTAATGCTTTCTATTATCTATGTAACCTTAGGCTCGAGATGTGCATCGATTTGTTTTACTTTGGTTTGTGTGATTTCAATATACTTTTCGCTTAATGAACGTGGTCCTTTTTTAATCAAGGGGTTATATCATGGAGAGTCCATTAGTGTCATACAATATTACCTCACAAGTATCGCTGTATTGTTAATATTTGTTAAATTACAAGTTATAAACTCCAAAAGAGTCGTTTTCAATATTGAGGAAGAATTCTGCTCTTTTTATATAGATGTAAAAAATAGAGTATTGATATGGGACGAGGCAGGAAAAGAGCATTTAGTTTCGGACGTAAAAAAAATAATACCGAATCTAGACGGTTTATTATCATCCTTTGATGAAGGTCTTAAACAACGACTCAACATAATCTTTGAAAACAAAGAACGTCAGTTAAAAGGCTGTTATCCTACGTATCATGCAAAAATCAATAATCTTGCTTTATCGATTGATGGCAATGAGTTGTATGAGTATATGACAAGTCATGGAGTAATATTATCAGGGAAACTGTATATATCTAACAGTACAAATAAGGTGTGATTTATATGCTTAAGGTTTCACTTATACTAATGGGAACTAGTTTTGTACGGAAGTGTTCCCCTGTTGTCGGGACTTTGGGTGGAATATGGGCGAGTGTTGGGTTTTATATATTTTTTTTAGGGATGACTTCCGATTTTAATTTTCCAGCTAATCCACTTGTTATCATTTTATTGCTTGAAAGCTTGATTACCTTTACTAAATTATCTTGGTGCGACAGGGGATTGGTCACAATTTACGTTTTTAGAGGGGGGTTTTTCCTTTTTATCTCATTACTAATGTTACTTTCCCATCACATGAGTGATTTATTCATGGCGATAATCTTTGGTATATTTTGTTTTATATCTGGATTATTTTTAATTATCTCTTCGCATGTCGTAAGGTTTCCCCATTGGAAGAGATCAATGCTTTCAGGGATTTTACAAATAGCATTCTCTATTTTTTTGTTTCTACCTTATCCTGAACGTCACGATGGGACTGTTCCCCAATTCATTGGTATGATGATGTTTATCGGAGGGGGGAGATGGCTAATTACTGCGCTGAATTTGAGAAAAGTGGACGATATTTATAGCTTCTTTTCTTTCTTTTCTTCAATTGACTGTTTTATGAATAAGAAAACTAGTGAGGACCTGACTAAATATAATGTGTTCAGCGAGAATAAGTTAACAGTCCACGTTTGGACACCGTCTGGATCATCGAAATCAGAGCCAATTCGTAATCCCCTTATCAACAGATACATCGCGGCAATCGACAAAGAGGGTAATGTCTCTACTGGTCATGCAGCCTTGGAGGTAAATACTGGATTATATATAAGTTTGTATCCAAAGTATGATATAGATAGAACTCCGTCTGAGTTTTTGAATATTGTAAAAGCTATCAAAAATAACGATGTGGAGGGGATATTTAAAGATAGCTATGTATCCGAATCAGCAGCGTGGTGTGGCTCTGATAAAAAAGTTCATTTCGAAAAGATAAATAGATATTGTTTAGATGTATTTTGGGAAGATTATAAAAAAAATACATCTTATAACCTCACATGGAGAAATTGTTCGAGTAGCGTCGCCTATGCACTTGAAGCTGCATTGAATGGCATATGTTATGGAAAATTTTATTGGTACAATTTTATTCTTTTATTTTTCATTCCCGAGTTGTGGATGGCCGCACAACTGAGGAGCCGGGCGTTAAACATGGCATGGACACCGGGACTAACGCTTGATTATGCCAGGTGTTTACATGCTATTTCTAGAAAAATTTCTAATCGGAAATAGATTTCAAAGACCTCTTTGATAAGCGATTGGTGACTGAGTGTACTAGGGGGTAATTTCTCCCCCCATCTCTTACGATGGAGTGGTCATTTCGGTACGCATGACGAACGACAATAAAGATGCTGGAATTATCTAGCCAAGTATCTAAACGATAGCTTGCCAACTCGGGGCCGTTATTTTAATCATAAGGCGGCATTCAATAGCTTGAGAAAAAAAGTGAGGGGTGCGGAGGGTAAATTATTCTTTGGGCTATCCAAACCTATTGCTATAGTTGTTCCTAAGAACGTTAGAGCATGTGACACACCAGCGTATAAATTTTACAGTTTGGACACTTATAAAGACCGAGATGATGAAGAGAAAACTCAAGTAATCAGATGGTTACCTGATTTTGGTAGTGAACTGGTCATAGCTGCACCAGGATGGGATAGGCTTCACTTCTCAATATAAAGTTAGAGATAAAAAGGCCCCTAAATTTCTGGGCCATTGAGTAAGGGGAGTATATTCATCATACAATGATATCATTACCTGCCAACCTGTCGAAAATTTATCCCCAATGAAGAGTCCCTTATCTGCGAAAAAATAAAATATTTTCTGTCATTAAAATAATCATTAAGTAGATAGTTTTAAAATTCAATATGGAAGAATTTTTTTAGAAAATAGCCTTACCTAACTTTATTTCATTTGCCCAAATATTCTTATATGACCATTTTTTATTCGATCTACCGATACTAAATATAAATTCTTTATTAGAGCTCTGACAAATTTTCTTTGCTTCAGTGATATTTACTGATAGTAAAATACTTCCAAGGCTAAAATCTTTTATCCTTGAATCAAAACTACCATTATGATCATCAAAATATATCCAATCATTACACTCAGCCTTATAAATCAAATCGTACGCACAGGGCTTCCCATTGAATATTAATACGTTACCAAAAATCATGGGGCGAATGGACTCAATAAAATATGAAAGCGCTTCAACTTCTTCTTCATAATATTGATTATCCCACCGCTCACCCATTAATGAAAGATAGATACTACTTAGCTCACGACTACTAAATGATGCAACAGATAAAACCTCACCACCATTGGAAAGAAATTTTTTTAACTCAGCTTGTCTTTTTTTCTGGCTTTTTTTAGAAAAGCTATCTTTGACAATACAAACAGCCCTACGATTCAGCAGGCCATAATTTGTATTAACAAACTGTTTTTGGTGTTTGATAGACAATGCTTTAGTTTTAACAGGAAGATAACACCCCCCCTTTTCGGGGCATATAGGGAGTATTATGTCTTCAAAAAGGAGCGGTATTTTATTGTAGTGATAACTTAAGTTTGAATTTTTATCAGTAAAATATGCACCTACAACTTCACCATTGACTATTTTATGAAAAAATAGAATTTCATCAGGACTAATCTTTCGAAGAAAATCTAACATAATCGGATGACTACAAACGGAACCTCCAAATTTCTCGTAGGCTCTGCAATAGGTTCTGTAGTCTGACAATTCCCAGCCAGATAATTTTTTTAAAATCATGCCTCTCAGGTCTCCATAACTTTCTGCTAGCAAAAAAAAGATGATAGTCGATTAACAATGCCCTTAAATATTCTTGGTGCTGGGGCACTTAGTGAGCGTTATCGTTGATACGGCCCTTCAATTGTTTATTATTATTTAGCTAACTTTTTACTAAGTGAAAAATGGTATCAAATAATTAATATCTAAAAAATAAACATAGAGTAAATTAAAGTCATCTACTGCTTAATAATCGAAGTAAACTGCCTATGTGTTCAGCGTCGATAACCTTTATCGACGCTACTCGTTATCACTCAATTCGTACCACCGACAGTTTCTAGTTCATTCGATTGCAGATTCATATATAACATGATTTCGCACAAATTTTTTGGCTTTATCTTTATCTGGGGCTCTAAAGACTGACAAGCTCTAATTGCTTGATGGTTTTACAATAACCTCTATATCAGGGAAAACAAAGCCTATTCTTTTTGTCATCTCGCGCTGTAAAGCATCCAAAGATCCCACAGGCATCATTTTTACTTTATCTTTAAAAATCTTTATTTCAAAAATCACTACATATCTCCACACTCAGATTGAGTACAAATAATACTGTGTATATATACAGTTTAAATGTCATTGTCTGATGGTAGAGCAAAAATCAGTCACATTGCTATTAAATACAAAAATATAAATAAATTATTTCCCCAAAACTAAACGTATAACTATGCTTTATAAGCACTTAGTGGATCGAGGCTCTGACCATTCATCAGGTGTTTTTTGTACAATAAAATAATAATAAACAGTTAGTTAAATTATGATTCTGCATATAATACTCCGTCATATTTGGTGAGATTATTGAGGGAGCAGGATGGGAGTTCGAAAGCCATAAAAAAGCCCCAGACCGAATTCTAAGTTTTTTTTCTTACGCTCGGAGCCGCGGCTCTTTTGCGTATCCTTTCATGTCCCATCATCGTCTGGTCGATGTCTGGGTACAGTGTCCAAGTACTTGATTTCTCTAGCTCTGTCCGGTCACTGTCCAACCATGATTGGTGGGCTGGCGGAAATTGATTTAAAATTACAGTGCATTGTTATTAAAGTATTTTTTCTTAAATTCAACTTTCATTGTATACCTAAACGTATACCAATCTATTTCTATCAAGGGCGAAAGTATGATTGATAAGCTGAATTTTCTAAACATAAAATAAAAAAATTAGTTTTTATGAAAAATCCTACACACTGTTCACCTTTAGAGTTTTCTTTATATTTTTCATAGCGTTAAAGGATGAAGGATGGGGTGAAGAGTGAACAATTATTCTACACCTCTGGTGGGAGATGTAATTGATTCGACAATATTAATGGGGTGGGGGCTGTTTATTGTTTAAAGATTAGTTTAATGAAATTTTAAAAACCGTCCGTAATTTGTATGCTTTCATAGTTTAATAACGTAATAGATTGAATTTTAATGATACTCTAAGATGATTGGTTCAAAAAACCTCCACTATTCTCTAATAGCATACTGAAGGTTCTCTATCTTTAATTATTTATTTGCATTATCTTTATTCGAAATTTACTGCAGTCACTCACAGTGCATATACCTCCAAACAATATTTCCCCAGATTGACCAATCATGATTCCAGTATCTTTTATAAATAAATCGGAGTATTTTTGGTTGATCACTTTCCCTACTAAGTTTTTAGTGAATATTGTATTGTACTTGAAAATGAACTCTTCTCTATTTTTAATTTCTATTTCTTTATGGCCTACAGTGACAGTAATTGGATACTCTACCATTGATGCAATGGTTTTTTTATCATTTTTTAAAGCTGATTTCTTCAATTTTTCAAAAAAATCGTGATATTGTTTATGTGTGTTTTTTCCCATAAGAAGATCCAATCGATTGTCAGTGTTTTTATCACTATTAGCTAACACTTCCTGCTGGGATATAAAAACTAAGAATAGCAATATTAATATTGATTTTTTCAACATTTTATCCTATTTAAAAGCAGAAGACTCTTCCAGCCTTCTCCTATAGAGAGCGGGAAGCAGACGAGGTGGGCCTACTTTCTTTCCATTTTTATCATGGTTAAAAACATAAACATATTTTAGCATACTTTTACGAACACCATCCATATCACCTCTGTTAGCTAGCTCCATTACAGGTGAAGGATCAGATACATTGTAACTAAATGATATTAACCCATAAAATTGAGCTTGAGTGAGAGGATGCTTATTTACTTTTCTCCCTAGATATCTTTCAAGTTTTTGCACATGCTTAGCCAATGCATTATTCACGTCAGTACTTGATACCGACCGTTTAAGCTCATCTTCTGTACAAATCCCAAAATGAGCAAGGGTGCCTACCCCCCAAGTACAATTTCCAGCACGTGGGCCCAAGTCATTGTAGTAATAGTATCGCACACCCTCGCGGGTTCTTAACTGGCTATAACCGGAAGAGCTGAATGAAAGCGAATCATTTATACTAAAGGTTAAAAGAACTGTGTAATGATCTGACTCTTGATACAAAAAAATATGTTAATCCTCATTTTGATATAATTCCTTGAACGAAAAATTCAAAATTTTTAATGAGCTTTCTCGGTATGGCTATTTTGGGTATGTGGCTATCGGAAACACAGTTATCAGTTAAAGGATTAGGTAGTGAATGTAAGCCTTATTTTGTGAAGGCGTTTTTAATGTCTTTGTGTGTTTTTATTGTTTACTTAATTGCTAAAGAATTCGATGTTGCTATCGTAACTCAGAACATATTGACCTTGCTATTATTTTGTTTCTTGCCACCTGCTGCCAATATTATAGTGCTTGAAACCCATTATATGGGGACAGGTACCTCAGTGCCTAAAATAACTTATGGAACTATACTCAGCATTATCTCTATAACTATTTATGCAGGCATAATAGTTTCAAGTAACCTACTAGGTTTAATACATTAGTTTTTATGATTTTATTCGTTATTAATCTCGATTAGTGATTAATCTTAAGTGCATGAAATCGCATGAATGCTTTGCACATAAAATCATCCTCAAGCCCGCGCGATGCGGGTTTTTTAGTGGATCACAAAGTGCAAGGAAAAAGGATCGTTAAGTGGAGAGCGAAGGCGGGCGGGCGAGTGCGTAGCTAGGATAGGTATGGCTCAGATCTTGTATACTTAGTCTAAGATTTAATATATTAATTATGCGAAATAGTAGGGTGACTATTTATCACCCTCTTACTTTTAGCTAATTAGCTCTAGGTTCCAATAGCCATCAAATGGTAATGGTTTCCATTAAACTCAAACCGGCCAATATCCTCAAACTTATTTCTTTTATGAAAGGCATAGGAACGACTGTTTTTTACGTTGACAAAAGTGACTACATTTTCATAATTCTTCGAGAACTCTTTTCTTTGATGATCGAGTAGTTTTTCTCCGATACCTAAGCCGCGATACTCTTCAGCTATACAAATTGGACCATACTGGTATGATTCACTGCTGTTGAGCTGACTATTTCTGAATGAGTAATTTGGCAAAATCTTTGCCATATATTCAAACATAGGCCATGGCTTGAGAAAGCTCCAAGATGCACCAAGTAAGATAGCCACAATTTTACCGGTATCTTCATCAATAGCTATTGCAACACCGTTTTCCTCATCACAAAGTTGACTTAATTGGCTAATGGTCATATCAGTAGTGACAAAGCCATTTTTCTTTTGCTGATCGTCCAAGTTTTTAGCGTGATACCTTTCGAGTAACGCTTTTACTTCCTGTATATCGCCAGTTGTTGCATTACGTATGATAAAATTATTGTTCATTATTATATTCCGACAAAGTATTTTAGAACGAGCGTTGCCATCATAGCACCCACAGTAATAAAGAGAACCTTCCTAATTATTTCCCCGTTTGTTTTTATAGCATGTATGCTCCCAATATGATTACCAGCAAGGCTGGCTAGAATCATTGGGATACCTATCAAATAAGCCATCTTCCCAGCCATTGCAAAAGCTATGAATGCGCCTATATTAGAAGAAAAGTTAAATATCTTACTTGTTGCAGATGCTTTCAATATTGCAAATCGATTAACTACTGTAAGGGCAATTATGAACAAACTACCAGTACCTGGGCCAAAGAATCCGTCATAGAAACCTACGGCAAAACATACTGAGAAAATAGGAAGAAAGCTTGTGTTAGCTGAAGTGTTTGAGGACTCTTTAACTTTCCCTTTAATGCTCGCAGCGATCAGCCCTACAGGTAGTAAGCATGCAATTATTATCGAGAGAGTTTCAATTGGTAGTAATAAAATAACTTTAGCACCAACATATGCTCCAACTAATGCTGAAACCAATCCAGCTGGGATCACTGTCCATACAACTGATTTATTTTTAATAAAGTTTTTTATTGCAGCAATTGTCCCTATTGTACTAACAAGCTTCTCTTGACCTAAAGCCAGTTGTGGCGGTAAACCGGTTAAAATAAATGCAGGTATAAGTATTAATCCTGCACCACCTGCTATGGCATCTATATATCCTGCGATAAAAGAAGCTATTACAAGTAAAGCTACGCCAAATATCAAATAATTCGAGATAATACTTCCTTCAACAAACATAATTCCATCCAGTAAAATTTAGCTTAAAGTGGTTTACAAAAAAGTTCGTAGGTGATGTAAGCATCGGTGGGGTTCTAATAGATGACTAATTGGTGGTCTATTAGTCATACTAAAAACTCTTAATAACCATCGATCTGTTCCGTCGTATCTTGCATTAAAAGAGCTTCTAGTATGCAATATTATTTGATTAAGAAAAGTCACAGCTTCAGCTGATAACCCATTTATGTTTCGCCAGTCTAAATGTGAATACCACGTATCATTATTCTTTATTAGAACCGGTACCATTTCTACAAACAAACACACCTCAAAGTTCTCAGGACGTCTAGCGTGATACAAAGGTTTCGATAAAGTTTTAACAACACCTTCTGGCAAGACTTCAATTACCGATATTTGAGATACTGTCTTCGACAGTTATTTTTAGATCAGGATTATCTACATGTGGGTAAAAGTCAAACTTCCCAACTTGGGAACTTATTTTCCCCTCTGCAGTTTTCGAAGGGCAAATATGACGTATTAAATGTCCGTTATTTTCTCCTTGATAGACAACTGGCCAGATACCAGCATCAAAATCAGCAGATAAATAAGCGCCACTACTAACTGTGCATCAAGTGATTCCACTGGTGCATCAGCTAATTTATGGGTATCAAAATATTTAATTTTCCAAATAATATAGTTTTCACTATGAAGAATTATATTAATTTTTTCTCTTGTTAAAGGGAGTGTCCCTCAGATGTGTTTTGACTTCAGTAGTGTTACATTATCCTTGATATTCATCTTATCTTTTCACTATTTATAGTATGCAAGCCTGGCCATTTATTGCTGTAATTTTATAGTTCATAACAACCTTGGAATTCAAGTCATAAATAATAAAAAAGTTTATTATTCTACTGTTTTCAATAATGACATTATTTATAGCTGTATTTTCATTGAATGAAAACTTATATAAATAAACTCAAGTAAATAACCCACTGTCAATAAGTTACTCCAAGATAGATTAATTTCACTATATTAATTTTTTATGGATACTAATTGGATTAAATTTCCAGCATGTAAGTTTCTTACGGTATTTAAAACCAAAAAAAACTTACTTTCTGGGATTAAAGGCCACCTAGCTTATCATTTCTGAATATATTGATTTAATTATCCAAATTTTTCGTTGATGATTTTTATAATTTTGGTTTTTTATTTTGAGTTAGGCGGTTATTCAACTTTTGTGTGAAATAATACCCTGAATTTGATATCACAAATCCATATTCAGTGTGTAAGATTCGAATTATAAATTTGCCTCACCCGTCCACTCGTTCAACTCCGTAAAGCGTTTTTGTAGCGGCAGCAATTCATTGCGCACAAAGACGAGGCTCACTTTTTCAACTTCCATAAAGCCGCTGACGTTATACGGTATAATGCCCATCATCTGTGGACGAGCAAGTGATGCTGTAAAGTTTGGTTCGGTAATCTCGACACCGCCTTTGCGCTGCCCACGATTCATTCCAACCAGTTTCCGCCACCCAGCAATAGCCTCAGCGCTGAGGTTATTGAGTATGACGATGGCGCGCTGTTTAGTTATAACCCAGTGACTGGGCATTTTCAGGTGACAAGCATTAAATCGGTGTTAGTCGAGGCGAGCGTAAGCGCGACCTTTAAAGCACCACCGTTTCATATTGAGGCCGAGCAAACCCGCATTAACAGCGATGTGGTGATTAACGGTGCCGTGACACAGGGCGGCGGTGCGATGTGGTCTACTGGCGTATTCGTGGATAAATACCAACGTAGCGCCGTGAAATCTGGCGGCGATCTCAGTAGAGGAGCAGTATGAGTCGTTATTTGGGGATGATTAGCGCGGACGGCAGAGCCATTAAAGATATTGCCTATCGACCAGCGAAATTCGGAGAATCCATCACTCTGGCGGAATCTAAATCTTCAATCCAACTTACTGTATTGGTGTTATTTTTATGGATTCAACTTTGATTGGTATACCTAAACGTATACCAATGCCGTTTCGTCTCACAGCTTTATCGCCTGTTCTGGCGATAAAGTAAAAAGAATGTAGCCTAGCTTATCGGCTACCGTCGCCCCTGGCTGGAGCAGGGTTAGCGGAGATATCGATGTATTTCCTTAATCCTGCTGGGCGGTTTACACCGCGAGGATCGGAGAACGGCAGTTTAAGCGTGGGGGATTCCGATACTCTTACTGTCCATACGGTATCACCAATAAAGCGGAAGCTTGCGGAGCGGGGCGAAACCTCCAAATTTTCAAAGTTACCTGAAGTATAAGCGACTCCGATAGTCAGTTTTTCCACTACGCCTTTAGAAAAATCCAGCAGCAGGATCGTCAGCATTTCTTCAAAGATGTCGTTATCCGTCACGAATAAAAGATAGCGACGTGTATCGACTTTTATTGCAGCTTCAAGCACTTTTCCGGGAATGGTAATCCCTGTTAATCTGCCGTCAATAAGCACTTCAGACCGGGCCTGGGCGGTATCTGTTGCTTCATTCACTTTTGATAACGATAGTGTCGTAACTTCTTCCATCTCTATTTTTACCAGTTGCCCATTTCCCATGCCGCTAAAGCACCGCCGACAAATCCCACACATACGGGTGCGCCAGGCCCACACATTAAACCAGCAATAGTACCGCCAGCCCAGCCGCCTGCAATACCTGCTCCGTTGATAGCGACCTGCCTGCCGGTTTCTAAAGCTTTATTGTCTGACGTGTATATTTCATATACTGATACCCCGATAGAAAGAACCATTAAGCCCTTAGCTGCACGGGACAATTTCATCATTCTCAGGTTAATCTGAGGGTTCGATTTGCCTGCTGATTCTACAATTCCGGCATAAACCTGATTTTTTTGTGTTTCTGATAAGCTGTTAAAGTTAGTTTTTGGCCCGAACATAGACGCAGTTTTTTTGGCGACTAACTCATTAAGCGTTACGCCCGAAGTCTTCATCCTTTCTGCCATAGCCCTACCAAGTGGCGTACTCCGGGTGCGTACCCTATCCATTATCAGATTTCTGGTTTCCTGGGCCTCCATTGCTGCTTTTTCCCAGCTGATGATGCCGCTATTTGCTTTGGCTCTGAGATCCTCGGCCATTTCTTTAATGCGTTTAGAGTACTCAAGGCGCAGTCGGGGATCGACAGAGAGCTTTGCCGCTGTCGCAGATACATCGCCTTGTAATGCGTTTACCGCACTTTCAAATTTCGCTTTCCCGTCTGAGTCCAACGCACTAAGTAAAGCTGTATCCATTTTCAATCCCTGTAAGGTGAATAATCTTCTGAATATAATAAATAGACTAATGAGAATGAAAATAGTCTCTTTTCAGGATGTGATGGAAAAGTGTGCTATTGGGCTGATTCCAGTCGTTTCAGGCTAAAAAAAATTTTACGGAAAAGTGTTTACCCTGTTCATCTTTTGAATTTCTCCCTTATATTCAAATAATTAGTTGGTGACCACTTCAATTGGTAGTCTTCACCACTCTTCACCTTCAGGCATAAGAAAACCGGCCGAGGCCGGTTTGGGTTCTGTCGTCTGGCTTATACATCGCAACGGGGCAGTCAGTCGACCTCACAGTCTTCGCTCAGCTCCAGACTGGTCTGGATACCGTTCTTCGTTTTGCGCTTTAGTAACTCTATCTAGTATTTCTTTAGCATCTGCGGCACGGCCTGGCGGAACGCAGTCAGGCTCATGGGATGCTGATGGCCTCTGGCTTCCATAAATGACAGGTAGGCGTGATAGCCAAAGCGCCAGAGCTTCTTTCCGGTAATTTTTACCACCATAAAAAGTCCGTCGCCATCATGCAGCGTCAAATCTTTATCGATCGCCTTGGAGTGGAGAACTCTAGTGTTGGTGAGAGGGCGTGTAGTCCTTGCCATGCGCGGCTTTCCTGCGTGAATGGGTATACGCTTTTAGCTTAAACGTATACCGATAATCACTGGATTTAGCTGGATGTCCTCGGACGATTACCGATACAAAAAAGCCCGCGAAGGCTTATGCCATGCGGGCTCTTAGGACTTCATCGGATGACTCTGGTCATCACCGATGGAGAATTTTGGTGGAGCTGGCGGGAGTTGAACCCGTGTCCGAATTTTTATAACGTCTTGATAAGATTATTAAATATCTAGGTTTAAATTCTTGCGGATCTTTTGCGGCTCCTTTTATGTCCTGCCACTGACCACTCGAGGTTTGTTTTCTGTGTTGCCATCATATTCTTTAAGGTATCTACCGTAGTGCCTAAAAAGCATCTCGGGTCCTTTATGGCCCATTTGTGAAGCAAGCCAGAAAAGGTTTGCGCCCTGGCTTATGTGGCTAGTGGCAAATGTGTGCCTCGTTTGATATGGATTACGGTAGCGAATCCCTGCTTTACGAAGAGTGGGAACCCACGCTTTCTTTCTAATTGCATCTGCACTAGCCCAAGGTTTACCGGTTTTAGGATCCTCAAAAATCATTGAG
>Ga0157364_1002445_pt1 | contig 17284 bp, 7 predicted proteins | sample AttsexASBM2_FD_111476 | JGI IMG/M metagenome (GOLD analysis project Ga0157364, IMG submission 111476) | Fungus gardens microbial communities from leaf cutter ant in Ribeirão Preto, State of São Paulo, Brazil - Atta sexdens ASBM2 | ecosystem: Host-associated > Fungi > Mycelium > Unclassified ... | reverse complement strand
TGATAATTATTCACATCAGAAAATAATTAGAAATCTTCTTTTCTTTCGTAGAAGAATTAGAAGGATCGCGGAAAATGTACGGTATATCTGAAGAGTCGCTTTTGAAGCGGAGCAGAGAGAGCCTCTCCGAACATCTCGTGTGGAATGCATTACGCAATCCTTAGATCGACGGCGTCGAAGGAAATGTGTCCCAGACAAGAAGGCGTCATCCTGCGAAAGCATGCACGGGTTTATAACGTAATAAATTGCGGTTCGTTAAACAGTTAATGGAGTTCGTCTAGCGGCACCCCCGCCGTCGATGGAATTACGAAGAGGCGACGGTGGCGGCAGCTTCCCCTTACACGGCACGCTTTGCGAATTATTATCGACAGGTTAATCCTTTGGTTACGAACACCTGCAAAGAATATGCCCTACGGTTATTGAGCTACAAACATACAACAGTGAAAACCAAAACCTTATACTCGAGCTACTGTAAAGTGGACAAAATTAAATAATATCGGGAATTTTTAAAATGCTTAAGTATTTTGACACGAAAATGCTGCGACTTATACTTTGAAAAAAATTAAAGAAGAAAAAAATCTTTATATTTTAAACTCTTTAATTACAATCTTTATATATTCTTCGTCTTTACAGCCGTAAAAGAGTATTACAAGGAAATAGAAATTGAATTATATATGCGAAAAATTCCACAGTTTCATAATAAACTGTAAAAATATCATCCTATTTGTCTCTGGAAGAGCGAAGATGCAAAAAATCTGTTCCATTATGTTTAAGTAAAGTGCGAGAACAAGCATCTTTTAATAATTTGCCGACGAAAACGCGTGGCAGCGCGGCGATTTAATATCGGCTCAGAAAGACAATGCCGTCAGAATATCTTTATGAGGCGCAAGCTTAATTACCTTCGGCATCTCGCGTCCCTATCCCCGAGCGCAACAAGCCTCCTTCCTTCTGCAGAAATTTACTATCTTTCTGGCGCGGAGAGCTGGTGCACAGAGTTTCTCTCTCGATACCTTTTTGGTCCCCGTCATTACACGTGTATCCACGCGCGCACACATACATTTTACTGTATATATGTCTTAGTCGTGCCGACGTCGCCGTAGCCTCAAAACATAATTAAAATTTTCTAATTAAGAATTTCGATAAGGAAGCGAGCGCTCGCTTCTATATCCCGCAAAAGAGACGGCTTTGCCTTGTCAGAACCTCGTCCTTTCTTCCCGCGTCCCCTCGTCGACAAATCCTTCGCGACCCTTGTTCGCCTTTGCCTTCGCCTCGTTTAATATCGAGGCCGCCCCTGATGCACCCTACGTTTACCGAATTAACGAATCTGGGAACGCTGCGCCCAAAGACGGCTTTGTACCTATCTTTTATTCTTCTCGAGACTATCCTGACCCCATAGTTAAACCAAAAGTCGATATCTCAGCGTTTGATTTAATTTTACTGTTTATTTTACAGCCATGTAATATCATAGTATAATCTTGCGCATGCTTACATTGTTAAATTCATAACATCAAGTTATACCCAATTTGAGTTATTTTTAATTACTTTTATAAATTGCCAATGCATCTATTCAATGTGTCATTAATTTAAAGCAATAAAGGTAAACAATGTACATAACTCAAGAAAACATATTAAATTTGACTCAAATTTAGTTTATTTACTAAGTATTATACATTAATATGTACGTTTATTTTGAAATTAATCATAGAAATGGATTTATATTTTGATATACATGAAAATCAAAAATAACAAAATATTATTTCAAAGAATGGAATAAAATTATCACCTACCATTGTGAATTAATATCAATGTTATCCTTATCCTTTTTTTCACAAATATTATTGTATGTACAATATAATCCAAAACAACGCTAAAATAAAAAATCAATTCACGCGCTCACGCTCTTTTTTGTACCCAAAATTCTTGAGTAACAATTAACATTAGAACTAATAAATAATCAATCAGAATACATCGCAAATATCGTGCAAAAGATGTATATACAGATATACGCGATTGAGAAACTGTGCAGAGATGCATCTTCTGCTGAAATTGCATTATCCATACATATCGAGATGGATACGAGATGGATTGCAAGAGAGATATCTACATATAATCGAAGGACGGACGCTTGAAATCGCGAGATCAATCGTGCGAATTACGAAGAGACGCGAAATACTGGTGTTACGTTTCCAACTGTATCCCACACGCCGCAACTCCTGGGACGAAGACTTAATCAGAATAACCGAGATTCCAGACTCCGGGACTCCGAGCCTCCGAAGCAGCCAATTCCGGGTTAACCTCGTTCGTCCTTATAACTAAGTACCGCGATCCTGTCGTGGATTCTCGTTTCGGTGCTTAATCGACTCAGCAGCTACTCATACACGTCGCTGATCGAAAACCAAAATTCTCAATCGATCGATCGGCACGGATGTCGACAAATTGAGACGTGTAGAATTTAATAATTAGATCCCTAGAGAGAGGAAAATGTTTCTGAATTTTCGAATCCAAAGATATATGGAAAAAGAGATGTACATTACTAACACTACTACGTTCAATAATTTGGAAACACATTTTTTAGAAAATCAAAACAGAGTAGCGCCAATACTTCTAAAGAAAAAAACGCCATATAAGAAATTTAATTAATCTGTTTTAATTACACAACACTGTTATTTATTTCTAAGGAAATATTTTATTTAAAAAATATTATCGAATAAACGTATTACATCAATGTTCTGTTATCAAAAGAGAATAAGAATAATTAAAAATAATATATAAAAAGAGCATTATTGCAAATTGTTATTTCACAATAATTAAAGCTTAATAATTTTTTTTTTAATTTCCAATTATTTCAAAACTTTTAAATGGTAGCGTATGTTTTTATTAAAATCATTTCGCAATAAAAATAAAATACATATTAAATTTAAACCAGTTATTACTAAAATTATCGCATATTATTTCAGCAGCATATATGTTATTAATTATTTGGCAATTGCGTGGAAAGCGTTACAAATTTTCTAGAAAATAAAAACTCACATATCATAAAGCGAAATAAACTTACAATTGGATTATCGGAAACATTATCGCCAATACCGGATTAAAAAATATTTCAAATGTATATTTAGAAGATCTCCATTAATGCGTGTTATGATTCGTTTAATACAAATTAATACATTTATCGGTTGTTCCTTAATAATTACCTCACTTAGTAAATTTTATAGAACATTTTTATAGAAAGATTTTGGATATTAAAAAAACAATCCAGCCTATCTAAAACAGAATTTTAAATGATTGACCCATATCTCGGAACAGTACAATAAAAAAAAAAAACTTCCGTAAAACATTCAAGAGACCAAAATCTCGCATTATGAGATACTTCAAATTGGCCAGGAATTTATAATCTAGAGAAAATACGCCACGCCTGATACATTCTGCATATTTGTGACGTAATATCCTTAATAAAGCTTTCGATGAAAAATGTCTTTTCAAAATTCCTTAAGATCTCCATTAACACGCAAGAATTTTACCAACACTTACAAGTTAAGAATGTCGAGCATCGAAAGTATTTTATCTCTTTAGGGGATTCTAAAGTAAAGGCGAATTACTGACCATATTTCGTAACTCTAAACTACCTTTGAACTGTCTTTATAGAATTGCAAAATTCTTGTATACGATTAAAATATGCACAAAAATAGCTATTGCAAATATTGGCTTTGCATAAAAATGAAGAAAAATTAAAAATATCACTTATTTTTGGAAGGTACGTGCTGTCATCTGATGATAATATTTGCCCAAAAATTTTACGGTTTATATTATATAAAATGAGATTTCGTCCTAGAAACAACATGCACGAATAACATCGTGCAATTGGAACTAAAATTAAAAATATCAAAAAGAAGATTGTTTAGAATTATATTTTATAAATGCAAATAGAGATAAAGAATGGTAAAGATGAACAATATTGCATGTAACGGTAGGATCTTGCAAGAGACATGGCGCTGCAATATGTTAGAAACTTAAGTAAGAAACTGAATTAAAAATATCATCATTATCGATATTTTTACTTTGAAATTTAAAAGTTTATTGATATCAAAAGTCAAAGTACGGCCTTTGCTTTAAAATCCTCTTAACAACATAATGAATAACTCACATTTCTAACGTTTTCATTTTTCTAACAAATTGCGTATGATTCCAAATATACACAGAAGTTTTATCTTCCGCTCACGTCCAAGAATTTCATCTCACGAGAATAAGTGCAGATGTATAAACAAGACATTAAGTGAAAGGAACATTAATTTCTGATGTACACAGCGAAATGAGGTAATAGCAACATTCCAGGCAAACGAACACAAGCGATTTACCACGCGAATGACTGGTATCAGTGGAACCCTGTTTTTCATCCTCCCCCACTTCTCTCCTGCTACCCTCTAATCTGAACGGAAAATTGGAGCCCGACACTAATTGAAAGTCGATTGAATGCGATGAATGCATCGGTTGGTTTGGTCGATTCCCCGTCCTCCTCTATTCGGAAATCGCGGCATTCTCATTTCTTCCTCTCTCCTGCCTGGTAGTCTCTGTCTTTGTTGCCGCGGGAAAATACACGGAAAAGCTTTCGAATCGCACGGAGATCTCTTTGTGCCGGGCGAAATGCGGTAGGGATATTTAACCCTTAACCGCGGGGAGGCCTGGTTTACACTTTAGCCGGAATGCAATCCACGGATTACAAATGCCTGACGCGAATTTATTTTGAATTTGCGTTTAAGGCGAATAATTTGCATTAAGAGCGCAATATCTCTTGTTTAGTATTTATTTCGAGTGAGGAATTTATTTTTGAAATGCACGAAAACGGTACATATTTTACATTAAAAAAATTACAGGCTTACGCGAAGAGAACAGTTCTGCTGAAATATCTAAAAATTTAGCTGGATACGCATCTAAAAATAATTTTATTGGACCATCAAAATAATTATGTAGAATGTTCAAACTAATTGCTAAAATGTCAAAACTTTTTGCAATATTGCGCATCATATTTCAACAAAATTATTTCAGATCTGTATCTCGCTAAATTTTTAAATACTTTAGCAAAAACGTTCTTTATATATTTTTACATGTAAATTTATAAATGCTTCTAATGGCATTGACACAAAAAGTCAATAAACGAAGGAGATTAATTAATGAGGATGGCTGATCAATCATCGACTCGACTATTACTGAGATTTGATAGAAACCTATTAAGAATAACGACCGCACTCCTAAAGCCAGTTATACCTCTACATCGTATTTTGACGGGTGCTGCGATTTCTGTTGACGACACTGATACAGTTCCAAGACACGTGCAAGTTTCCCCGAGCTCTTGAAGAGCTCTCTCGCCACGAGACTCTCTCACGCCCGCGCGCCCTCGATGTCTAATTAGTTATTACTAATCACCGGGAGTAGTTCGGCAGTAGTTCGATTTGCGCGCACATTCACATCGCAACGACGCATTGACAGAGGCAAGACGGGAGAGAGAGAGAGAGACGGTGGATTTCAGAAACTCGCGTAGACTCAGAAGGGTAAAGGTTACGCTCTTGCTCAAGTAGCCGAGTTATATGCGGAAACTCGTATCTCCCGTTTAGCGATGACATGCGCGTGTTTTGCATTTTGAGTGGCATAACGAGATACAAAGCATAAATTTAACCTGTGCGTCAGTTTTCCATTATCTTTTATCCTTCCCTTCATTCGTATGTCAATGAAGTATCATCATACACGATATGATCTTGAGAACGATACTGAGGATTATCTAATTAGCAGTTTAATTCTCCGGAATTGATAATGTCTAATAATCTAATAGTCTATTTAGACCTACTCAATTACAAATCTGTTTGTCAAAAGTGTCAAACAATTCAATTTTTTATATGTATATATAATTTACACATAAATATTTAAGCATGAAGATCTGCTTTAATCGAATATAGGAATTCTAGTATTTAATTAAATCAATTTTTTTATATTTGCAAATGGGATTATTATTAAAATATATTTATAGTGGTATTAAGGGTGTAACACTGATTGCCAAAAATTTTCGGCCAACATATAATTTTTAATGATAATAAGTTAATAAAATTCATATAATTTTGAAACGTAATATTTAAAATATTAGAATAATTATATACTAGTTCTTTATATATTCTTAAAGATTCTTTATCTGAACAATATCATAAAATTATTCATTAAGCGAAAACTTTGACAGCAACTGTAGCATTCATTCCTTTTATTCGAGTTATGTCATTTTGGTTCCTTGAAATTAATTAGATCCTCTTAATTAACATAATTTAAATGGGTTTTACAGAACCCAGCGTTAATAATTGTGTTACAGATTTGGACATCAACTTCGGAACATTAAACATTATGAGACAATCATTCTAATAACGGAATAAAAAAAAATCGCATAAATTCAAGCGACAAAAACAAAAGCCACGATCAAGAACAATATCATCCTCACTGCTTTATTTGTCGTGAAATTATACCGAGACAAGTCGCCTTCAAGACATGGAAACAAAGAATAACAACAGTTTTACTTTAAGAAATACATTAATGATGTGCCACTGCGAGAATAAAAAAAAAACTTTGTCAGTTGTTATTTATTACTGTCAGCGGCAACTGCACATTTCAGATAAGCTTTCCTATCTTGTATATCTATCGTAATATATTTGAAACTAAAAATGTCATAAAATATCCCAAAAAAATATACCAAATGTAGATTGATTTTATTTATTGTTTTAGACTGACGTTAAAATCAATCTACATTGATGGAAATGAACAATATAGCAAATAAATTACAGAGGATGTACGCATACCTTAACGATGTAATTACAGATATTATATATTTAACTTGAGCAATTTATTTTCGAAAATACAGAAATAAATTTTTAAAAAACGCCACGCGTGGTACTTCACTATTTTAATTTAATAAAGCGCACTTTCGTTATTTTGAAAGCAGATGGAAATCAAACACAAACCTTAATTTAATTTAAAAAAAAGAACACGCAAATGGAGTGCGAGATAAATATCGATGCGTTTTTCAAACAACGCCGCATTTGCCGCGATAACGGCCGCCCGATTCTCACTGTCGATCACGGCTGTATTCAAATTCGTATTCGAATTATACAATAAACGCGTCGTCGTTGTTATCGTTACCGCCGATCTTCACCGATTGCGCAACAAATCAAATATTCTCTCTGGCTGATGCACCGATAAACTCAACACATGTTTGCGATCGAATTCATTTCAGAGATTAATTTCAGTGCGAACAAAAACAGAGCGCGAATCATATCACACGTGATGACATCCCAATTAAGACTGCGCGGTCAATAAAAGATTAATCGAAACCGGATATACGCGCGGATATAATAATGACATTCAGACCGTACAAACTTCGAAACGGCCGTTCGAAAAGCTATTATAAATACAACGTACATTTATATTCGATATTGCTCGGGAAGCTTATCTTTGTCGATTTATATTTTTTTTTAATGTCGTAATAAGAATTGATGTCGGAAGGAGCTGCTATATTGGTAATTCGAGAGTTAATGCACGCGGCAAATTGACATTATGAGAGGCAGGAGCGCGATTAAGGATCGCAACAGGACAAACCACGAGCAGGCAAACTACGAAGAGATGACTACTGTCAAGCATGACATCGGCGATTCCATTTGACAATCATCTGACTATCCACTGAATTCCTGCGACGTTTCCGTAATGCGATCCGGTTGCCTCGTTGCATCATTTATCACGACTGAATGACGGACAAGCATCTCGCTGTTGAAGATCAAGAGACATCGAAGATTGACGGGGAAACGGGAGGAAGATACGAGAAAATCGATGGAGATCGACGAGAGCGAAGGAAAGGGGGATGTTGTCGGCGTTGTCGTTCGGATATTGTCTTCGTATTCAATATTTAATTAATTTGGCTGCTGCTAAGGAGTTTACTCTGGAGGTTGAATCGTGGGTTAGGCTGGGTTAGCATCTCCGATGCAACTACCCTATTACGAGCAACGAAGGGTTGGAGACTCCGTCGAACTGACTCTTGACAGGCTCTGGATGTTTGATCGTTTTAGCATGAAGAGATGTCATGCGACGATCACAACTGATTGTTTCATGTAATTGGTTGGCTACGTGACGAAGGTTGTTACCTATTAATACAGCTAAATCGTGAACGAAGATGAACATAACATTGTAAGTAGTTTGCTTGAATTAAGAAAATTAAGAATGTGCAAAAATACTGGCTGGCATTCAACACTTTCTAAAAGTGAATCAATGATAATGCTACTTATATAACTTATATAATTATCAGCGAATATTCACTATTTTTCAGTAATAATAGACTGATTCATTTTTAAAGGTTATGATTTTCTGCAGATTCAAATTTTCACTGATGATTACATCAGTTATAAAACAAGAAAAAACAACTTTGTAATTGTTGTAAAATTTTTTAATATGATTGGTACATTTACATCCAGCACTAAGGACAAAAACTAATCACATTAAAGAATCTTACAAGAGTTGCAAAGCCTTTTTTTCTGCTAAACGTAGCCAATATTAGCCATGAATATCCGTCTTGGCCAAATAAATTGGTCTTTTTGTTTATTTGCTCTCTAAATCTGAATCAGTGAATAGTCACTTACCCTTACTCAGTGGCATATTTTGTACTGATAATCAGTGAAGTTCAACTAGAAAAGGAAGAATATTTGAACATTATATAATTAAAATATCGATATTTATACGTTAATTTCAATCTTTCAATATCATATTCATTTAAGCACTAAAACAAGATTAGTTAGGTAACATAATAAAAATTAGCTAAGTTAGATATCGCACATTTAATTCACTGATTACCAGTGGCACTGATATCAGTGATTATCCACTGATTCAGATTTAGAGAGTGTGTTGAACTAATTACGTTGCACGAAAAAATGATTTTATTCTTCACTTCATGAGGTAAAATGTTATTTAACTCAAGGGATTGGATTGCCATTACTGCTTAGATATCTATTGGAGAAAACTCGAACTGGTTGCTAGAATTCAAAACTTCTTACAGCATTATGCTTGAGTGTCCTATGTAATTTTTTTTTATATAATGATAGTCCAACTTTGATAGTCCAACAAAAAACTTTTAGATCTGCATTTAGCTACATTTTTAGATATACTTCAGCAAAATCTTTTTTTCCATATATCAAATAAAATAAAAAAATGTTATATTAACATTAACGAGATACAAGCAAGAAAATCTTGTAAAAAATGCACAAAAAGAATTTGCCACATACATGAAATTGAAAATCAAACTTTTGTACAAGATGATAGATTTTCATTACTAAAAGGAGCATTCTAAACTAAACTCCAATTACGTACATAAACATGCGCAATTTCTGTTTTTTTTCTTAAAGTAACCAAGCGAAATACGCGAAAATTAGATGCGATGTTTCAGAACAGAAGTATATCGCAGCCATTCGCTTCTTTTTAATTTCGCCTTCGTCTATTATTCTATCACCGCTCGGGGATCGAGGCGAAAGCCAAATGGAGGTGAACTACGCTATCCCCGGATGGGAATCCCGCGTGGGGATGTGCCGATAATTCTATGAATCCGGAAACAGCGAGTGGTTTCTGTCTAGAGTTCTGGAGAGCCCATTACCCGGATTACTTTTCCGGCGTTTTTTATCGGCGGTCTCGCGGCACTTCATCCGACTTTTGCGTTCCGCGTCGTTTAAATATCGGCTGATTGATATAGCGTATCAACCATATATCGATAACACGTTTTTAACCAATAACAATAACCGATGGTTTTCACGATGTATTCGATGAAGATCTACCTTCAAGAAGTCGTGCACTTATTGAGATAATGAATAGTCGAGCGCAAGTCTATTAAACTTTTGTACCGACAACGCAATCTTATATCACGTAAAAATAATTGCATCTCATTTAACTGTATTTTACAGAGGCCAATATTGATAATACTTCGTAAAAGTCATTTTTTAATACTTTCTTGATGCTGAATACAAATTTTCTAAATTGCTTCATCATGTCGCAATCTTGAGAAATTTGCAATTCAATTTATAAAAAGGACAATTTTTTACATATTTTGTCATATTTTGTCAACATACGATGTATGACTGAAGGAGTTTTATTACAATCGAAACTAAATATGTTGTTATGACTTTCAACCCTCTTTTTTTTAGTGCTGACTACGGTTAATAAGATATTAAATATGGAATCTATTATACAATAAAATGCTGCATATTATTAATAATTTAACAAGTAGCTTTCAACTATATTCATTTAAACTTTAGAATTGTTTAGGCCGTTGAATATATCTGATGTCAAAATTCAAAGTGATAGATTCAATATAACAAATATCAAAACTTGAAAAACGTTCGGATTGTTTCAAAATAAACAAATGTCTTTCATGATTTTAAATTTGTCAATTTTGACACCAACCCAAAAAACTCTTACATTTAAATAAACATAATTGAAATATATTTAGTAAATCGTCAATGATCTAATTCATCTTTCCGCAATAAAAATCTACATTTAACCATGAATATCTTTATTAACCACAATCAACACTAAAAAAATCCTTTAGAAAAATCTTAACAATATGCTTCATTTTGATTGCAATAAAAATTCTCCAGCACATCATATATCATAGTTATACGATAAAATATGATAAAATATGTAAAAATCCTTTTTGTAAAAAAAATCTTTTTTACTTTAAATGTAAATTTCTAACAAAATGTGACATGATGGAACAATTTAGAAATCGGATTCGTATTTAGCATCCAAAAAAATCTACGGGAAATGACTTGTCTTCTGATTGATTTTTTTTCAAACAATGTAATCGTCACTCATATTTTTAAAAAATACATCAGATAAGATAAAGTTTAATGTTTGAAATATACATTCAATCACGTTTCATTTAAAGATTAATTAATAATCAATTAAATAAATAAAGAATCAAAATTAATTTTAAAAATTTAAGAAAAAAATCAAGGATGACAAATACAAAATGTAATAAAATAATTTAAAAAAACATGACCTGATAAAACCAATTTCAACTTACTAGAATAACAGAACATAAATTAATGTTTAAGTGCGGAAATCTTTGAAAATAACGAGAGAAGAAAATTCAAAGAAAAATCAAAATCGAAACTTTCACGTAAAATAAAATTCAACTCGAGGCATTGATATCTTACTTTCGTCTCTACGTGACATCCCATGAGACTGAAAAAAAAGGACGAAACATTGACAAGCGCATCGAGAAACCGAGTTCGTGCAAAAATGTTTCGACACCAAGCGTGCGCCATCGACCGTCCTATTAAAGTATTACCGCTTTCCGAAGTTGCGGAATACTTCAGGATCGCTACGCTGTAATATAATTTATCAAAGAGTTAACCCTCCCACTCCTCCACCGTCCTGTTAAAGCTTAGAAAAGTTATATCTGTCGGAGCAGACTTTAATACCCCCTCACGGAAGCGTAACATAAACTTCTGGATTTGTACCTATACAATCGAGTACAAGAGGATTTTCTGACATAAAACTCTCATATTTCTCTACATTCACATTTCTAATATCATCAATACTACAGGGTATTACGAAAGGTTTTGCACCTTACTTCGACGCAAGTTCGTTTCCTGAGTGAAAATTTGATTGACTATCGTTCTATTTTGAAATCTTCAAAGTTAAGAGTACTTTTGAAATTTCCCACTCCATATAATCGTTACTCTACACTCGGAGAAAGGTTTTCTTCGATTTAAAGACATGTTTCTTTGCTATACGGTCAAAAAAAAAAATTTCTTTAATTTGAATTTCTTTTCTTGGTTTAAACATTTTTTGAAATCAAATAAAAAAATTTATTTGATTAAAAAAATTTTTCTTTAACAAAGAAATTACGTACAACAAAGAAATATTTCTTTAAATCGAAGAAACCTTTTCTCTACCAAACATATCCCTATCTCAATTCAAAAATATATACTATCCAAAAATATATACTAATTCAGTCAAAATAAAAAGCAGATCTACTATCTCTGCTCGAAAAATACAATTGTACATTTATATCTATAGCGAATTGTTGCTACGTGAGCAGAAAAAGCTTATCAAATGATTGAAAAGTTGATCAGTAATATCAGTACACCATTAAAAGCAATCGCAGTGATACAAAATTCTTGAAAAAGGCATGTAGCAGGTGCAACAAAACATGATTTCGTATCGCTTTCCCGTATATACAATTTCATAAGGAGGGTCGAATGAGACATTCTCGGAGAACCAATGCGGAGGAATGTTTCGTACATTAGTCACGAAGGTATTTCGGGAGGTCGTGAGCACGACAGCGGATACGTACCGACGAAGGAGCTTTTTCGCACACGTGGCGTCCATCGGAAAAGCCATCAGTGCGCAATAAAGAGCGCCTGTGTCGCTACTCGTAGACGCATAGTTTTGACGTTACGTCTTTCCCGATTATTCCGTTCCTTTCGAAAGGGCTGTCCACGCGATACGCACACGTCGAAACCCGCAAAGCTTACAGAAAACAATCGCCACGCTTACATCTTCATTTCAAAACATTTCTCTTGTTCATTTCTATTGTATCAATGTATCGAATTGAAATAAAAGTCCACAGACTGACGAAAAATTCTTCAAAATTCAAGCAGCTGCAGAAATTTCGTGAAAAACGAACGAAATGAAAATTTACTCCTTAAATCTGGATCCGTGGATAATCACTGCGATATCAGTGTCAAGGTATGCCACTAGTAATTAGTGAATGAAATATGAGATCTTTAATCTTGTTAGAGATCTAAACTAACCTTGTTTTAATGCACACGTAGGGTACAAAATGTCTGTACGTAAGCACAAGAGCTTAGGCTTCTTTGCTGTATTTGCGTTTTTCAGAATAAAAATCACAATTGTATTTTTATTATAACTGTTTATTGTAACTGTTAACAACTGCACTAGGCACGTAACTATTGCTAACGTTGGTGGATACGTACGAATCGAGAGGACTCTGAGCAATCCGTTCGGTTTGCTGATCGCGAGAATAGCCTGGTCGAGTGAATATCGTGATTCCCCACCATCTCGGATTCGTTTTCCGAAAATGTCCGAAATTTGTTTTCCTCGGCGATCGTGAGATCACTAGAACCACCAATCCTTTGACAGCGATCGACAAAAAGACGCGGAGTCTTTTCGATGCGATAAACGACTGGAAGCCGCGGGAATGTGAGGTCATAGGCGCCAAAATTACCTCTGATCCGCGTGATCGTTAACATAAAGATCGCCGTTCGCTCGCATTGTGTATGCATATATCTGTATGTCGAGCCCGAGAGTTTGACGCATACGCATAACAGCATAAATTCAATGAATATGATATTGGAAGATTGAAATTAACGTGCATACAAATATCAGTATTTTAGTTATATAATGTTCAAACTTTCTCTCTTTTTTAATTGAACTTCACGATTTATCCAGAACCAAATATGTCACTGGATAATCAATAATTATCCACTGATTCAGATTTAGAGAGTAAAGAAAGGATTTTGAAGCTTAAAATCTTATTTTCGAAATATTACTATGTCTTTTGAGTTTCTATAAGTTTGATAATTTTTATACATAGAAAACGACAAGTTAGGCAAAATGAGGAACTTTCTTCTCATTTTGGGAGCCTGTCACATGTCCAAAACAAACTTGCGAAAATGCTTTACTTTTTAATGTAAAAACTTCAAGTTTTTTCTATAAAATCGTTTTTCAAAAATATTTCTAAAATTTTTTATTTGACTGACTCACTCGAATTAAAAAAGAAGCATTTTAACTTTAATTACTCATAGCTCCGTTAAAAATTATCGTACGGGTAAATGTACTAGTTAGTGGACATAACCTAATTATTGGATAAAATGACAAAAATTTGAAATATTAAGCTTTTAATGGTATGTACAACTCTAAATGAATTCGATGTTTATAAAAATTAAATAACGAATTTATTTAGAGTCGTATATGTAATTAAAAACTTAATATTTGAAATTCGTCCAATAATATAATTGGGTCATATCTATTAACTGATACATTTATTTTACGCAATTCAAAATACTTACAGATTCTTAAAGCTAAAACTTTACTTTTTCAAATTGTACTCTCTAAATCTCTAAATCTGAATCAGTCGGGTCACTAATTACTCGATGATGTATTTGGCACTGATAATCAATGAAGTTCAACTAAAAAAGGAAGAATGTTTGAGCATTATATAACTAAAATACTAAAATATTAAAAGATTAGCTAAGTTAACGATCTCCACATTTAATTCACTGATTACCAGTATTGGCAGTGATTAGCCACTGATTCAGATTTAGAAAGTATACTTGTCAATTTTTTTTAAACCACGTAGACATGATACAAATGAAGTAACACTTGTGTTCTAACTCAATAGATTAACTTAGTCTCGATTTAACTGTTCTTTTTTTATCTTTTTCCAATTCCAAGCATTAGGAAAAAGATAAAGAGTAAATTAAAGTGAGATTAACCTTCCTGCAATCAGAAGTATCTTTTGGTATCTTTTGGGTCTGTTTCATGCGACAAGCAAAAATTTCACTCTTATTTTTGCGAAATAGATAGTGAAGTCCGGCTTTCTCCCCTAAAATATCTTTGTTTAGTATTAAAGATGTGTGTGTGTTGAAAAGTAATTCTGTATTTTCCCACATTCTTTGAAAACAATGAAACAATTAAAAAAACTTGAACTGAACAAAAAAAGCCTCTATAGCAGACGGTGGAAGTAAAAATATTATTGCAATCAGAGAGTTAAAATTGATACGTACACGAATAAAGATGGATATTTCTGTCCCTTTCTCCAAAAAATCAATAAATTATTCGAATGTTATTTTCCAATTTACAATTACAAAAATGTCTGTTTATGAAAATATGAATAACATATATAAATTTCTCTACAGAAGAAAATTTTATCAAAAATTACCATTTCGCGAAAATAGATTCTTGTAGACCCGTGATGTTTCGTGCGACAGAGAAGACAACGATCGATACATGAAATGGCTTCTGCGAAATCCGCTTGAGGGCTAACGATGCGTGAAAAATCGCGCTAAAAATCTCCCTCGACGAGTGAGCGAACCCAGACTCGAAACTTCAGCGAACTTTTCCGACATCTGCGACGTAATAGTTCGCGTAGTAACCGGTCATTAGTTATAAAATTGCGCATAGGCTTTCAGCTATATAAACTGGCGCCCCAATCGGGGCTTCAAGAACGAAGTTTGACCGAGGCGAATCTGTCCCGGCGCAGCTCAGCAAATTATCCCTTTTCATTAAAAAGATTCTTTCTACGCCTGACGAGGAACTTTTCCTATGACACGAAACACTCGCGAACTTATCTCGCCGAACCGAGAGCTAATGGAAAAATGTCTCGTCTCAATCGCACATAGCGACAGTCTTCGTTTATTATTGATAATCGATCCGTTATAAGAATAATATTATAATGCTATATAAATAAAAGTAAATCATAATATCTTTCAATACTTGACAATGATAATAATTGAATAATAAAATAATTGGTTATAAGTTCCATTTTTATAATATTACTGCAATAATATTAATATAATTATATTTATAGCTCTATCAACAAAAATTAGTACAAAAAATAAATTATAGTCAAATTACAGGAATTGCTTTTTTTTTCTCAATGTAGATACAGATATGAAAATAATTTTATTAGACCATCCAAATAATGTAGGATGCTCAAGCTAATTGCTAGAATATCAATTTTTTTAATTTTTATTCGTTCTTGAACATAATTTGACAATCCAACAAAATTATTTTACAATAAGTAAGAATAAATTATTTTACTTTTGGCCTTTATCTAACTACATTTTTAGATACTTACTACTACTCAACAAAATTGTAAAAACACTTTCTTTCTGTAAAAACACAACTGATTTTCTATCGGAACGACAGTTAAACGGCACATTCACAACGTGATTCGATCATTAAGGCACGTAGGCAACACCAATGCTTAGAAAGGAAATTACATTTGTGTAAGTCAATCACCTAGCGATGGCAAACGTGTCCGGTCTTTTAGGGTGAGAAACCGCAGGTAACTCGGCTTGCTAAGTCCAGGTGCAATCCTAAGAACTAACGAACCACATCTAAGTACCATTGACACTTGATCGGAATTTAGAACGATGTCTACGACGCGACCCTTCCCGCTCGCATTCTTCGAGGATCCTCGACAACTACTCGTCAGCACTCAGTAAATTTTTCAAATCGACGTCCATTTTAGAAAGGTTGTTGTGAAAATCTTTCTCGGGAAAATCTTTCGTTATCGCAAAATCATTAGGACACTGAATGCTCTTCTTCAGCGTTTAGTCGCATTTTCCTAAAATCTCATAGTACATTCTAACAGACTTTCACGATATTTTTATCTGTGTCAAAAAAAGAAATATTTATAAAGAAAAAAGAATAATTCATAAATTAATATTACTAGAACTAGAGAACAAGAAAAAAGAAATATGAAACGTAAAATATTCAAAGATAATTTATGTCCGGTCGCGAAAAAATATTGTGTGCTAAGTCTCATGAAATATGCAATGTATGTATTGTGGTCGCGTAAATATGAGTTAAAATGTGGCACGACAATCACGCAGAAATTACGAAGTGAGATAAAATAACACCTGGAAAAAAAGCGAAGAGAATCTCAATCAACATAGATATTATCGTCACTTCAAGTTCGACAAACGTTAATTAATAATCGATGCTAGCAAAAATTACAATTGTCACGCGAGGACGGAGGCTTTTTCCATTCATGCGGTTTCCCTCTGCGAATTTCCGAACGCATTTCTCGTTTGCTAATTGAACCGCAATTTCGACGGTAATTTAGCATCGACTAAAATAGACCGATTCCCAATTTACACAGTTGACCATTCTCCACCGATATTAAGTTTGTCCTCTTCAGATGCTCTTTCATACAAATTCCCCCCTCCATATAAAAAGTCACACTTTGCAGAGAGGCAAACAATGTAAACAATATGCATAACAGACAACTGAAAAGAACAGATCCAATAAGCTTATCGTCACTTTTTTCATATCGCTGCGCTATTCTTTTTCGGTTATCGGCCGAAACGAATGAGAAAAAAAACTTGTTTCGCGGCATGACGAATGTCCGAACGAACGAACGAACGAAGCCGCGACTGATTTACGAGCGGTCATTCGACAGAAACGTTTTAACAATCGGCCAGAAGCAGCGAGGTGTCACATCAGTACGGATGAACTTCGTATG
>Ga0157364_1002444_pt1 | contig 17289 bp, 18 predicted proteins | sample AttsexASBM2_FD_111476 | JGI IMG/M metagenome (GOLD analysis project Ga0157364, IMG submission 111476) | Fungus gardens microbial communities from leaf cutter ant in Ribeirão Preto, State of São Paulo, Brazil - Atta sexdens ASBM2 | ecosystem: Host-associated > Fungi > Mycelium > Unclassified ... | reverse complement strand
TAGTAGTTACACTGTAATTTGCTAGTCTGATAATTGATGAAGATAACTCTTATTGAACTTGATCTCTGATGTTCAACAGCGACATACCAATCAGTACTCATTTCTATCTCGGACTTCTTTCTATCATCTGAAGTTGCGACCATGTGGTAGACAGATAGTGCAGTACATAAAGCTGAAGCCAAGGTTGTTCCACAAGTCTGCTTATCTCCGAGTCCATTCTGTGGACTTCTACCCCAATGTGAACCATGCCTGACAACTATTTATACAAAGTACTCATAGTCTATGCTAATAATAAATGGCCCTATCCTAATGTCCATTTGTAGTCTATGCTTCTACTATATGCCAAACTTATGTCTTCTATAAGAACATCATGCCATATATGTCAGAGTTCAAGACAGTGGACTCTAACTATTTTATTTTTTATTTTTTATTTTCTTATTTGTTACTTCCTTCTCTTTTATTTTTATCTTTGGGGACTTAGGATTGGGATTAATGTGATATCACTGTCACACCATCACATATCAGTCATGTGACACAGTCACAGTCACATGTCACATAGAAAAGCATAGAAGGTTTTGGAAAAATGATGTCATACAATCTGTTTAACATATGTTGACCTTAAAGCAAAACACATGGTAGTTTAGGGTAGGCTAGAAGTAATTAGCACAGGCCATGGAGTCCTAGTATATAAGGCAGACAATTCTGTACAGAGTTCTCTATTGAGTTCTCTTATGTTAACCCAATATACAGTTCATTCACTTATTCCACTCTAAAGACTTGAGTTTGTAACAATATATATATGTTCTAATATTATTCTTCTAGTCTCTTCTAGCTATCTCTTGCTAAGTCTAGGCCTATGACCTCACATCATGTGATATGTCATGTGACTGCAGTCACATACCTTTTTATTATCAAAAAAAAATCAAAGAAAAGAAATATTAAATTAAGAAAAAAAATGTATATGTAAAAAGGAATGGTAGATGTTTGGAAAAATATACTAAAGAATCTGGAATTAGAGGACTGGGAGTTTACATTGGCAGAGGAATTATTAGCAGCATTAAAAGAAGTTTGGAAAAGGAAATGATGAGTCAGCAAAGATAGTAGAGCTTAAGCAGATAGAATAAGGTTCTTAGACTATGGACAAATTTGTCTAGATATTCAAGCAAGCAGCCAGAAGTAGTAGATATAAAGAGTAAACATTAGTTAAAGAATTAAAGAGAGAAATGAATAGTAGTATCAAGTACAAGCTAATAGAGACAGAATAGCCTCTTAGTGATACCAAGAAATGGTATGAATAAGCAATTAATTTGGATAGGTATTGGAGAGAGAGTAGACAGAAGAAGAGGCTAAGAGACAGAAAAGAGACTTAAGCACCAAAGTCAAATATACTAGCAAGTGTTGGAAAGGCACAATAGTAATAATTTCCATAGCCTCAAGTCTGGCCAAGAAGATAAGAGTTTTATCAGGTGCTGATAGGCCTCTTCTAATAGAGAGAGTAAAAAGAATAAATGTAATCATAGTAAATCTGCAATAGTAGTAGACAGGGTTTATACCAAGATATGACATATATATCTTGGAAGTGGATTAAGAGAGAAACTGTTACAACTGTGGGAAATTTGGACATATTGCAAGACACTGTAAAAATTGGGAATTTATAGTCCAAGGGAGAAGAATGAGGTACAGAAACAATTGTAATATGGATAATTTAAAAAAGAAGAAGAATTTAGTAGTCCTCAACTAGGTTCTAATTATAATAAGTTTGCAATACTCAGTAGTAGAGTAATAGATAATACATCTTATTGCAACTTCAATAAGAACACATTAAGAGAGTGAACAATAAGCTTGGTTTTATTCTCTTTTATTTTTGGTTTTTCTTTTCTTTTCTTTATTTTGGACTTGACAAGAGATATGATGATTTTCCACAATTGTTTCTCATTTCACTGTTCTAACAAACAAAGTAACCAAGGCATCAAATCTCATATTTGTCTTCTCAATAATATTGCAATCAAGTCTTTGTCAGATCCCTCTTATGCTCTTGTTGTATCCAACACTAGCATCAAGAATAACATAGCCATGTCTATCTCTTATGTCCATGTCCATGACAAACCTGTCATCAAAATGATTTATTATGCAGTTAATGTTACAACCACAGAAGCCAAACTATTCACCATTAGATGTGGTATTAACCAAGCTACTACTTTACCTGGTATCACAAATATCATCATCCTTATGGACTCTATTCACGCTGCAAGAGAAATCTTTGATTCTTCATTGCATCCTTTTCAAATGCATATGGCAGCAATTTTAGCTGAGCTCAGAATATTCTTCTCCAAAAATCATGATAATTCTATTGAATTTTGGGAATGTCCTAGTTGTTGCAAATGGCCTCTTCATAAAACAGTTGATGAAGAAACCAAACAATTTCATCTATGTCCTCAATATCCTTGCAAGTCATCATGAGACTTCAGCAAGAAAAACAAATGTGATGATATTCTTTCCTTATGGAAAATAACTTTTCAGGCATCGGATAAAAAGGAAAATCAGTTTCTTGAGCTTCTAGATGATGATAATAAGCTGTTAGAACCAACATATTCTAAAGGTGGAATATGGCTCAAGTACTTTGGGCATTCAAATTCTCTATGTGTGAGAGTAACTAGAGCTATAGTAAATCATGTTCCTATTAGAAAATATAGGTTGAGATTCTTTCCAAGAGAAGATTTTAAGTGTCCATGTGGTGATTATCCTATCAAAACTAGGTGTCATATCCTCTATGATTGTAAAAGATATAATGAGTATTGGAATCCAAGAAGGGATATGATAAGTCATTTCACTCTCTTTTTGAAGTATAACAGTAGTGCTTTTTCATTTAGAGAAAACATTACTTAGTCAATAAAAACTTGTTGTTTTGTATAAGTTTTTTTCTTTCTTTCTCTTCTCTTTCTCTTTCTTTCTTTTCATTTCCTTTTCCTTTTCTGTTCATGTAGTTTGCATCTTAATGTATATAGTTATGAAGTAGCTACCATAGTCTGCTCTTGTGCCTTGTGTAATAAATTGTTGATTTAAAAAAAAAAGATGTGATATAATATAACACAAGTCACAAAGCATGACATATGTTACATGGCAGTCACATGTCACACAATCATGTAACATAGAGAAGGTTATAGAAGGTTTTGAAATAGATGACATTATATAGCATGGCAATAGTATATTAGTCTTATGAAGTGTATATGAACTTTAGGATAGAATAGTTATAGTGTACACACAGACCATGGTCTGGAGAATATAAGATAAATTAGTTTGTACTTGGAACTCTATTAAGTTCTCTTATGTTACTTAATACAAGAGTGTACTTTCATTTTATCTCTGAGATCTAAATCATAATAGAGAGATGATGGTGAAGATTGGACTTAAAATATAGGAAGGAATAACAGTGGGAGTATTGTTAACTAATAGAGTAACAGGTTTATTTATGAGCTCAGAATTTGTAAGAAAGTAGGGATTTAAGTTGAAGAAAACTAAAAGACTAATATATATAAGAAATGTGAATGGTATTAATAAGGGGGGGCCCATAGAATATATAGTGGAGATAAATATATTTTATAAGAGGCACAGAAAGAGAGTAGAGATTGGTATGATAAGAGGACAGAAGTGGAATGTAATCTTAGGAATACTATGACTTGCTCACCACAACTCTGAAATTGATTGGAAGATGGAAGAGATAAAGATGACAAGATATCCTAAGAAGTGTGGAGAGTAGTGTAGACCAAAGCAGAGAAAGTCAGGGTAGCAAAAGTAGAAGGAAAAAGAAGTGAGAAGAAAAAGAAAAGATGAAGAGGTAGTAAAGCTAGAGAAAGAAACCAAAAAATTGGTTCCTCCAAGATTCCACAAGTGGATCTATGTCTTTGGAAAGAAAGCAAGTGAAAGAATGCTAATGAGAAAAATACAGGATCATACAATATATGTGAGAAAGGTATTTGTACCAAGTAAAGGGAAAGTATATACTCTGAAGGAAAGAGAAAGGAAAGTTTATTAACAAATAATTGAGGAAAGAGTATATCAGACTCTTGAAATAACCTCAAATAGCACTAGTATTCTTTGTAGAAAAGAAGAATGGTAGGATACTATGACTTAGATCTCAGAGATAAGACAAAAGCACACTTTTATATTAAGTAACATAAGAAAACTCAGTAGAGTTCCAAGTACAAGCTAGTCTATCTTATATATACTTCAGACCATGGTCTGTGTGCACACTACAACTAACTTACCCTAATGTCCATACACTTTCTATAAGATTAACATGTTGTTGTTATGTTATATAATGTTACCTATTCTAGAACCTTCTAGAACTTTTTCAGTGTTATATGATTGTGTGATATGTGACTGTGACATATGTCACACTTTAGTCATGCTTTGTAACTTGTGTAATATCACATCACATCACTTGTCTAAGTCCAAAATAAAGAAAAGTAAAAGTAAAAACCCAAAATAAAATAAGTAGAAAATAAAATAAAGTTAAGTCCATTGTTCACAACTCTTACATAGAAAGCATATAATACAAGACTATAGATACTTGAACAAATATACAATTAAGAATAACTACTCTTTATCTTTGATTTTGAATATTGTAGAAAATATTGATACAAAGAGAGTATTTACTAAACTAGATTTGTAATAGGGCTATAATAATGTATGAATAAAAGAGGGAAACAAGTGGAAGGTGGCATTCATAACTCTAGAAGGATCATTTGAACCTACAGTGATATTCTTTGAACTTACAAACTCTCTAGAAACATTCCAAACAATGATCAATGAGATTCTACAGAACTTGATTAATACTGGAGAAGTAGTGAACTTTATTGACAATGTGATAGTAGAAATGAAAAAGAAAGGTAGTCATAATGAGGTAATAGAAGAAGTAGTAAAGAGGTTAGTGTAAAACAATCTTTATGTAAAACTAGGAAAATGCAAGTAGAAGGTAAGGAAAGTAGAGTTTTTAAGAGTAGTTGGACTAGAAGAAACAAAAATGAAAGAAGAAAAGGTGAAGATGGTATTGGATTAGCTAACTCCCAGTGGAGTCAAGGATATTCAAAAGTTTTTTAGGACTTGCTAATTATTATAGGTGGTTTGTCAAAGACTTTGCATTCATAGCTAGACTATTACATGACCTAGTAAAAAAGAATTAAAAGTAGGATTGGACAGAGAGACAAGAGAAAGTGTTCTGAGAGTTAAAAGAAAGATTTACCAAGGAACTGGTGTTAGTAGCACTGGACTTAGATAATAAAAAATAAGGATGGAAGTTGATGCATCAAATTATGCAACAGAAGGAGTTTTGTTGATAGAATGTAAAGATGGATAATGGATGCTGGTGGCATACTTGTCAAAGTCTCTTAATGAGATTGAGTAGAACTACAAGATTCATGACAAAGAGATGCTGGCAATAATCAGGAGGTTAGAAAACTGAAGGCATTGATTAGAAGGCACTAAGTACAAATTTGAAGCCTGAACAGGTCATAAAAATCTAGAGTACTTTATGAAAATGCAAAAGTTGAACTAGAGATAGGCAAGATATGTATTATATCTGTCCAGGTTTGACTTTACTTTATAACATATACTGGAAACAAAGATAGAGAAAGTGGATGGACTGAGTAGGAGACTAGATTAGAAAAAAAGAGTAGAAAGGATAACAAAAATCAAAAGCTAATGAAAGAAGAATAGATTTGAGAACCAGTAGAAGTAGTAGTAGAGAGAACAGAAGTAGGTAAAAATACTAAGGGATGAAGAGTAGTAGATAGAAAGAGAGCTAGTATTGAAAGAAGAGAAGGTATATATATCAAAGAATGAAGAGCTGAGGATAGAAATTATTCAGTTACATCATAATGTACTAGTAGCTGGACATGAGAAAAGATAGAAGATGACAAAGTTAGTTACAAGAAACTATTGGTGGCTAGAAGTAACAAAAGACATAGGAGAATATATAGATGTATGCAACTTATGCCAAAAAATGAAGAATAGGATAGAAGCACTAGCAGGGAAGCTAATGGTAAATGAAGTATTAGAGAAACCATAGACATGCTTAACAGTGGACTTTATCACTAAATTACTATTAGTGGTAGAGAAGGACATGATACTGGTTGTATGCAATACATTGTCAAAAATTGTGCATTTTGTAGTAACTATTAGGACAACTGGGTGGAAGAGCAAAGCACTTCAAATCTCCAGGAAATTCTAAGTCTATTTTCTAAGAAATACTGAACTATACACTCATCTACAGGAAATTCTAAGAGAATAGAATAGAGATTCCTAAAGGTGACAACTACTCTATATAAGAACATGTCCATTCTAATATGTCAGAATTCTATTTACATAGGCAAGGAATAATGATACTTAAGTAATCAAGAACAGTTCAGAATGAAGTGACTAAATTGGAAGAGAGTCAGAGTGCTTAGCAAGTGCTTTGGAGCATGGAAAAGCAGATGACACTAGCAAACTTCAAAAGACTACAGAGTATTGTAGAAGAGCAAGAGAATACTAGAAAGAGGAGTTAAATGGCATATTCAGACAGTTAGGAGTATTGGTATGTAGTTTGAAGAGGTACAGAATACAGAAAATTGGATAAGTGTAGATGTGGAAAAGGATCATGGAATACATATCAGCCAAAAAACATAGAAGAGAAAAGTCTCAGAAGAGCTAGTTGTCAGGAGTACAGTGTGAAGTACATATATAGTACCAGCCAGATGTCAAAGCTAAGCTTGACATTGTGCACTTTTAGCATAACTGGTTCAGTGGCTGGTCTGTTCCTAACACTAGTCCTCTTACAGCAACAATAGAAGAGTTGGCAAAATTATTTAAGAATAACATATGAAAGTTGCATAAACTGCTAGAGAGCATTATATCAAATAGTGGACCACAGTTTGTAGTAAATTTAATGAAAGAGTTGAAAAATATGAATATGTTGTGGATTGAGACAAAACTATTAACAGCATTTCATCTACAGAAAGATAGATAAATGAAGTGCATGAACCAGGAGTTAGAAAAGTATCTATGGTTTTTTGTAGATCACAAGCAGAAGAATTGGCCTGAGTGGCTAGTTGTCAAAGCTGAAAGCAGTGGACTTTAATTATTTCCTTCTTCTTCTTCATTTCTATTTTATTTTCAATTTATTTTTCTTTTATTCTATTTTTAGAGCTAGGGTTAGGGTTATAGTGACAAGATCATGCTGTCACACAAGATGACATGGTCACATTAATGGTCACAAGTCACAAGACACATAGAAGAATGTAGAAGATTCTGAAAGAATAACATTATATAACATGTACAACACATGGCTGTTTAGGGTAGGCTAGAAGTAGTTAGCATGGACCATGAGGTTTTAGTATAAAAAGGTAGACTATCCTGTACAGAGTTCTCTATTGAGTTCTCTTATGTTAACCCTAATACAAGATTCTTTCTCTTGATCAACTTTAAGGTCTTGAGTTTGTAACACTAGTATTTGTGGAGTTTGTGGTGAGTAGTAAAGTTCATTTAGCAACAAAAGTATCCCCATTCATAACAAACTATAAGATAGAATTAAGAGTGGGAGCAGATATCAAAAGAAGAGAGAATGTTATAATTCTAAGCTTGGCTCAGATTACAACTTAGGCAAAGACTTAAGAAAGGATGATGATGATGATCAATTGGTAAAGCATAAGAATACATGTTTGTATCTACTACTATATATACCTAATAACCATGAGAAATATGTATAGTGTTCTTAAGAAAACAATAAGGGAGAAATAAGAAATACATAAGAATATCTTTACTACTACATATTAGGAACAGACCAGCTACTGAACCAGCTACTGAACCAGTTACACTAAAAGTGTGCAATGTCAAGCTTAGCTTTGACATCTGGCTGGTACTATATATGTACTTTATACTGTACTCCTGACACTACATGAAGCACTGATTGATAGAACATGAGAAAATTACAAGGCATAGTAAATATAAGTCAAAGATGAAACAAATCCTGTCATATGTCTAAGTTGAAGTAGACATGGAGCAAACACTTGTAATGCATGAGGTATTGATCATAATAGAGAAAGTAGAGAAGACAACAGAATTTGTAGAAAGAATGAAAAAATTCAGGAGTGGCATTGAAAAAGACACAAGAAGAAATAAAGAGGCAGGTAGACAAAGGAAGGAAAGAAACAGAAGTATGGAAGAAAGACAATAAGATAATGTTGAGTACCAAAGACTTAGTTTTCAAAGAGCAACTGGCAAGAAAACTAGTAGACCAATATATAAGCTCATATATTATTAAAGAAGTAGTATCTATGAATACAGTTAAACTAAAACTGTTAACTACAGTAAGAATTCATCCAGTGGTAAATGTGAGTTGAGTAGTGAGGCACAGAGGACCAGTAAAGAAGAACCAAAACTAGTTGAAATTAACAGAAAGGAGACGTGGAAAGGTAAAAGAATATTAAGTAAACAAAAAATAAGAGGAGTAACAAAGTACTTGGTGTGCTAAAAGGGATTTACAGCAAAACATAACATATGGGAAAGAAAGAAGGACTTAGAAAATGCAAAAGAAGTGGTAGTAGATTTCAAGAGAAGAATGAGTGTAAAAGTCAGAAAATAGGATAAGTTGGAGGTAGTAGAAGAACAAGACTTTAGATAGGGGGAATTACCAAAGAAGTACATGGCAAAGATATTATATAGGTAGGATAATAGAAAATTTGAAAAGAAGTATTTGGAGAAGTTAAAGATAAATTAGTGGAGATAAAAGTCTGTTTTTCTGATTTAAGTTTCTCTTATTTTTATTCTAATTTTTTCTCTTCTCTTCTCCTCTTTTTTAATTTTGGACTTAGCAAAGGGAAATAATATAATGTTACATATGAATTTTATAAATGTCACAGTCATAGTCACAAAATCATGTGACACATTAGAAGAGAGATGTCATATATCATATATACTATGATAATTATTATATATTGTCAGAGTTGAAGATAGTAGTATTACAATTGAAGATTCAGAGTTAAGTCAACAAAAGCAAAAGAACCTTGTATTGGATTAATACAAGAGAACTTGATGGAGTATCTAAGTACAATCTGTCTATCTTATATATGCTAGGCTCATAGTTTATACTACACTAAACCTAGCCTATCCTAAAGAGCATATGTTGATAGAGATCAAGCAGAAAAGAGGTTATACTAGGGTACAACAAGAACTATGCAACACTACCCCTTAACTGTATACTAAAGAATTCAAAGGGGACAATATCAGCATCATAAATTAATAGATGATATAAGAACAATAATATAGAAACTGATTAAAATACATAACATTCCTTGTCAATGTGAAAGAATGAAGTTATAAAGGATATTAAAAGAAATATATGAGTATTATCTGCTTACAAACACTTTCCCTAGCTAGCACACTCCTAAACAGTGAGCCTTACACCATGTAACAAGTTCTTATGGAAAATCTAGTGAATAAATTGCAAAGCTCCTTAAGAGCCTCCAACAACACTATCCATCCTAGGTAATATACTCCAAAGGCATCTCTCAAGTCAAATCTTATGACTGAAAATACCAACTGATACTCACCTCACCAGCCTTTCCCAGACTACTAGAACTCTCTAAAACTTGTCCAAAAGTAATAGCAGGTATTAATAACACTCACTTGATAAAATAGAAGTTAAACTGCTCTCAAGTGGGGATATTTGGATGGGAGGTTCTCTCTCTTACTTTCCTCCACTTGTTACTTATGTATTAGTCTAAAAATACAAAGAATGAAACTAGAGGATAAAGCCTTCCAAGGCTTTACAAGCATATGGCTATTTCTTCATCTATAATCCAACATCAATTCAATGATCAATCTTTGCTTATGAGAGCTCATTCCATACTTCTTCTTCTTGTTTTCATAGCCTTTTCTTTCCATTCCTTTATTCTGAACTCTGTTAGCTTCCAATCTGATGGGCACCTGTCTTATTTGACTGTCCAAATGTGTATAACTTAGTAAAACTCTCTTGTAAGTGCCTACAATTTATAGCTAGTTGTTCATGAGTGGTGTTTCTTATTCCTAGAAACCTTTCCTACTTGAGATTTAGTTTGGTTAATAGCTACCACACCACCCCTCAGCTGTTGTTTGCTTGAGAGGACCTAAGACATTATCTAGGAGTGTAAAATCTTCTCAATAATGCTTTCAAAGAGGTCTTATATACTCAAAACCTTAGAAGATTATATATTTTTATAAAAAAGTGTTTGTCTTAAGGTTAATATATATGATACATGCTGTATGATGTTATTGTTCTGGAACCTTCTATGTCCTTCTGTGATATGTGATTATGTAACCATGACTTGTGACTGTATTATATAATATATAACAGTTTATGATAGTCATGCTAATTTTAACTCAAAGTTCAAAATAAGACAATAAAATAAAAAGAAAATAGAAAAGTAAAAGGAAATGAAAATAAATAGAGTTCACTATCTTTAATTCTAATAAATAGACTTTGTTTTTGTTTTTATTTCTTCTTAGTTTCATTTTTCATTTTCTTATTTTGAACTTAGGATTAGGTTATAGCATGATGTCACAACTGTCACACATCAGTCACATAATCATATGTTATATAGAAGGATGTAGAAGGTTTTGAAATAATGATGTTATACAGCATGTTCACCACATATTGACCTTATAGATAGCATATGGCTTTTAGGATAGGTTAGTATTAGTTTTATACAAACCAACTAGCTAGCATATATAAGATAAACATTTTGTACTAGAAACTCTATCAGGTTCTCTTGTGTAAACTTTATACAAGATTTTTCTTTTGACTAAACTCTAAGGCTTAATGTCAGAGTTATGAACAATGGATATTGTGGCAACCACTGTTATGGGACGCTTGGAACATGAACAATTTTTATTTTTCTTTTCTTTTATTTTCTGACTTTATAGGGATTTTTGTTTTCTTTTTCTTTTTATTTTGGACGATGAAGAGGCACGTGACATCTCAGTCACATGACGTGACGTCATAAGGCCTAGAATGTGATAGAAGGATCTGGAAGATGACATCAGGGCACATGTATACAACATGGTGGCCTTGAGGCAAACATGAGGAAGAAGCATGGACATAAGGGCAAGGTTAATTATCAGTAGCACAGACCATGAGGATTTTGTATATATAGGACTCTAATTAAGAAGAGACTCCTTGTCAAGTTCTCTTGTGAATCACCACATTATACTTCTCCTTTGAGGTTTACTTGTTAGTGAGATCATTTGTCCTTTGTGATAAGTGGTTGCCACAACAACCACTAGTCACAAAGACCAATGACTACACAGCAAGTAAATCTCTTAGGTAGATATAATATGGGAAGTTCACAAGAGAACTTGACAAGGAGTCTCTGCTTAATTAGAGTCCTATATATACAAAACATGCCTGGTCTGTGCTACCAATAATTAAGCCTGTCCTATTATCCATGCTACAACCTCATGTCCATCTCATTTTCTACTCAAGGCTACCATGTTGTATACATGTGCTCTGACATCATCTTCTAGATTCTTCCACCATGTTTTAGGCCTATGATATCATATCATGTGACTGTAGTGTCACATGCCTCTTCATCATCCAAAATCAAAAATAAAACAAAACAAAATTAATATAAAATCAGAAAATATAATAAAATAAAATAAAAATTGTTAGTGTCCAAAGTGTTCCATAACAATGGACTGGACTCTATTATATTTTCCTTTTGGTTTTATCTTCTTTTTCTTATTTTTATTTTATTTTATTTTGAGTTTTATTTTCTCTTTCTTTATTTTTAAACTTAGGTAGAAGAAATGGCATGATAGTTATAGAGTTGTCATATATGTCATTGTTATAGAATGTTCTAGAATAGATGATGTTATATAGTATAGCAATATGTTGGTCTTATAGAAAGCATATTTACTTTAGAGTAAGTTAGTTGTAGTGTGCACACAGACTATGATCTGTAATATATAAGGTAGACTAGTTTATACTTAGGACTTTATTAAGTTCTTTTGTGTTACTTGATACAAAAGTAGTCTTTTCTCTTTACTCAAAGACCTAAGTCATAACACTTAAGTCATGACATACATAATTCATAATATTTAGGATAGGCTAAATATAAAATGCACACAGACTATGTACTAGAAGTATATAGAGTAGACTTACTTATACTAGAAACTCTACTAAGTTCTCTTGTGTTCATTAATACAAGATTTCTCTTTTATTCTAACTTTAAACTCAAGTTGTAATAACTTACTCTACTTAGAAAAGAAGGAAAATTCAGAGTAGAAACCAATACATCAGAATATGCCAAGAAGAAGTCTTATTTAAGGAACAAAAAGAGAAATAGAAGCCAATTGCATTTTATCAAGAACAATACAAGTAGCTGAAAGAAACTATAAGATATATAACAAAGAACTACTGGTTATAGTAGAGTGTTATTGTTATGAACTTAGATCCTTGGAGTTGGATAAAAGCACAACTCTGTTATGATCTCAAGTCCTTAGAGTGGGCCAGAAGAACAACTCTTGTATTGAGTAACACAAGAGAACTCGATAGAGATCTCTTTACAAACTAATCTACCTTATATACTACTACTGATAGTCTGTGCTCACTACTGTACACCCTACCCTAAACGACCATGTGTAGCACATGAGGTCAACATATGGTATACATGTTGTTTGACATCATTTGTTCTAGACCCTTCTACTCTGTTCTCTGCTTCTGTCTTTAACTCTAACTCTATGTTCTAAAAATAGAAAAATAAGAAAATAAAATGAAATGAAAATGAAAATGAAAGATAAAATAGAGAAAACTAAGTCTACCATTTGTAAACTTGACATTATCTCTCTCTTAAGATTTCTCCTCCAGAGAAACTGCTTTCCATCTTCTTCAAATATTCCTTCTCAAATTTTCCATCATTCCACCCATACAACATCCTCACCATCAACTTCTCTGGTAACTCTCCTCTCCTGAAGTCTCGTTCTTCTACTCTATCTAACTTCTCTTGTCTCCTTATTTCTGCCTCTATTCTTCCTTCAAAATCTTCTAATACTGCTTTCACATTTCCTAAGTCTTTCCTTCTCTCCCAAGAGTCGTGCTCCACTGTGAACTCCTTCCAACATACCAGATACTTATCTACTTCTCTTATCTTCCTTTTGTTCAAAATCTTTTCCACTTCCCACTCTTTAATTCCTTCTACTTTAATTGGTTTTCCCTCTTCTTTTTTCTGTCCTTTCATCTGCTCCCTATATTGAACTACTCTACTTACGTTGACTACCAGGTAAATTCTCATTGAGCTTGGTAATTGCAGCTTCACCACATTTGACAATACCACTTCTTCTATCTCATATGGCCCCACATATCTTTCTACCAACCTACGCACCAGCCTCTCTTTAAATACTAAGTCTTTTGTACTTAGCATTACTTTGTCTCCCTTCTTTCATTCTTCTGTCTCTTTTCTATTTTGGTCCGCATACCTCTTCATTTCTTCCTGCGTCTTTTTTAATGCTGCTCCTACTTCTTTCTGTACCTTCTTTATTCTTTTCACAAACTCCATTGTCTTTTCCATCTTCTCTTTCCTCCTGATATCTCCTCCCATTCTCAGTTCCCTCCCATAATTCACTATAAATGGAGATACCTTTATTTATTGTGAATTCTGCTGATGCTAACCACTCTGGCCAGTCCTTTTGTCTGTGGTCTACAAAGAACTGGAGATACTGTTCTAACTCCTGGTTCATGTGCTCTGTTTGTCCATCTGTCTGAGGGTGAAATGCAGTTGACAGTTTCATTCTGATACCCAGCATCTTATTCAACTTTCTTAGTCAATTCTGCAGCAAATTGAGGTCCTCTATCCGACACTACACTTTCCGGTAGACCATATAATCTCCATATGTTATCCCTGAATAACCTTGCCAGTCCTTCCACTAATATCCCTTCTGTTGTTGCCACAAAATACATCATTTTGGATAGCCTATTGCAAACTACTAGAATGGCATCTTTCCCTGCCACCACCAGTAACTTTATAATGAAGTCTACCATTAAGTGCATCCATGGTTTTTCTGGCACTTCACTCAACTTCAACTTTCCCACCAACTCTTCTGTTCTATTTTTCATTCTCTAACATAAGTCACATCCTTCTACATATTTCCCCACATCTCTTGTAACTCCCAGCCACCAGTAATTTCTTGTTACCAACTCCACTGTTTTCTATCTTCCTCCATATCCTGCTGCCGGTACATCATGATGTAACTGGATTACTTCTGCTCTTAGCTCCTCATTCTTTGGTACATATATCTTTCCTTCTTTTAATACCAGCTCTCCTTCTATCTTCCACTCATCTTCTCTTAATTCCTTTACCTTTGTCTTCTTCATCTCTTCTACTACTCTAACTATGTCTTCATCCTTACTCGTCGCTTTTTTTATTTTTTCTAACAATTCTACTTCTGGTCCTTCTATTACTACCTCCTGTAAATTACAAATCCAATAGTCCTTAATAATTACTTGGTTCTCATTGTCCCTATCTACACCTACTTTCCAGTCCAATCTTCTACTAAGTCCATCCGCTTTTCCTATCATTGCTCCTGGAACATGTTTCAGGATAAAATCAAATCTAGACAAATATAGTGCCTATCAGGCTTGCCTCTGATTCAACTTTTGCACCTTCATGAAATATTCTAAATTTTTGTGATCCGTCCAGATTTCAAACTTGGACTGTACTCCTTCTAACAAGTGTCTCCAACTCTCTAGCCCCCAAATAATTGCCAGCATCTCTTTGTCATGTATTTCGTAATTCCTCTCTGTCTCATTTAACGACTTGGAGAGAAATGCTACTGGCCTCCACAATCCGTCTTCACACTCCATTGATAATACTCCCCCCATCACATAATCCGATGCATTCATCTCCATTCTCATTTTTTTATCTATATCTGGTGCTGCTAACACCAGTTCTTTTGTGAACCATTTCTTCAACTCCTTAAACACCTTTTCCTGTCTTTCTGTCCACTCCCACTTCTTATCCTTTTTTACCATATCATGTAATGGCCTGGCTATGGATGCAAAACCCTCAATGAATTGACGATAGTAGTTCACTAATCCTAAGAATTTCTATACATCTTTGACACACTTGGGTATCAGCCATTCTAGTACTCCTTTCACCTTCTCTTCCTCTGTCTTGATTTCCTCTGGACCTATCACCACTCCTAAGAATCCCACTTCTTTAACCTTCCATTTACACTTCTCCAGTTTAACATACAAATCATTCTCTTTCAGCCTCCTAATCACTTCAGCTACTATTTTGTCATGCTCCTCTTCCATCTCCGTTCCTATTATAACATCATCTATAAATGCTGCCACCTTTCCTGTGTTAATCAAGTCCCTCAGCAACTCATTCATCATTGCTTGGAATGTTGCTGGCGAGTTGGTCAACTCAAAGAATATCACCATAGGTTCAAAGGACCCTTCCGGTGTGGTGAACACTGCCTTCCACTCGTCTCCTTCCTTAATCCTCATGTTGTTATACCCTCACCTCAGGTCCATCTTTGTAAAGACCTTCTTTGTTCCAATATTCTCCAACATGTCTGATATCAAGGGCAAAGGGTAGTTGTTTTTAATGGTCCATTCATTCAGATACTGATAGTTCTGGACTATTCTCTTTTTTCTATCCTTTTTCCCTATAAAGAATACCAGTGCTGTCTGCGGTGATTTCGACAGTTGGATATACTCTTTCCTCAGCTGCTCCTAGATGAACTCCCTTACTTCCTCTCTTTCCTTCCTTAACAATGGGTAAACCTTTCCCTTCCTTGGCACAAACCTCTTCTTCACTTCTATTGCATGATCCCACACCTTCCTCATTGGCATCCTTTCTGATTGTTTCTTTCCAAATACTTTGATCCATGGATGAAACTTTGCCTGCACCATCTTCTTTGCTTCCTCTTCCAATCTTGCTGCCAATTTTCACTGTCACTTCTCTCAACATTTTTCCCTTTACTTTTCTTACTCTTTCTTCTTTCTCCTCTGATTTAGATATATCAGTGTTTATTTCTGTAGCTAATACACTGTATTTATTTTGAGAATCTAGTCAAGGAGTTTTAGACTCTCCACCCCTTTTAAATTGTTCACATGATCGTGAATCTTCTTGATTCTTCCTCTTCCATATTCTACCCTCCTTCCTTCTATCACTCTTCCTCTGCCTCTATTTCTGCAGTGGCGGGCCATATGCCTAAAACCTCCACAAGCATAACAATTCCTTCCCCGATCCACCTCCATTACATAAGGGTCCTGTCTGAGAGGAACCCCTATACCCTGTCCTGACCTCCTCACTACCACTGCATTTGTTCTCTCCACTCCTTCCATCAGAGCAGGCCCTGTTGTCACCTGCTAAGAAGGCATTTGCCTCCTCTGCCACACTAATGGTTATGGCCTATTTTGTTGCTGCTCCTATTTAGGAGCTTCTCCTCCAGTTTCCTTCTTTCATCTCAGCCTCTCTTCTTCCCTCTTACTTTCTCTCCAATTTCTATCCAATGCCATTGCTCTCTTATACTATTGTTCAATGGAGCCCGGTTGATTTTCAGACTCCATCAATCTCCTCCTAATCACTCTGTTTATCCCTCTTTTAAACTCTTCTACCAGTGGTCGTCCTTCATATCTGCTTCCCCTTGCTGCTCTCTTAAACTCCTACACAAACTCCTCCATTGTTCTTCCTCCTTGTTCCAGCTTTCTCAATTCCGCTGCCTTTACCAACTCCTCTTCCCCTCTGCCAAACTCCTTCTTCAAACTTGACAAGAATTCTTCCACCGTCTCGTATTCTATCTCTCCTATTTCTAGTTTTTCCATTACATTTTCTTTCCACACATTGGCCGATTCTCCCTGCACATATGACAACACCCACTGCACTTGTGCTTCCACTGTTGCCTCTGCCAACTTGTTTCTAATATACAACTTACACCCCATTACGAACTCTGCCACCCTTGATGGCGTTCTGTCAAACAATTGAGGTTTTGCTACCTTTATATTTCCTGTTCCTGCTTCTACTTCCCTTTCTGCTGTCCCTACTCCTCCTGCAAGCAGGGCTTGAATTTGCACCTGCATTGCAGCCAACTACTCCTGCTACTGTTGAATGATCTCATGTAGGTTTATTTGACTCATATTGTTGTAAGGGGGAGGTGAGTGTTGTAGCAACCACTCGTCACTCAAGGACAAATGATCTCACAACAAGCAAAGCTCTCCAGTGGGCTATCAAGTAACGAATGGGGGAATTACAAGAGAACTCGACAAGGAGC
>Ga0157364_1002443_pt1 | contig 17290 bp, 11 predicted proteins | sample AttsexASBM2_FD_111476 | JGI IMG/M metagenome (GOLD analysis project Ga0157364, IMG submission 111476) | Fungus gardens microbial communities from leaf cutter ant in Ribeirão Preto, State of São Paulo, Brazil - Atta sexdens ASBM2 | ecosystem: Host-associated > Fungi > Mycelium > Unclassified ... | reverse complement strand
TCCAGTGGGCGACTCTTCGCATGTCGTATCAAGCGGCGCAACTAAATTATGAAACGTCAATCACGAGCCAGATGGAGCCGAGTGGCTGGAAAGAGAAGCGAAGGGATTGGAAAGGGAAGGAACGGGTCAATCGATACCTACCCCAGACGGGTGGGGAATAGACAGCCAAGTATTATCGCGGCCAAAAAGTTACGATGTGTATCGACGTTTCCATCTCGTTACAACCCCTTCTTACTTTTGGAAAAATTGAAAAAGGAGTAGATACCTGGCATCACATTGGCGCGCTTACTTCCTTGAATTCTATAGAATATCCCGATCCTCTCTCGATTCGAGAAATTGTAAAATTTATAGAATATTTGCTTTATTTAAAAGATAACATATATGTTGAATAAGTAAATTTATGACCGAAAAAAAGAAATATACGTATATAGCTTTTTTGTTTTATAAAATTATAAATATACATTTCTCACAGGGAATATTTCAGCTGTATATACTATTTTTGTGAAATATAGAAATATTGCCGCTTGATCGCAAAGAATTTTTTACTGATTCAAGTGAGGGCTGTCGACAACTTTCGTGATATTTCGCTATACTTCAAGTGTCAATTATTCCTCGTATATGCGTAGCTTTGTAAATGAACGAACGCCTCGTGGCGCACACTGCATTTGTCCCAAAGCTAATTAACTAACAGATACAACGATAGGAAACACGCTACGCAATAAATTACTTGAGCGTACGTGTAGCGAGACATTCTTTCTTGCAAAGGTAAAAAAATTAACGGGCGGTAGAGTTCAATGCAGCAGCAAAGTCAGGTGATGTAGCGTTGATTGCGCGCGGCCGCGACGATAAGCTCGCGACCGCAAAGCTCATTGATAATTCCGCGCCGTTGTACGTAAGTTACAGGTACGTAAGTTACAGCCGCCACTCGTGACCGGAAGCAAAACCGTGCAGGAATAAGTGGAATCAGTTGGGAGGAGCGGCACAAGCGGGGTCAAGAGGTATACCTAGGTGGGAAAAGGGTCGTTGGTTGGTCGCGTCCGAAGGGCGCGCGAGGAGAAAGGAGAAGCGGCGAAAAAAAAAGGGAGAAAATAACAAAGCGCCGGTTGGTGCATATATTCTCGGTAAAAACTGCCACGGCAGAAAGCGGATGCGGGGAAACCGGCGAGGGGAAGGGCAGGACGATGGTAATCTTCCGGCTGATATTTTATATGTGTCCTGTGAGAGAGGCTCCCTACCGTTGTCCTACACAGTACACTCATCCTCTTCTATCTCTCTCTCGTTTTCGTTCCTTTTCGTGACCCGCTATCCTCCTTTATTCTGCCTCCATTGATTACCACAAGTAATCATGAAATCAAGGGAAAAGAATCAAAATGATGGTTTCTTTCACATGTGTTTTTTAGACACGATATAAATAAATAAATAATTTGTTGAAAATCGTATTCGTGTAAATGCTACAACGTTGTAAATAATTTGTCGCAAATAAAGTTCACATTGTACAATTTCGTGACTATGAAGAGACTACGAAAAAAACTTCGATATTAGAACTGTTATTCAGGTCAAAACTCTATAAAGAAATTGACGTTTAAATACTTTTCGAGCGAGGTCGATCGTTATAATCGAGTGGCGTTGGAATCTCCGTCTAAAATTAATTATCGCTTTACTTTAGATTGCTACAAACATAGCACAACGTTACCCGACGAGAATACTTTTCTCTCCAACGACGCACGTACAGGAGCGCAAAGATATATCGCAGAAATTCGATAATTGTCGGGGAACACGTGGGTCGGGATTCGCGTGTTCGGGCCAACAGCGAACTTCGCGGCTAATGAATTTACGACGAGGAGCACTCTCGTGGACCACGTAGGGAATCAATAATGCGGTTAAATATTTCATGGATTTCGCGGAATGCGGCTGCCGGTGTACGGTCACGTCGCACCCATCTGTCGCGATCGGGCCAACTTCAATCGTTAATGGGAACAAACGGGCTCGCCGGCTGCGAGTCGTGCGGATGACGTAGCTGTGTTTATGCGGGACCATGTTGACGGTACCCACCGCTCGCGCATACACGCAATATTTACAAATTCCTATCCTGAAAATCGAGCACCGCGATCCACGAGCGTCGTGTCAAGCCGAGCCTGATGTATGCGCAGATGCCGCCGCGTGTAGCTTCCAGTACGCGTCGATGTGCTGTGCGATTAGCACTCGAGCGCTGCTCGACGGCATATCGCTCAAATTCCACGGAATTTCGATGCGGCGCGACGGTTTAATTAACGTTCTCCGTATCGACAAAAATGCCGATTGAAATTCTACCGAGATAGATTCGACATGTATCCGTTTCGCACGGTGGGCGATAATTGCGACGATAAATACGAAAAAAAGGAAATTTCTTTTATTTTTTTTTAGACGAACAGAATTATCGGATAAAACATTCCAATTTGACAGATTCAAGTTTCAAGAATAATGGACAATATAAAATCTATAATTAACCCTTAGTATATACGATGATTTTCCAGTCCTTCATTATTCACGTCGTGTCCCAGATTAATTTTCGTCACTTTTACAAGCATATAAAAATTATTAAGTAACTCTTATATATTTCAACATCTTTAGAAAATAAAAATTGTACATAGATGTCATTCTGAATGAAAATGAGAGAAATGCACTTTTTCATATTAAAGTTTAAAACTCTTAAACATGAATAATTTAAGGAAAAATATGTTTTATACTTTAAAGTTAACAGTTCAAATTACACTTCAAACTACAAAAGAAAGAAAAATTTAAGTCGGTTGTCCAAAAAGGTTTCAGTAATCTATAAAAGATATTTCATGTGTATAAATTTTAAGTAATTCATTTTAAACAATGCGTTTTATTGATATTGAGTTACTAACAATTAATTAGAAGGAACATTTTTTCCGTATTATTTATAATATCCACACAAAACAATTATGATAACGATGGTTCGACATTTTATTGTAGTACATAATTATCATTTAAATCAAAATTTTTTTATAGTTAACGAGACATATAAATCTGCAATATAAACGAAAATTAATTGAAAATAAAGAAAAAGATAAAAATTCTCAATAGAAAAAGGAAATAGAAAATTCATTCTACCTATGATGGATTATTCATAACTCAAAAATTTCAGAGGCGTTCTCGACGAAGAACATAATACACAAATGAAAAAGTCAACAGTATGTCCAAATTTTTTTAAAGAAAGAATGGCGACCATTATTTAGCTAGGTGCTCTTAGTATTTAAAGAAAAGAAATACACGAATCCTTCGTGTGTATTAAAAATTAATGATTGAATCATGAAAGCTGTATTAATTTCTTATGTGATGTATTACAATTTCGCGAAATTTGAAATTATATTTTTATTTATATACTTACATAATTTGCTTTTATTTAATTAAATTTTTTTTCTTAAACAAGTTGCAATGCTTAGATGAAAACACGATGACGAATGCCACTGGATTCATCAAGAAGCAGCGTGAGTAACAGCGGCGTTTAACAACTGAGACTAGTTGCATATTCATGCTCGAACCTTTCTACCTTCGCGTTGCGCAACCACCGCCGATAACATCGCGGCTTTTACACTGGATGGGCTGTCTTGCTTTTTTGTCGTTAAAAGCACTTAGCCTGCCCTTCGGTCGCAATTGCGTCTCTTCCGCGTACTTTCCTTCCGTCGGTCGGAACGGCTTGACTCCTATCATGGCATTAAACTCTTACTTAACGGCTGTGTCTTGTAAAGCTTGGCCGCAAACAAAGCGGCGAGCCTAAGTTCTTGGAAGATGTTAATTTAACGGTAACTCGTGTACCTCACTCCGCGTTCAATCGAATGAATTACGCTACTTGAGTTACGTACATAGTAGTACAACAAAGACTGTGTTCTCCAAGGATCACGAAGAAGAACAAGAAGAAGAGGTAGAAACGGCGGACAGCGACTCTCGCATTTTATAAGGAAGCTTACACTCACAATCAGCTGGACTCGATAGCAAGTCCAGCTATTCGAAGTTTGCAATTTGGCACCGACGGGTAGGCGTATTAGCCGCGCGGAGTCGAGAGGTCGGTCGCAATTATTTAGGGGGGGCTTTATCGTAACGCTTCTCTCTCTCTCTCTCTTTGTCTTTTCTTTTTTTTCCACTCGAGACGAGCGAAAAAGAAAAGAGCGTGCCGACTGAAACATGGGCCAGATAGGCGGGCTCGTCGCGTGCCGACGTACACTGCAGGCTCGCCCCTGCTTGTCTGCTCGCTATCCTCACGAAACTCCAAAGATTAACGACGAGAGGTGGCGCAAGACATAACCCATCCGCGCGTAAAAAGCTAATAAAACCTTTTTGCATTCGCCGGCAATATAAATTTACCGGTTCCGCCATTCTCCGCGCTTGCGATAATGCTTGCCCTTGTTGCTTCCAGACACGCATAGTTTGTATCGGTATCGTAGAACAAGATTTTAATAATTTCCAGCGACAGTAATATTGTTTTCTTTCTTCTTTTCAAGCTTGTTCTGCAAGACAATTGCTGTCGCTCCGCATACGTTATTCCTTCGATATCGCAATCATTACGCAATCATTAAGATAGAAATATCTCGGAAAATTCAATTAATTTAAATGACTATAATGCATGTGTATTAAAGTAAGCTCTAGCTTCAACCATATATTTACTCCCTCTATCTGTAATTTATTTTTTCGCTGTAAGCTTTAAAAAAAAATGTATAAAATTCAGGGTTGTACTTTTCAACATTTCTGTTATATTATCAAATAATTTTTTTACAAGATACTTTAGGAGAGAAAACTCAGCTCTACTTTATTTCAGAGAAAAATAAAATTTTGCTTGTGCCATAAAAATCTCAGATTGCAGACGGAGAGTTAATTACTCAATCGTTAAGTGAATTAAAGACGTGGACTCTTTGCGCAAGGGCTGCCGCAGATAAAATTTTTGTAACAGTAACCTTAAGACGTGAACTTAAGCCGATGAGCTAATCAGAATAGATCTACTTTAGATCTACAATACATACTCTAATAAAATAAAAATAGCAGTAAACTTATTCTTAAGACGAGTTTCAACCGGTTGAAATTCTCTTTCTTGCGAGATTATGAATAAGTTTACTGTTATTTCCATTTCCGTTAGATTACGTAGACCTAAAGCAATATCCTGATTGGCTCATCGACATAAGTTTACGTCTCATTGTTGCGGAATTTTGTATGCGGCCGCCTTAATGCTGCCCGATTCGTAATAATTGTTTAGCTAATATGTGTACATCTTATAACAAAGTCATAGAAGGAAAGTAAAGAGTCCTCTAGAGAAGTCATAGACGGTGGAGTCTTAAGTAGGAAACTGACCAATCTAATCGAGTATTCTTCTTATATTTGATTGTGATTGGTTTCCTACTTAAAACTCTATGACCGTCTACGACGTCTTCTATATAGAGGATCCTTAACTTTTACGTGAACTTCTTTACATGAAAGTTTAGCCTAATGCTGCGTTTAACGAAGCGGTCGTTCTTAGCATATAATCGCCTCCAGATAGAATCATTATCATAGGCATAACGGCGCATTTATGTTATACAAGTGATACACTACGTCCAATCGCAGCGGATCAGAGACTATAGAACGTCGCAGACGTTGGCGCAACAATAATTGCCGCGACGTGACGGCGCTGTTTCGTTTTATTGCCAGGCTCGGTAACGGTTTATTGAGGATTTACGCGGGTGCAATATATCTCGGCGCTCTGATCCCTTCGTTGGTACGTTTCTTTGCTCCCGCAGCCCGGTTTTTCGGCCGAGGGACATTTATTAAGGGTTATCGTGGCGTCACCGTGGAACGGAAAACGTGTATTGACAATCGGACGGGGAGTTCAGAAGTAATCTCCAATAATCCCTTCTAGCGCGACCCTTGCCGGTCGCCTCTTACCGAGAGAAAAGCCGCGCACTAAAATCGTCGATCGGGTTTACGCTCGACACTCGCATTTTCGCAAAACGGTGCGGGTGCCTGTCATCGTACTTCCCTCGCGGAATTAGCAAATCTCTTATCTTAAACGATCCCCTCATCGTGGTTGCATGTACAAGATCTCTCGCATTATGGACGCATAGATGCGTGCAGGCAGGCAGTTAAAGATACTAGCATATCGCGACAGCTTAGAAAGACGACAGAGTTCTCGAGAATGGCATGCAGCAAAGTTGCATTGTATCATGTTTTTGAACTTGAGATAAATCGTTAGCGATAATTTGCCCTTAACCTTTAAGTGGATAGATATAGGAGCCACAAGACTCCAAGTATATTGTAGTTTTCTTTTAAATCTTATTCTAGATAAGGAAAATAAAAAGTATCGCCTATAGATGCCCAGAAGTCTTAAAGTTCATTATTTTTATATTTTTCTATTTCATAAGAACAAATATTAATGTAATGTAATTTTATCTACATGGAAAAAACGATTTTATTAAAGTATTTAAAAATTTAACTAGATATAGATCTGAAAATAATTCATTTCGTTTTTTCCTTGTGTAATATACAAGTAAAAATTATAAAATTAATTATAAAATAAAAAATTGTTTTGTGACATTTTAAATATCTCATCTATCAACCTGCGTATCTTTAAACCATCTGCTTACTTAAAGATTAATGCAAATAACTTGATGACACAAATCCAGTCATGTAATATCTATTCCACGTAAACATCAATATTATATTCACGCGTCGCCGTGACATGACGATAATATAATATGAGTGTGCGGCAAATTTCACGAAAACTCGTGTATCGTCACTATCGCGTGTGCACGCACGCGAACGGATCGCGTTAGGAAGGTGTGTTCCAAGTGCCAACATGCAGGAGCCGGTTTTCTCCTCGTCCTCGCATACGTGTGTCTCAAGAGTTGGCGAGTGTATATATATATATATATATATATATATGTACGTGTATATATGTACGTAACCTGCAGTCGCTTGAAATATTGCTCGTCGCTCCCTGGAAGATGTACGACGCGTTATTGTTGAAAGCATCGAAGCGAAAATTTCAGTGTCTGGATATATCCTCGTATTCCACAGATTCGGCCCTATGGATACACCCTCGTCCCTCTTCATTCCGAAATACTGTGACATCCTCAAACCCCCATCCAATCTGGAGGGTGGATATAAATGTAAATAGAATGTCTGTACATCCGCAAGAAAGGCGGCTTTGCACAACGGCGTATCAAAGGTATTCTTGGTTTTCGCTTCGGTTTGTACGCAATCTTCGCTATCGAAAAATTTTCCTTTTCCGCTGATTCCCTGATAATGTGCTGATTCTTTCTTCTTGTTACTTCTTGTGAATTGGATTAAATGTTGCAAAAATTATAAAAAATAATTTAGAAGTTTAATATTTTGAATGTTATTATAATTTAATATTTTAGAAGCATTATTATTTATATTCTTCTGACATAATAAACAAGTTATAAAAATGTGTTTTTACATCTCCTCTATTTTCTGACTTCTACACTGCACTGTTGGAAAATTTTTGTTAAATTTATAATAATATATTTCATGTGTCCCAAACGGTCTACTCAAATATATATATTAATTAATAAGATGAATATATATATATATATATATATATATATATATGTATAATACAAATATTATTTTTTAAAATAAATATAAAAAAGTACTGACGTAGTTTGTAAAAAAACATGGAAGCATTTTTTTCATTAAAATTAATATTTATGATATTAAATTAACACATATTTTATTTATTCATCTTAGAATTTACATTTAAAAATACAATATTATTTTAACACTAAGAAATATTGAATATCAATAAATATAATGTAAACTATTTAAAAATATAATCACAATATGTTAAATTAACACTCGAATAAATTAAAATTCAACAAAATTTTAATACAGATTTGAATAGAAAACGTGTTGGAAACGGACAACCGTCGTTTCTAACACAAATATAAAATGTTTTTTAACTTGTGTAATGTCATATTATAAAAATTTTTATGAAAATTTTAAAATACGTTTAATCAATTTCGTGAATGAAATGTTCCGTAATGTTCTTTTGTGACGAAGCAATCGTGATAACGGACGTATATCGGAAAAATATTGGATGCGATGAATTTCATACGCATATACATACATCTGTAAATAATATTGTACAAAAAAATATCTGATTTCGCTTCCCAGCTTTATTTATGCGATTTAACGAAGCGCGCAGTTAATCGCGATATTTAAAGAAGCTGATGCTGAGCGTTATCAACGTGCAACGCATCGTTGGAGTGCACGACAGCCCGATGCGCATCACGGCACGAAATATCGGTCAACTCCCGCGCCGGAAGTTGGGAAAACTCGGTGTGAAACGCAATTCCGAGTCTGCCGTGTATAATTACGCGCAGTCGTCGGCACTTCCGCGTTCCGGCTCTCCGGCATTCGTTCGTTATCGCACGCGTTAGAGCGTTCGCGCGTGTCACATTTTAAACTGCATTTCGATGCATCGTCGAGGGAGAACGGCGGCAACGACGACCGGGATGATGGATTTACCCGGATTGCACTGCGATTCGACGTACTTATTTCTTGGGAGCTTGGTATCCTATAACAGCTAAATCCATTTTGGTATTAGATTTCTTCGTATGCCTTTCATCGTGCCATTGATGGATTAAAGAAGAAGAGGTGGATTAGGGAGCGAGAAGGAAGGCAAGCATCGAAAGAAGACGGTTTGGAACGTAGCCACGTTGCGACAAGACGCGGACTTAATACTTTGAGGATGGTGTCGTTCCGTCGTACTGGCGCTACTCTACCAGTCAGACTAAATCCGTTGGCTCGAAAAACTACTTTGCCGTCGTACAGCTCGTATAGATACGATAGTTAATTAAAGTGAAAAATTCTAGAAGACAATTTTGTTAGATTAGACTTATCAAATGAAGAAATGCTTAACGATAAAAACATCTAACATTAAATAGTTTTAATGAACTAGTTGAAATTCTAAGAAAACGAAGCGCTACAGACGTCGATTGCCAAGATTCGATGGCGAAGGCAACGGGAAGAAAGATCTTCGCTGGTACATACATTGAAACGAATCCACATGAAGAAAAAAGTCCTATGAATGGGCCGAATGCGAAACGAACGAGATGGTTAAAGCAAGTGCACTCTGCACACGGGCTAAGTGTTCGCTGAAAGAGGTACGAGGCGACGGGTGGAAAGTAGGGGTGAGTGTCCGACCCCGAGAGAGTAGACGCGAAGTTATGACTCTGCGAAACGCCGAGCCGGAACGAAAATTGTGATGAGTGTAGTGTGAAATATTTACACGCGGAGGACAATCCATCACCACCACCTACCTTCACCCTCGACGCGTTCACCATCGCCAGCCGACGTCGCCGGTTGCCGTCGCCGCCGCCTCCTTGCATCCCGGTCTCGCGACCGTAGAAACCTAGCCCAACCTACTTCACGCCTCCGCAACCTTCACACCTCGTAGAGTAGAGAGGAGTGCTCTTCATTTCTTGGCCTTTCCCATTCACTCCACCGATACCCACCCTTGTTTTCACGATACAACGATTCCCTGGTCTCAACAGCTCCCCATCTTCCGCGTTGATAACGACGAATGCTGCTATGAGATAATGGGCATCCTTGCTTTCTCCTCGAGGCAAGGTCTTAGATGCCAAAGAGACTCTCGGCGTAACCTCAGTAGGCTAATTGAAAACTATTACCCAACGGCTAATATCGTGCTGTGACATTTAGATACAGATGTCGTATTTTTTTTATAATGAAAGTAACAATTTTGATAAAATATTTTAATAAAATATTATAACTGTAATATATATATATCAAACTTGCAATGATCATTTATTTGATATCGAATTGTAACGATTATAAGATATGGTTCTTCAATGATTTTCTTCAATAATAACTTCTTTCTTCAATAATAACAATAATAATAATAGCTTTTATTTAACTGATAATGTCACGCTGTGAATATCGATTTGAAAGTTATACAGAATACGATCGACGAGATCATTTTTTATCACGCGGACGTCATGATGGCGCTTAAAATTTCGTCAGGAATTGATGGTCACGAAAATGGCAAAGAGCGCCACTGGGATAACACAAATATCGTTTATGAGTAACAGTATTAATTTTTACAGTCGTTTGAATGGCGAACCGCAAAGTTGCCGGACGCTCTGTTAACCCGTGTCGAACACGAGGACGGCGCGATCGTTACGATTATGTCTTGCAATTACGATTGTGCAACCAGCGTTTCGATAGAATAATTCGAATTTATATGTAAATTGAATTTAATGGTCGGTGCAATACAGATAACTCGACGGCATAGCATTGAGCGGAGCACCGCCTCCAACCCATGATTAACGACGCTGCATGGTAGTAATTTGACATTAGTGTCCGTGATGAAGGATCGAATTCGCATTTACCATTGTTGCAGTCGATTCTGCGTATCAACTGTTGTATCCATCTATTTGTGTGTGATGGTGCGCCATGATTTACATCAATTAACATTTCAAAAATCGTATAATATGGACATCGAGACACATAGATACACGAGTGGTCGTATGTAACTCAAATTATAATTTGGCAAAGAAAATGAGACCGTCGATTTTTGATTCTTTGATTCTGATATGTAAAAAAAATTTTCATTTATGATACATTTAGATACACTTCAGTTCAAGATTATATCCTAATTAAAAAATTGCAATGTATTTCATGCTGCGAAATTCTGGCGGAAACAAAGTTATGTCTAATTGACGTCGAGTATGCAAAAAATACTCGCGCATTGAAGTTACGTTTAATTGACATCGAGTATATAAAAAAAATATTCACATTGAGGAAAGTTGAATAACGTATTTTGTAGCGTACTTCTAATGCATACAATGTCGGGTTGATAGCAACGATTCAGCAGTTATTCAACGATACATAAGGTTCCAATGCAAACAGTCAGACTGCATGTGGTGCGGGAAGGTCTGGTTAATTACTCACCCCCATCCAGTTAGGCAGGGCAGGCAGGCTTCAGTGTGTTCCACCCACTGTTACCCCGAAGCCTTTCCTGTCCGAGCCCTGATGGATCACCCAGCCAGCCCGCCACCCACAGAATGGCCAACAATGGGTTTTTGTTTCTTTTTATTGGGAGTAGGCGGATAGGAAGCCGGTCAGAACAGAGTATTTGTCGCTATATAGCTCGTCCCTCACCCAACAGCCCTCACGATTCGATTCGTCCCCTTGTTCTCCGACCGTCAAGTTCTTTAACCCGCTGGACCGAAATAGTGGTACACCCGCAGAGAAAGAGAACGATGAACGCCAGGAAAGGCCAGAGAAGCGATAATGGCTTTCACGGGGCTTTACACGAGTCGGGTGCTAGCAGCGCAAACTCGTAACACGCCAATGTAAAACTGCCCTGCCTGGATTTATAGAAGTTCTAAGACTACGAAAATTCGATAGTTTCACAGACCGGTCGTCCGGTTGGAATTTTTATCCGAAAATCTCACGCGGTTGGAATTTATACTATTATGTTCGTTAATTAGTTACGTAAATATATAATATATAATATATGAAATACATGATTCTTTTATATACCTATACAACATATATAAAAAAGTTTTAGAAGCCATACTACTGAACTTATCAAACATACACTAGAAAGAGTCTGATTGCTCTAATTGGGATTCTAATTGAAAATGGACAAATTAGAATTTTCTGATTGAATTTATTATAATTTTAATTGAGATAATAAAAATTCTAATTGATATGATCAATCTTTAAATTTGTTCATTTTTAATCAAAATTTTTTCTCAATGCTGTACTTATAATTATTATTACAAGTAAGATTACAAATTAGAATTTTGAGATTTTTAGATCGCATGTAAGTATAGAAAAATTCAAAAGAAATTGAAAATTATTTTTCCTGTATAATAAAATATTTTGCAGGAACAAATTACACGAGTGAATACTTATTCACAAGTAAATATCAATTGGCATAGAAGAATAATGAAATCAGCTACTTCGAATTAAATCGGTTTAAAGTTATGCGGATGACGTCTCTCATTATACCGTAATACGAAAGAGCACGGGGACCAGGCGAATTCCTGAAACTGTTCCCGCAGGAAATCGATATGCTAATGCCGTGCCTTAAGTAATGAGAACCCCCGTAAGGTGGATTCCCTTCCAGAAAGTGGACGAGCGGTCGCGGAAGGAGGAATGAATGGGTAGAGATCCGAGGAGAAACCCGACCGAGGGTGATTAATCTTGGACACGGAGAGCTTAGGTGTTGGAGTTTGGGATACTGTAGTACAGACTGGAGGTCGTGGTCACCGGCGATTCACCTCGACATTTCCTCGCGCAAAATCTCAGGAACTTTTCGCATAGTTTGTGGCAACTCGCGTATCTCCCAATAATCAATAAATAATCATATAAATAGTTGCTTATATTGAAAGAAAATTGAAAGCACAATTGCGTATATGATCGCATATAATTTACCTTCTATGTTTACGGTTATCTTTATCTTCTGTATTTGTTCCTAAAATGACAACTTAAAATGGCAGTAACAGTCGGAATGATTCGGCTTGTTAACTAAATTCCAAACTTATCGTCCGAGTCCTAATTGAATTTGTCCTTTTGGACCGCGTCGCCATGTTGCGGTAATGTTGGCAGTTCTCGACATCAACCCTCTAAGGTATGCCAAGGGCTTCGCTTATTATAATGGTTACGAAATTTGCATAATGGATACATATGCACGCTCAGAGAGGTCTCCTCGATCTTACCGCTTGCTCCACTCTCGTGTAGGAGAGGGGCGGAGGGTTGGCTCTGCCGACTTCGCGAAACGTCTTAGTTGTTAGTTGTTGCTCACTGTACGTGTCCTATGCAAAGTTATGCCCCATTGTGCAACCCCGCTAAGATCCAGACTCCTACGCTGGAGTATACGGCAGCGAGAGCTATAACTCTTGCAAAAGAGTACTGATTAACTTACGAAAGTCACGAATGGGTTCCGCCCCCTACCGCGAGAGAGCCGCGGATGGGCACGTTTTGCTTGCTGTTCTTTACAGGTTACACGGGCGGCACTGGCTCGTATCATATTCTTTAGTATGTTTTTGCATCACTTTGCATGTTCAAGGATGCTAAGGTTCCTTGTCGTATCCAGTCTGCTACAAAGAAAAGTCATTGCGTCACTTCACGCACGCGGCAGTATAAGGTAGCGGCGTTTTATCACTGTTATTCTTACCGCACGAGCTCATTCCTTTCCTTCTGCACATTACTGTTTCCGGTTTAAATATAGTTACATAGAAAAACGAGATACTCACAGACTTGCACTCGGAGCGTCATAATTAAAGATTGGCATCAAGTATAATAATTTCATGTAAAATCTCTCGTATGCAATTCACGATATTGCTGTAAATGACATATATTTATGATGTATCTTCTTGTATGTAGTCGTATCTTCCATCAAAATTTTACCGATCAACATAAAGCATAAAGCACAAACAACTGCACAGTTGACCTATTTAAATATACGTCAGCAGGTACGGACAGTTACTCTCGAGACGGCTTTTTCGACCCCCCCCCCTCCCCCGAGAAACAGTAAGGGAAGGCATCCTTGCATGTATCACCGCGACTCAGACAAAGCTCTGCAATTAACTCACCGAGCCCTATGTGCCCGCGGCGGTTAAGACGAACTATCGGATGAGGGGCAACGAGAAAGTGGCTCTTGTATCAAATCGCACGTTCCCCGTGAGTAATCGCTGTTATTCCTAGACAATTTCCCCGTCTCGATTGTACGTGACACGTTCGCTCGAAGGGTTCTCCGCAAAATTGCCGCTAATTCGTTTGTCTTACTGCGAAAAGTACTTCTCGCATCGAGAAACCGTCGTCAGCTGCGCGCACGTTTGGTCGCATAATATTGCCACTGTTGCTCTCCTTTTCCTGCTTTCCTTTTCGAAAGATAATACAGAGCGAACTCGCTCGAGTACTATTTGCAGATAATTTCGTAAATATTAGCACGTATAATAATTATGGCAGATGGGTTATTAATTATCTGTCGAACTTAATTTGCCTTAGCCTGAAGCGCGTGCTCGTGATAAAATACTAGATAGATATAATCTACTGCGCGATATAACTTAAATTCAACACTAATTGCAATTCCCAATTAGTTATATGCATATACTACAAATTATGATAATATATGGATCCGAGAGACAATGTATTTGACCCGGTCGAATACATAACTATTCTGCCCTCGCTGTTGCCCCGTCGTATCGCTGTTACTAGCATCCACATCTAACGTGTACAAAACCGCAGATAGTGGATAGATAGCGGAAATGTGAAAAAGGAAAGGTACTAGAAGAAGAAGAATGTATTATGTATGTATTATTATATAGAGAAGAACGGACAAGATAAAACAGATAAAGAGAGAAGAAGACAGAGGAGGCCGTTATACTAGCGACTCCTGAAACCAACAGGCTCTCCGTACCGTCGGTGCTTTCTGACGCAACATAATGTGACGACTATTGTGCTAAAGTTAGCAGCGGTGGGTTATTCAGCAGCAGCATTTCCATGCAAAGCTTCCCGGATGAAGCCCAGACAGAGAAGAGTAGCCGCGGGTGCCGCGCAGACCTCTCCGTATCCTGATCGTCCTCTAACTGCACTTCGCCGGCAGCTCTTCCTACTATCCTCCTCTTTACGGTCAGGGGGAAACTCCTCCTACATCCACCTGCTCTGTGCGCTCTATCCTACTGTGCCCCGGTGTCATCCTCTTTCTCTCGTTGACCTGCTGCCGTCTTGTTACATGCCATGAGTTACATTCATTGTGCCTCAAACTTATCTATGCCACCCGCGTGATTTTCATATTTTGATAACGAATTACGTGAAACATTTTCCACGGTGTCTTTATTTTTAAACTTATAATTCGACTATACACATAAGTTAGAAAGCATTCGAATTAAATGTAGAATTATAATAAGATATCAACGTCTTACATCAAAAAAAGTAAAAATTCTATTATGAAAAACATGTTATTATTGAAACAGATGTGTGATTTAGATTTTGTTACCATAAAAAAAACTGAATATTAGAGAAATATTAGAGAAATAGTCAAAGAAATTAAAATTTTCAGGAAAATTAAAATTCTTGGCTTTAAAGAAGTTTAATATGTCTGTATCATACTTAGTTTTAGAATATTATCAACTTAACAAATAAATGCAACTAACATTTATAACATTTTAATAACATTTATAATTTACATGATTGTTAAATTGTTCTCTCAACAAAATATTTAACGGTTTTGAAATCAGAGCGAAATTACAAAAAATTTCAAAATGTTATTGAAAATATCAGGAAAAATTATGAAATTTTGTTTGAAAATTAGGGAAAAGTTACGAAATCTTAGAATGAGAAATTTGAGACACCCTACCCTAGAAACAAAATGCAAGAAATTATTATATTGCTTTCTAACTAACTGGTAGATGAAATATAAATTCGTAATGTATTCATCACAATTTGCTTCGCTCTCCCTTGAGTGATTATATGCGCGAGTTGGCAATGTTGGCATCGTCCTTATTTGTACAACAGCAGAAAAGAGATGATGAGAAAAACACTAATGAAACGCGGGAAATGATTAAACTAAATGCGCGGAGATGTTAATGGGCTGAGCAGCGTGTAATTGAACGCGAGACATGGGAATACCCGGCCATAGCCGCAGCTTTATTTCTTACTCAATGGGCGACGCAGACAGCAATTCCCAGAGAAATACGTTCCACTTTCGCGAAGTCAAGGCCGTTAATGCAAACCACCAAACTGTTAGAACGCTCCTTTCCTGCAGCTTAATCACTTAAGTTCCGCCTTTATCAGCCGTGTTTCGACGAACTCCGCGAGGTAGTGAAACTTAGATCCCTATATCGGTAAACTATAGCCGAATGCATCTTCTCTCTGTAAGATATATTTATCCGCAGCAGAAAGTGAGAACGAGAGAGAAAGGGAGAGGAAGGGAGAAAATGGAGAGTAATGAATAGACGTTCTGACTGTCCTTATAACGGACCATTTCGTAGCGCAACAGATAACGTGGCAAACAAATAGTCAAAGGCAGATCATGAATAAAACGGAGCTAGTCGCTCTGCTTTTCGCAGCGAGCGGCTCTGAAACAGAATTCGCTCATACCGTCCTTCGCTTCTATCAATGAATAAATTATTATGATAACCTGTAGCAAACACGCATACAAGAGTTTCAGTCCCATGTCTGCAAAAGTACAGTGCATTATAATCACATAATGTATAATGTTCATATCTGTTCTAATTATACTCCATATTACGCATGAAATTTCATACATCAAATAAATAATAAATGAGCGTCCAACATGCGCATTACAATAAATTGCACCTACGGTAATGAACATTACAATGCTCCGTTAATAATCGAATGGCGGCGGATGGTGAGAGGGCCGTGAAATTTGGAGGTATCGAGGTGGAATGATCTGACACGAGAGAGAGAGACTTTGACGAATTTTCCGTGCCCGGTAGGATATATTGCTTCGCGTGATTCTTACTTCGGACGGAAACGGTGCTGAATCCTCGCGCCGCTCGTCGTCGCGCACGCGAACAATCGTACAGGCCGATAAATAATAAAAGCTCGGAGACCTCGGGAGCGATTTTTCACGTATCTTCGCTCGTATTCGGTGAGCCGATGGCGGGGGTAGCCGCTGGTGGATGGAAGAAAGTCGAATAGGGGATTTTCCTTGGGGATACTCCAATATCCTGGGGAGGAGTACGTATATCCATACACGCGCGCCCCTTTCAACCTACGAATTTTATTAACGTATCGACGACGGCAGCCGCCGACTACGAACGTAACGGCACGAAGGCAGAAGAGTGGAACGGATTTAGAGAACCCTTCTCTCCCGCCCGCGCTTGCATGACGGGGGATGCGGGTAGGGTGTGAGTTGGGAGCCTCGCGCCGCATAATGTATAACATCATCTTTTACGATATCTCTTTCTGGGGCGCACCGGAGTATAGGTAATGCACGGTATTGTATTTTGCGATTGCATTTTCAGAGACGTCCGCTTGCGCTTTGAATATAAAGTGGCTCGACCGGCGGTGCGCTTGTTTCACGTGCGGCAGCGTGCACCGCACCGTCGCTAGTCGTACCAAATAGATATGGTGCTACTGGCAGCTGCGCCAGACTGCACGGTAACCATTCGTTATTATCGCGCTCGGAGTCAGTAGATATTTCGCAAGAGTGTTGCGATCAGAAGTCACTTTTGCGACAATATCGAGCTAAATCATTTCGCCGATTTTCGTACGTCGATACGTTTGCTGTAAAACTTTA
>Ga0157364_1002441_pt1 | contig 17291 bp, 10 predicted proteins | sample AttsexASBM2_FD_111476 | JGI IMG/M metagenome (GOLD analysis project Ga0157364, IMG submission 111476) | Fungus gardens microbial communities from leaf cutter ant in Ribeirão Preto, State of São Paulo, Brazil - Atta sexdens ASBM2 | ecosystem: Host-associated > Fungi > Mycelium > Unclassified ... | reverse complement strand
GAGCAGACGCGAGATTCACAAGAAATCGGATCTATCGCGCAAATACGCGCAAACTTCGAAATAGCGTGGGAAACGAGTGTACGCTCGTCCGTCGTCGAGCATAGCGATGACAAAACTGACGAGCCGTAAGCATAGCAGCAATTTTGCGAAAGTAAAGACGGTCAAAAATGCATTTAATTTTGTGAAATCGCCTTGTGTTTATAATTACACGAAAAGAACGAAGTGTCTCGCTCATAAAAAAGTACAGTGATGACAATCATAAAAGGTGACAACTACGCAAATTTAATAGTGTACATAGTTGAATAAACTATTCATACATTGAAAGAAAAGATTAGTTGCTGCAGCAAATTAGATGATTAAATATGGCATAGCATTTTTAATTGGCTGTAGCGATTCAATTTTTGATTGCGTTAGCCAATCGAAATCCTATACTGACATTGCAGAAAGGCCAACACAACCAACAATTTGCGGCAACAATTAAAAATTGATTGTTGCACAACCAATTAAAAATGTTATGTCACATTTTACTATCTAATTTGCTGCAGCAGCCAATCTTTTCTTTCAATGTAGTTCCAATAATTATTCAATTGTAATAAATTATTTTATTCAACTGTATACATTAATTCTATATATAAACTTGTATACCTGTCACCTTTGCTACCACTCTTTTGCATGAGTATGAATACAGATCTAAAAATATAATAATATTATTCGACTATCAAAATAATTATGTTGAAAAAAAAGATTGAACTGAAGCCAATTAAATTAATTGACTACAGCAGCCAATTAAAAATGTTATGCCAAAATTTAGCATTTAATTTGTTGCGGCAATCTTTTTTTCAGTGTAGAAATCTCAAGCTTGTTGAGTAATGGTATTGAAAAAAATTTTGACATTTTATCTACTAATTTAAGCTTCCTACATAATTATTTTGATGGTCCAACAAAATTATTTTCAGATCTAAGTTAAATTTTAGGATACTTTAGCAAAATTTTTCTGTACATCTATAATTACAATTTTTCACTTGACTTTCAAATAAAGTTCCTTGTTTTGAAAAGAGGATTAAATAATCCGCTAAATAACTCAATAAATTAGATTGTGCTAAGCAACCTGTAAAAGTTTTTTCTTCCTACGAGTGTATATTTTTAATGTAAATGAATGATATTTTAGTTCATGCATTACGCACACATAGTAATTTAAAACTTGCATACGCAAAGTATAATATCGTGCATAAAATTCAAATAAAAAGGTATGTCGCAATGATTATTTTCTATTACCATTCGATATCTCGTATACCTACTGCCTTTTCCCCTGCCTCTCTCTTTTCCTCAACATCCTTCTCTCGATCACGATCTCATTGTTGATCGCGCGCGTGTGTTTACCAAGATTTCCATTTTATTATACGTGCTTTATACACGCATTTACGTACGCACGCTCCGAGATAATGTTGCGTTTCCGCTGCAATATCTCCGCCCGATGGAGAATAAAAGAAAGCAAGGTGATCTCGCGGATACACGTGCAATATGCTAACGCGAGGAGAGATCGATCCTGTGTGTATCCGTGGGAATACTTAAGCTCGTAACGACGATAGCCTTTTTATTAGCCTTTCGTCGATTACTTGTCGAAGAGAGACGATGGGCGATTATCGTCACGCGGAGACACGTGGATGGCAATGAAAGTGACAGCGTTCGGACACACCGGCATTAGCGAGGCGCCACGCCACTCGGACTGACAATCCGAGTTGATTGACTAGCGGATCGGTTGGTAGCAAAGAGTTTAACGCGTGAAGAGCGCGTAAAACTTATCCCTCTTGCAAAAACCAAGTTGTCGGAGTCAAGCTTGTCATACCTTATCGTCATACCTTCTTGCCTTTTTCATATTTTTGCTCGGAGAGCGACAGCAAAGTCGCGATTTAAAATCCGGTATAAAATTTTCTGATGCAAAATCGAATATCTTATTATGGTGTGTGTCTGATTATTATTGCAGTTTAAATTGTTCGGTGTTCAGGATAAAGAAAGACAATAAGGTGATACTTGTAGGCGACGCCAACGCAAGCGTCGACTCTGTGTACGTGTGACACGACTCAAGTCAATCAAAGTCCGCGTTCTCTAAAGATACGATACCTGCGAGTTCTTTAATAGATCATACATGGCATTTCTGAGATCCGCCTTCTTTCAATAACAGGAGATATAGTACAAAGCAATAATTGAATTTATCCAACTCATTCCTGACTTAGTACGAAGATGACATTCAATGTCGATAAGAGACGAGAATTAAAAAATGCTTCGTTTAAGGAAGATACGAACTCGACTGTTTGTTGACAAAGTAGTGGTGGATTTTATGTGGATAGGTGAAAGATCCGAACTACGTGCTTAAGATTATCTTATTAGGCGGCTTATGTTTATGATTAATTGATGGCGGCTACATAAATCAAAGTACTTGACAGATATTACAAGCATATTTCGGTACAAATGATGTATCAACTATAAAAATTCTCCACAATTAATGTCGAGACTGCACGTTGAATTCCCTTCCTCTTTCTTGACAAATTTAATATATCCGTCTAAATGTTATCCGTAGTATTATGTAACGGGAAACGCGCAACGTGTTTCTTACGATCGAACGATTTGCGCAGAGAATGTCTCGTGATTACTCTCGATAACGGCCGGCGCGGGATAATCCGTGCAAATACGCAAAACCGAGTAATTGCAAACAGTATAATCTCAATGTGACATTGGCCGCCGCGGACGTATATCTCTCATACTATGTCAGTATGGTATTACGTGTTTGTGCGACAGATAAGGGAGATGGGGTTTCACTTGAGAACGAGTTTCATAACTACGTACACTGAGACACGACGTAACTCTTATTACGCAGAATAATTAAATTTAAAGAAGAAAATGCGAATTTAGCCGGATGATTTCTAATCGCGCGTCAACGAATCTCAGTGAGCGTGAAGAAGTGAAGATGAAGAGTCTAATTCATTATAGATATAGAATAAAATATTAATACATCATAGAAATGAGATGTCGGAAAAGATGAAATTACGTCTTCCGACGTAACGCTGATGAATTTTGGCGGCGGGTCAACTCGGCGAGCTTCTTTGTTCAACGAGCTTCGTTCAACAAGCCACGAAGGCGCTCAGTCACGTTAGAAAGTCAGCGGGGGCACTTCTCCGGTCGGGCTCAGCTGCAACGACAGCGACTGGGCCTTCTCTTACAGAGTCTTACACGACCGCTCTCTTGGCGAAGAGAGACCAAGAGAGACCCCGAGCGCTATGCTTAGCACCGGCTCTCGCGGGTTACGATTGCGCTCAGGCTCAGCTCGGCGCGCCAACTCGCAGATACCAATCTTGCTTCTTGACCTATATCCGCGTTTGAATCCTTTGCGCAATCGACTCTGAAAGGCGTCTTCGAAAATCCGCGCGAGAAAACGCCGACGTCGAACGGTCGGGAGATCCGTACTCAGAGTTCCCAGGCGCGGATCGAATTGCGAAATGCGTATATAGGTATACGCAACCCTCTGTACGCGCCAGTAAATCGCGATGTGCGTGGCGAAGTAGCTTCGCACACGTTACTGTCGCGTACCTTTCATGTTACAAATCGAAAAAAACATTTTTTTTAACTCGTTGTAGTCACATGATATTTTTAATCGAATTATTGCTAAAATTAAATTTAACATTCCGACAATTAATTATTATTATTATTAAATAAAGTATCTTTTAAGACTGTATAATATGAAACATACATAACAAATAAGAAATAAAAACTGCGAGTTACTAACTTTAGTGCTTAAATAATTCGGTGTGAATTTATATATCAATCAATTATTAATTATATTAATCTTTAGAATATATGATGATTTTCTGGATCTTTACACGATAGGTCCTTCGTGTTTCGAGTTAATTTCCATTTTTACAAGTACATAAAAAATAAATGATTCTCATATATAGTTTACATTTTTTAAAAGTGTTTATAAAGTTGTGTATGTAAAGAAAAGAAAGGATATCATTATTCTATGTAAGCTCTTAGTTCTATGTATGCTCTTAGTATTTCAAAGAAAAGAAAGATTCAAGATATGAATCGTGCATGTGTACTAAAAAATATATAATAATTGAAATACATGAATTTTAATGTGGAAAAATCGACTTATTTTTTTTCATTATCAAAATTATCAAACAAATTTGAGTTCTAAAGCTATCTCTGTATATCTTTATGTACAATATTACAACATTAATAATCTTTCCTTTCGATGGTGTGACGAATGAAGCCAAAGAATTTTCGCGCAGTGAGCGCGGCATACAATCGCGGCCACTTAAGTCTCTTCTGAAGCGCTTTGGCACTCCGAGGAAAAGATTTACATGCGTTTCACGGTGTCCGGCGTCGCTGACACGATTGCTACGCAGTCGAGGGACACGTAGAATGCGCGTCGCGTCGGTACGCATCTTAAAGTCGCTACGCACCGGTCTTCCTGCGGTCTCGCGCTACCAACGATCGCTATGGCGAGTACGCTGTAGCGAGGCTAAGGACCTTGATACTTCTCTCGCGATAAACATAAAAGTTTTGATCAAATGAAAAATTTCGGCTGCAATTTCTAACAGACTATTTAATTATATATTTTAGACAAAGAGCAAATTTTACATAAAAGATTGTTATCAGAGATGATATCCTGAGAAAAATGGTCTGGTTGGATTAAACAGTAATTCTAGTAGAAAATGGACGAGAATTTTCTGGTTAAATCTACTAAAATTCTAGTTGAGATAACTAGAATTCTGATTGATATAATTATTCTAGTAAAAAGAATTCTAATAGGTTTTATCAAAAATATTGTATCAACCAGAATTCCAGTTTTCTCAACTAGAATTCTAATAAATTTAATCAGAAAATTCTGATTCGTCCATTTTCAACCAGAATTTTTTTTCAGTGTACATATTAAATAACAAAAACTAGGCCTGAATCTACAAAACGATATACTCTCTCTCGATCCGTTATATATAGATCTATTTTCAGAAATGTAATGCTTCCAATCTATATCGTTTATCTTTGGTTATTTATTATTTATTATTTATACTTACTGTTTTTGTAAATACATGTTCTGTTATCCACTGTTTCTCTCAATTTTCATTTTACATTCATCTATCAAGCAGTTATGTCGTATCTAATAATTCTTAATTTGTCATTTGTGTGTGTAAGTGAACTAAAGTTTGATTTTAACTATTATTTATATTACTTTTTAATTTATTCATAATTGTATTACACAGTAAATGGAACAATCTAATGGAATATAATATGTACAACATATAGTTCAATCTTGACAGTTCAATCTTGTCATGTAAGTTTATTTTACCATATTTTTTGCGGATAACTTCATGTTAATAATTAAATTTTTCAATTCAAATTCCTTTTGTTCGATCGATTGAAAATAAAAAAATCTCTTTCTATTTTAGTAAACTTAATAATTTGATGATCAAGGTTAACTCGGATATCATTACCATAGTTTTTTTCGTTTATGTTAATAGTTTATAATCGTATGCGCTATCATTATGTAATTTTATAATTAATAATTTAAGTAAATTTCTTTGTGAAATTTCTTTACTGAAGAGGATCTTGACCGTAGGTCATATACGTTATAATATTCACTTTGAATAAATGGTATAAAATACACACGAATAACCAGTATTGGCTCAAATTGGCATTTTATTTATTATTTTTTAATTTTATATATATATTTAATAAAATTCCTTAACACACTATTGATCTCCTCAACAAAATATATAAAAATGTAAAAAGAATTGCTGTATGCACATTGCACACAATTTAAGATTATTAAATTAATTAATCTAATTAATCACATAATTGACCAATCTACGTAAATAAATTGATAGGAAAAAAAAAAGAGAAAAGATTCGGCCAGATACGCAGACGCATTGATATGAAAAACTGAACTTTGGGAAAAATTATTTCCTTGATATCCTATGATAATTAATATCCTATGATTTTTCACAAGATGGACCAGTATAATGTCGCGAGCGAACGATTGGCTTTTCCAGGAAATTCTCAATTTTCCGCATAAACAAACTTGAAATTGAGACATATTTGTGTACATCATGTACTAACAATAAGTCATCTTTAAGCATATTTACATTCAGGTTGATGCATCTTGCTCTACTCGTCATTATTGTTATTGATCATTAAAATAGTCAACCATATGTATTCTCGGGATATTTCCAAATGAGAAGTGGTGCAAAACTTTCGCAAGGTCACTATCCTTTACGGTTTTATGTAACCGGTCGCTTGAGAAAGTAGCCCAAAGCCCGACGTCGTCGGTTATAAATCTAAAGGAACGCCCAAATATCTTATGATTATCTCGACCCCGCATAGTGCTTTCCAAGAATACGGCGAAAGAGTGGTGAAGCACGAAGCATATAAATCGATAGTACTTTATCACGTACGTTTATATGACTTTAGACCTATTAGCCACACGAATACGTAAATAATTGTGTTCTAAAAAGGGATATAGATAATGATAAAAAATGGTTGACAAGGAAAAATTAGATAGACTTCATAACATCTCATTAGATCTGTTTTCAATGGCTGAATCAGTATACTTTTGGAACTTGAAGTGAAATAAGTATGTATTTGATATTTGTCGAAAGCAAGAAAGAGAGTTCTAGTGCAATCTAATGCGGGAACAGAAAACAGACCAATTATATGATTCTACAAATAATAAAATTTACAAGATCTCGTCAAAATAATTAATTTCGAAAACAAGTGCATTCTATTTAATTTATGAGTAAAAAATGTCGTACTCGATGAAGGATAATTTCTTCGTGCCTATATTTTTGATTAATTTTGATAAATTTCCAATTCAATCATTGTATAAAAAAATTTACAGAGAAATATTAAATCTATTTTTTATTCCTATAAATTATAAACTGTATTAAAGCTGTCTTTCTCACTTTCGCCAAATACCTATCTCGCTTTAAGTTCCAAAAGAGTATCCAACTTCAACCACAGAAATCAACTCAAAGAACCGCTTTGACTGAATATACATTTTTCATTCATGAGTTTAATCTCATGGTCAATTTTCACTTAATATTATACATTCTATTTATATCAATTTCTACTTATGATATCCTAACGCGTGTACATGCGACAAGCTGCTATTCCGCCGTGCGTAATACCGAGCGTCCGCGATCGACATGTTTCTCTCCCGCACGGCTGCACCGTTGGAGATAATTAGAACGAAAGCCAAAGCGATATACGAGACGCTCACGCGCCGAGGTCGCGAGCACGCGAGACGAAGCGAGGTGCGACGAGGTGTAGTGGAGCGAGAGGAGGCGAGGCGAGGTGAAGCGAAACGAGGCTCGCCGAGAGCCGTGCGGTGCAGCGCACGCGGTCGAGCCGTCGAGCCGTCGAGCCGTCGAGCACCAAGGTTCGCCCGCTGGGCAGTCGAGGCCTCCGGAGCCCGTTTCCGTGTTCCGCCGTCCGCGGCAAGGCAGCAGGGTAGGGCAGCACAAGAGGGAGACGGAGCAATACATCCAACAAGGGAGGAGAAGGAACCTCGAAGGCCCGGGGCGCCGCGAGCGTAACGGTACATCGCGGAAGAGCGGCGGCGACGATGATAGCGCGCGGATTGCCAGCCAGCCGGCCGGCCAGTCGGCCGGCCAGCCTCCACCCGAGCCCAAAACTAGAGGCCTCTTCTTCTTCCTTCTTTTTTCATATTCCAGGACCTATACTTTTAGCACTATTCATCTTTCTTCTTTTTGTTTCATATTGGAGAGGAAAAGAAAAAAGACGAACAGTGCGAGAAGTTTAGTCTTGGGATATGGAAAAAGAACCAGATCTCTCGAGACTGGTGGATTCTGGATCTTACATCTCCGCCGGGATATCTCGGAATCTTGGAGATCTCCTCTTTCGATCATAGATGTCCCGGATTGTTCATGAAGATTGATTTTTCTTACGCTGTTAAGTCGCGGCGGGCACGCGACGCGCGAGACGATCGAGCTATTAAATTCCGTCTCATTAGTATGAAAAGCATGGCGTCGTTTCACAGTTATTACAGTGGATAGCACAACGCTTTACAATCCGTCCTCGACGTTAGCTCGCGCAATGCTAATGCCGTATACCATGCGGTTGGAACTTCCGTGGTGGCTACAAAGCGCCTCTTTACGCTTTACATTAAGTATGCAATGACACGATGAGCTACGGAGTGTCTACTTCACGTGGTACAACACGCTTATTGTACCTGCACGCACGCCCGATTTCAAAAGAGAAACTCTTTCTCTCCCTTCTTTCTACCTTCGTCACACATCTCGGACCTTCGCGTGGATTACTTCGCGCGAAAACCGCGGACAAATGGCGATAAACAGCGCTAAATAACGATAATTTTCCGGCGGTCGACGTCTCGAGGCGCCAGTACTTATGGATACGTGATACTGCAAAACAAATTTTACAAATCGATGTGAGAGGTTTAAAAATAAGAATCATGCGTATCTATATACATTGAAAAAAAAATACACTAAGTTTTAACAAGTATTTATTTGAATAGTATTAATTTAATGTTTACTTACAGTAAACAAATATTTATTAAATAAAAAATTATAATTAAATCAATTGATACTTGTACCAAATAAATGTTTACATAATAAATATTCTATTTTTTTAATATTACATAATATTACATAATAAATATAATATAAATAAATGTTTACATAATAAATATTCAGTGCTATTCAAACAAATATTTATTAAAATTTGATTTTTTTCAGTGTGCGTAATTCATAAAAATATAAAAAAATGTTCCCATTATTGGCTAATATTATTATTGTTTAATTTATGTATTGTATCGGAATTACGATTGCAGGACATTCTATCAAATATATTATCGCCTTATTTTCAGCACATTTATCCACTTCCTTTTTTAATCAAAAGCAAACACGATTGATTTTATCAATGAAGAAATTATTTGCCCTTTACATGAAAGTGTTTGATTTGCTTCATTGCAAGTATAAATATACTTTTATCGTAATAAAATATTATGCCACATTGGCTTTATCAGGTTATGTACTACGTACGTGCAATCACGAGGAAGGAAAACGATCCTGGGATTTCCGCGAAGTCTCCGATATATCGACATGAAAATTTTCCTTCTTGACCTGAACTCACGTACGGTTCAAGTTAGCCATGCGTACGAGGCGCACGTTGCCGGTAAATCATAGAGGTAAAAGCGCAGAACACGCAGAAGAGGAAGAACTGAATTTACATAGTCGAATGCAGCAGCCCTGCTAGATTTATTATGCGAAGTAGGCAAAATACGTGATTAGCGTAGATATTTATTTCGCAAGTTTCTTCGTTTACTACAAAACCTCATTTCTTTGTTATAAGTTTTTTGAATAATCTCAAATTCAATTGTAAAATATAAAATTTCCATTTTCGATGACAATTTCAGTACTACGGAAAAACGATTTTCCTGAAGTATTTAAATAACTATATATAGATATAGATATGAAAATAATTGTAACCTGTCGGCTCATATTGGCATTATATATATATATATATATATATATATATATAAAATTCTTTTTCTGTAAAAATATTTTTATTGGACGATCAAAATAATTATGTAAGACTCTCAACTGGTTGCTATAATATGAAAACTTTTTGCAACATTGCTCATCGTACTTGAGATTGCTACGTAATTATTTAGATGGTCCAACAAAATTATTTTTAAATCTATATCTGGCTACATTTTTTAATATTTCAGCAAAGTCATTCTTTTCGTGTAAATACAGAGATGATATATTTGAGCTATACATCTTTCATGTCAAGAACAAGCCAATCATATTACTAAATAATGAAATACGTATTTGTATCATAACAATAATGAAACAGAAATCATCCCTCTTTTTTTGAACCGCGCGGGGTCACGACTTACAAAATTGCTGTGGCAAAGTATAATTGACGTTCCATTTGCTTATCTAAATTGAAACCCCTGGTAACGAGGGAACCAAGGGAAGGTAGCGTGATGTTTTCACAGTGGTGGCACTCACGAATTACACGCAGAGACGCACACAGCTGTACCTGTGTAAATGGAGATATCGGTACACAATAATGTTGCCAGAGTAATTTCCTGTCCGAACTAAAGGCAGAGCTTCATTAGTCAGAAAGCATCGCTAGTTCTTCTTTGTATTACAAAAGTATCCGCGGTTTAGCTATGCTGTCAGCTTTTCTCCACGTGCTTTCGTCGAAATGAAGATAAAATATAATTGACTAATATATTAAACGAACTTCGTTTCGACTAAGAGATTATTAGAATAACGATGAATTGTTACGCGCGAGGTTCTCTTAAAGAGCGAAAGATTGAATGACCGATGTATGTCGAACGAGTAACGGTCTCTCCGCGGTTTATATTCCTTTTCCATATGCCTCTTAGTAGCCGAAGACGCCCGCGTTGCGGCGCATCCACGATGTTTTAATATCGTATAGTAGCACTCGTTGCCTTGGTATTTCCTTCGAAAATAAATCGCACGAAGAAAAATAGATTATAAATCTTACAAAAGTTTAGTATAAATATTCCGGCTACTTTTGCCAAACTTATGATAAACTTTTGCCTGAAAGTAAAAAATACCGGAGATGTAAGAGAAGTAAAAAGTACATTACAATTATAGTAATTTCATTCAAATGATTATACTTTACAGTAAAATAAAATAAATAATTATTTTCACACGGAAAAAAAATTAATTGGGTGGTACAGCAAATCTATAATTTATTATGCGAATTCAACATTGACAGTTAAGAAGATTTAATTGGTTTAAATGTTATTCAGTTGTGAACTTTGCTTTTTTAACATAGAAAATTGATTGTTTGAATATTATGACTGCAGATTTGCTGAATCAATGAAATTTTCAGTTGTGTTTTTTTCCGTGCAGGACTGCAAACACGAACAACTCTCAAAATTTACTTTACGAAATGTAAAAAATACACTGAAAGAAAAGATTAGCTGCTGCAGCAAATTAAATGGTTAAATATGGCATTACATTTTTAATTGATTGCAACAGCCAATTTTTGGTTGCTGCGGCCACCAATTAAAAATCTAATTTGCTGCAGCAACCAATCTTTTCTTTCAATGCATATATCTTACAGTGTGGCTATACGAAGATCACTCATTTACCAGAAAAATAAAATTCAATTTTATTGTATAATAGGCGACTGTCTCGATATGGACCTATACTGAAAAAAATGGCTGCTGTAGCAAATTAGTCAATTTTTGATTGACTGCCACAATCAATTAAAAATGCCATGTTTATATCATCTAATTTGCTACAGCAACCAATCTTTTTTTTTTCAGTATATCAATTCCATAAATTTGCTAGAATTGTAGTTTATATTATTTTACATTTTTCGTGCGAACATGAAATTTTTAAGATCGAAATATTAAAGCATCATTTTCATTCTTAAATCAGCGATTAAATATTCAGCAAAATTTCGTGAAATTAAGTTTCACAAACAGACGAGGTGTCATCATTTAATTTTATTTTACTTTTCCTGCATCTTACAATTGATTTAATGTTCAATTAAAGGAATGGGCGAAATAAAGGTCTAATTATAAAATCTTGATTTTATAATTAGACCTTTAATAAAAATGAAAATAACGCTACTTTTTTATTATACACAAATGAGTACAGTATCAAATAAATTTATACAATGTCTTTAAGAAGTTACATGTTACAATATTTTTCTATTACAATCAATATTATATAAAAAAGCGCTAATCTCCGGAAAAAGATCCTAAGTAGAATTGTACCTTTATTCTGCTCATCCTCTTAATTATATTACACAAAAGCTACAATCGTGAACTTTTCCTTAAATTCGTCCACAATGAAATCTTATTAAAATTAAGGCAGGGATATCCGGGCTACCCCCGAGTACACGCCGATAATCGTTGGGCGCGCTCGTATTTTTCACGCTTCGCGACGCGCGTCATATCTGTTTCCTGGCGATCGTAAGCAAGCAATGTATGTACGACTGTTAACTACTGAAACGCTTTAATAATACAAAAGCTTGACAGAGAATCGGTGGCGATTTCGCATAACGAAGCGCGACCATTATCATATGACGTGATTCGGATCTTCGATAAACTCCACGCGCGGCATAATAATCGATAGCAGATAAAAATGTAAAAATCACGATTCGATTGACAAATAACCAAGAAAGAAAAAAGAAAAAATTAATAAAAACATAATGTGCCATTTATAATTACAACGTTCAGATGATTTTGATTCATTGACGAGCGATAGAATCGCATACCGATTAAGTCGATATCTTTCAATCAATTACATGTTTCTTTGTCATCGATTAAATTTATTATTTAACTAATGTCTATTTATATCAATGTGAATTAACTTTAATCTTGATTTAATTTACTCTTCTTCTTTTTCTAATTCTTGAAACTAGAAAAAAATGAATAAGTTGAACCCAGATTAAAGTTAATCTACTAAGAGACCTAAGAGCCAATTTCGACCAATTCCGATTAATCTTTAATCGACGATCAGATCCTTTAGAATTGACCAATCACATTTGTCATTTCGGTTAACGACAGATGTGATTGGTCGATTCTAATGGATCAAATCGAGCATCGATTAAAGTTAATCGGTAGAAATAACTTTAAAGATGCGATCTATTTACAAGCGTTTATAACATTCGCGAGCATTATTTGTCCTTGTTTAATATTCAATAATAATAATAAACAACAAGAATGAAATCAGCGTTGTGAACGTCAAATGAAACACACTCTAAAAAAAGGAAGATAATATAATACAGAAAACAATTTTGTAATAATTTCTGATAATGAAAAACATTTCTGTGGTTAATATCGATTTTTATAATAGCAGAAAACAATTGATAGAATTCGCCAATAGGCAAGTTAATTTTAGAACGAAGATACGTACATGACTCGGTACATGATTTTCATACACATAGAATGTATCGACAATGCGGTATATGATAGGGCGTGCGCCTTTACGCACAATTTCTGTACGAACGTACAAATCTACCATGGCGATCCGTGAACAATAACTCTTCCTCCACTCTCGGCATTTAATGGCCGGCCATCTATTTATCGTGGAGGAAGAGGAAGCGGCTGATGGGTAGATAGGTCGAGCGTTTTGTAACTAATTTCGCGAGTAAATTGTCCGTAACATTGGTTTGGTGCACTCGGACTAAACTAACGATAGCTAACCGGGGGCTGGAACTGTGTCGGCGTGCCAACGCGTGAATCCTGTATTGTACTCCAATCAGGATTTCGAACCGATGGATAATTTCAGTCGCAAGATTTCAATGTAAATATACGAAAGATGAGCTCTGTAGTATAATTAGCAATTAAAGCTAAATTTCTAAATATATTAAATCAAAATAATTTCAAACCTTTAACGACATTTCACGCAAATTAAAAATATCTGACATTTTTATGACAAACGCTCACGACGTTATGTTTTTTATGTTACGATTAATTACCATTTATTACTAATAAATAAAAAGTATAGAAATTTATGATATTTTTTGTTAATGATAACAATATGAACTATTCTTTCCGTACTTCAATCTTTGCAAATCTGGATCTCTCGATATCTATAGAGGAAGGAATGGCAATTTCTACAAAGCCGCGATTACTGTTACCATTACGTGGACGCTGTGAGCTACTTGATGATTATCGGAGAAAACAAAGTTAACGTAAAAGGGAAAATTGCAACTGCTGCATACTTATGGAAATGTACAATGTGCTCGAGCGTAAATAATAGGGACACGGTAGCAAGTAACGATATTTGCGGGCGTTTAATGCATACGACGTTTTGCGCACGTTCCGCATATTTCTACATTCGTTTAGAATTTAGAATAATTTGTCGACGTAAACTTCAAAAGCTAATTCCAATAATACCATGTAATATTGCGAGAAAGAGAGGAGGAAAAAAAGAAAAGAGATGCGTATGAAAAGAGCGAAAAAATTATACAGATTCTTTTAGCTACAATTCAAGATAATGTTGACGTTTTACTTATCAATAAATTAATAATAATAATTTCTGAACACAATAATTTGTAATGTATTTAAAAAAAAACTATAAAACGCTTTTAGAATATTATTTCTATATTATTTCTATAATACTAATTAAAATATACTTTGTATTATATAACAACTGTAAGAACGTGTAGTAATTAATCCGCACATCTTATCCTCTTTCAAAGTTAACTGTTATGTACTCGTGGAGAAATAACAACAATAAAAAAGGACGGAAAGAATGTGACGGGGAAAAAAGTTTGCTCTTTTTGCGCAAATCCCATTGTTGAAGCACATGATCCGACCGCAATCGACCCCAAGTGAGTGCAAGTATAGAACGTAAGTAACTGCACGCCCACAACGTTCGCGATTCGACGTGAGTCACTGGCTACAGGCTGGATAATATGACGACGGGTCGAAGAGTTCTTCGGAATCATAGAAAACATCGGGAAAGGGTCAATTACATCGGTACAGTCTAACTCTTTATGTCCGTGTCGATCTGAACTGTCATTCTGTTCTACATTCCTATCGCGAGTAAAAGAAATTTTTATCGAAATGCAAAAACAGTTTGTAAAAACAGTTTGAGTACGTACTCTCTAAATTCTTTGAATTGTGAATCTCACTCCACAGAATGAATTTCTCTTTAAAAAATGAAAATTTTGCTACTTACCTTTTTCCAAGAGTAGCAGAATTTTTATTCTTTGGGAATGAAATTTCACTCTAAAGAAATTTGACGATAGGTCTAATACGAAATCGTGCAAGTAATAATTTTATTATGAAACAATATATCCGAACGTAGTATATCTGTAATGCGAAAAGATTGTAATAAAGCAATCCTTGCGAGTTATAACATCTCATTACAAGATAAAGAATTTGCCGCCAGCCGGTAAAAATAAGCGAAGCGACACGAACAATATTAGCATCGTATTTTCGGTTAGGTCATCATCTCCGCTCGATGTTAATCGCGCTTCTGCCTTTCCTCCCCGCCTCCCCTGTTTGTATTTGTACAGCGACTGAAATAATCGACGGTGGAATGGTAATCGTACGCAGTTTTGAAACGAAGGGCGGTGAACCGTGGAAATGGTTCGTCCGGTGGTGGTTGGGATGTCCTTTCTGGCTCGAGCAGCACAATAATCGTGGATTTCCGTCCGCTTATTATCTTACACGCGTCACAATGCGTTTAGATTGCGTCGGGGGTATCGGCTAATTACCGGTCGCGATTTAGTCGACCGTCCCCTCCTGCCGACGACGGCGTGAGACCGAAATATGTATGTATATCGAGCTGAATTTCTCATATTGAAGAACATTATTATTGAAAACTGTAAGATAAATTGAATTTGAGCGAGAATATATAAATATGACAATACTAATATATGAATATGACAAATGCAAATGCTGTGCGATACCAGTATATATACTTTAAATCTATAGTGTCAAATTTAACCTAACGTAAGTCGTCAATGCTTCTACTAAATATATCGTTATTTTATACTAAAACAATAGTTATATTTGATATTATACAATGTTAATTTAACTATCGTTCTTGTAAAAAATAACGATATATTTAGTAGGAGCATTGGCGACTCACGTTAGGTTAAATTTGACACTATAGATTTAACAGTAATAGAAAGAACAATTTTGCTGAAGCATCTGAAAATTTAAATACTCTCTAAATTCCTTGGAGTAAAATCTCACTCTAAAGAGTGAAAATTGAGAGCCAATCTTAAAAAAGAGTGGTTCAATTCTCGGAAACTATAAAAGTAACACGAATCGAAATTTTGTTCCTATTTTGAAAATAGTTTTAGAATGTATGTAGACTCTAAAGATTTATAATTAGGATTTATATGTAGATTCTAGAGATTTATATGTAGATTCTAGAGATTATAGAGATTTATAATAGATTCTAATTTAATGAATTGAGCCTGTAAATGGCAATTATTGCAAAATTTCCTATATTTGGGTTATAAAGAAGTTTTCTATATAATAGAAGCTGTATTAAGTAATATTAAGAGTAATATTAAGATATTAATCCTATTTGATTGTTCAAATATCAAAACAAATTTATAAGATTTAATTGAAAGAGATTCAAAGTGGGATTAAAATATCAATATTTTGCTGCATTACAATGCTGCAAAAAGTTAATATTTTAATAATAAACTTGAGCATTCTACACAATTATTTTGATAAGCCAATAAAATTATTTTCAGAGCTCTTCTGGCTAAATTTTTAGATGCTTCAACTTCTTTCCGTGTAATATTCACAACATTCGTAATGAATAATATTTTTTTAATCCTGATCTCAGAGCTTTCAAATGTAATTTGGTTAATTATATTATTTATTCAATAATATATCATTTAATTAATTATTTAATAATGTTGCATATCATTATTTTTCGAAAAAAATCAACCAACCTTTTTTATTGTAAGAAAATAAATACTGAAATAATGTATTGCATACATAAAAAATTATAAATACATTATGCGATAAAAAAGTACAGGAGAGAAGTAAAGTTTTAGATGAATTATCAAATATTTCATTTACTATCGGATAAAATTGATTCCTTTAAAACTCACAGTTTCGAGAGGAAGTGTAATACTTTCTTTCGCATAATTTTACGGTACTTGGAAGTGCCAGTGTCTTTTGTAAATAAAAAAAAGCTTCCTTATGTGTCTGCTTCGCGATTGTTGCAACGTCCAGTCGTTTCTCCCTCTCTTAAGTTTCAAACTCTATCGATATTTGACGGCAAATCGTGGTTATATACGTCAAAACATGGTATTCAGGAGTCGATAACGGTATCAAAAAACCGGTTTCCGATTGAAGTAAATAGGTGCTCGTTGTGCAAAATTCGTAGACCGGCTTTTCGTCTCGGCAGGGAGACTGAAACGTCGCGCGTGCCTTTTCTCTTTTGATAACATCGCGAACAGAAAACTTTCCATACTTGATTGATCGATTTCGATTTCAATAATCAATTTATAATTCGCATAAAATCATTTATGTATGAAAAAAGAAATGAGAAGAGCCGCAATACAGGAGGCATAGTATATTTCGGTTTCTTTTGAGATATTTTACAAGAACTAATATCGCGAGAACAAATTCGATACCAACGTGCTTTCGCAAATTGCATCAAGACGATAAGAACATATACAGCGTCTTTCCAAATGGATATTTTTTTCGTTATTATTCAATAGATATAAATGATTAAGAAGTGGAAAAACGCAATAAAGAAAGACGTTTTTCTCAG
>Ga0157364_1002439_pt1 | contig 17292 bp, 7 predicted proteins | sample AttsexASBM2_FD_111476 | JGI IMG/M metagenome (GOLD analysis project Ga0157364, IMG submission 111476) | Fungus gardens microbial communities from leaf cutter ant in Ribeirão Preto, State of São Paulo, Brazil - Atta sexdens ASBM2 | ecosystem: Host-associated > Fungi > Mycelium > Unclassified ... | reverse complement strand
TTTACAAAATTTAATATTTTAATTAAAAGAATGAAGCAAATAAATTCTTTCATCTCGAGTCAATTTTATATGATGCTAATACGATGTGTAGACATATCTAATATTGTTATGTATTATTAGCGTGAAAGAATGTTTTATTGTTATTTTTCTATTTTTAATGTGATAATTCGTGTGTTTATTTAACAAATACATATTTTATTTATGTGTATACAGAATATTATATATAAATTTATATTTTTCTCTGTTCTTCCACAAAGAATGTCATTGTATAATTATTTTAATTCATATTTAATTATTAATATATATAAATCATTTATTCCAAATTAATGCTCTATTTTCACTCCGCTACCACCTAGCTTGATCATCGTGACATCGAAATCATTTTCCTTTAATTCTTTTGAGAAAAGATCGATGGATTCGTTTTCAATGTCTGGCGGCAGCAAAACGTATGCATATCCACCTCCACCAGCACCCGTCAGCTTTGCTGCATATGAATGCGTAAATGCCATTGCACAAATCGTCTCTAATCTTGGATGTGTCACATCTAATGAAATTAGTAATCCTTGATTCATATTCATAAGAACCTGTGAAGTAACATTAAAAGATGGTTACAATTTCCAACATATTACATATGAGTTTTAAAAATATTATAAAAAATATATAACAAAATGACATATTGAAGTCCACAAACACAGATGACATTTACCGATAACTTTTCAAACCAATAATCTTCCATAGCTTCTGTAGCTTTATCGACGATTTTGTTCATTTCTGTAAATACTTCCCAAGCATTTTGCGATACATCACCGATACAATCCAAAATAGGATTGATGATGTCAGGATATACGTTCTTGATACGCGCTGCTCGTTCGACTTGATCTTTTGTACTCCGAATAATATTCGTATTAACCAGTAAAATTTTCAGATTCAACACATGTGGTAACATGTCCACCAGTTTTTTCTGTTGAAATTTTATTACTGAACCGTATGTGCACACGCTATTGTCGATTCCGGACGGAGACTCGTGCATAATTTTCTCACAGTTTAGAGCGTATTTTGAAATCTTATCGAGCTCGTCCTTGTTAAATGTAGTGTGTTGATTGCCCTTCTGTAGAATCGACCAATGTAGAAAACATGCTGAAAGACATACTGCGAATGATGCTGAACTGCCCAGACCAGTGCCAACTTTTAATTCCGTGGATAAATGCACGTGTAAGGAAGTTTCTTTCACATTCATACATTCTTCATAAGCAATATAAACGAATAAATAAAAGAACGCTTGTAAACTTAATTTCTGTTCCTTGGTAATTTCATTGTTGCTCTTGTCTGTTGAATCTTTTATCAAATCGATAAAATCACTCACACGACTATGTAATTGATTATTTTTTTTGACCGATGGATAATCGAAATTATCACTAAAGAAGTGGTTTCGAAATATGTAAAAAGGAAGACTAAAAGATAATTTGATATCAGGAAACTCTATCTTAATGATGTTCCTTAAATATTGTGATCTACACCGTTCAGTGAATTTAACAGTGGTACGTAAGTTTATGCTACTCGCCACAGCAGTTCTTCCGTATACCGCCGCATGTTCTCCGAATAAAATGATCTTGCCAGGTGCAGATATTTTGAACTCGATCATTTTTCTTACGATTAAAAATTCTTTTATCTGAGAAAATGATATAACACTGAATGTATTGGATCTGTTGTAATAGATTTCTATTAGAAGTATGTAATTATTTAATGGATGATCCAGGAAAAATCATTCATATAAAAACTTTTGAATCTTTTATGTTGTGTTAAAAGTAAGTAATACTAGCTTTTCATCAATTCGTTATTAATTTGCTATCCATAAAAGAAATTTAACATTCGACAGTTAACTTTTCGTTTTTTCCCATTGTTCTGGCGTTAAAGTTGTTAGCGAAATGGCATGAATTGTCTTCAGTTCTTCTTCTAGAACTCCATACACAAGCCTGGGTTATAAAATTTTAATTATTAAAACGTTGTATCATGAATTTTATTAAGAAATTTAAATGAAAAAACTGATGTATAATTTCAGAATGATGTGTTACCTGTGACGTACCAACAACGGCTTTCCTTGGAATAAATCAGAAACGACAAATACTGAAAATTTCGCACCACAACCGTCGGATTGATCCACTACTTCCTGTAACACACAATGCACTGCAAACAATATCTTTCTAAACGGATATTTAACGAACGCAAATAATTTTTTTCCTAGCATCAATATTCGATAAATGCTAAATGTCAAACACAGTCAGAACACACATCTATACATATACATCTATACATACATCTGAATATACATACTTGATAGCGATACAAAATTATACCTAAGCTTATTAATAAATGTCGTTTAAATTAGATGACATAATTCGAATATTTCATTTACGTATTAAGTTAAGACTAGGATATAGAGTAGAGAATATTGAGATTTGTTATAATGATGTTATAAAAACACCAAACGCATATATATACCGCACTGACATTAATGTAAATTAAGATAAAGATAAAAACTTAAGGCAACGTTCAAGGCTATGTATGAAATATGTATCTTGTTTTCTAGATATTGGCATGTAATCTGTATAATAAAAAATTGTTTTCTATTAATAGTATACTGTAAAATATTACCAATGATGTAGTATTTTTAAAAAATGTCAGGGTAATACATTCACATATTAAATTCTTGATTTAGTTGGTATTTTTTGATAGATTATTATATGATATTTGATAGATTATATATTTGATATTTTAAAAATTACATTACAAATATAAGTATAAATGTAAATAAATAAATAAATAAATAAATAAATAAATAAATAAATATATATATATCGTGCAAAATATTTTTCGTTTTTGTATATAAACGAAAATATAATCAAGCATCATCTTGTATATTTAACCCGAGTAATAGTCATATTTATATTATATTATTATATTTATATTATTGAAGAGGACTCCAAAGTGTGTGAGTTGAAATGTTCAAAATAAAGAAGATATTATTTACCAACAAAATATTTATAATTTTTATTATTTTTTAAGATTATTTTGCGCCTCATCACCAGCGTTTGATTCTCATTAGCTTTGATTTCTGTTAGTTTATGTGTATATAATATTAATAGAAGCATAACTATAATTGTGATTGTATAGAATAAGCAATTAAAGTTAAATATATAGCATTGAATATTATTCGCACACTAAGAAGAGATATAAGAAGACATATGTACGCATATTAATCATTCAATTTTCATGACTTAGCATATTTATTTATTATTTGTAAGTACAAAAACTGACAATCACAAATAAAATGAGATTTAAATTTTTAATTTGCTTTTACACATGTTGATAACTACTAATAAAAAATTTTAAGATTTTGAAATCTTATTCTACGTATATACGATGGTACATACAACTTTAGACAGAAGTTTGTTCTTTTTAGTTGAATTTCTTGTGTACAGTTTATTTTTCTTTTTTTTCTCCAATGTGAAGTAAAAAAAGAAAAATGAACTATGCAAGACATTCAACTAAAAAGAATTGACCTACAGATGTAAAATATAATCTATTGTATGTACATTATTATTTTATTTAATTATAATCAATATATTAAGTTTATAATGAATTAAATTACTCATACAGAATTAACAATTTTTCTTTATTAGATTTTTTTCTCAAAATCACAATCTTTGTGATACGAAATAAGTGTGAAAAAAGTGTAGCGAAAGAATCAACGTCGCGGAAAAAGGATAGCAATGACGATCGATTCGATTTTAAATGTTTAAAGTTATTTATTTATTATTTACAAATGTAACAATTTGTACATTCTCTGTTTTCAGTAGCTGCATCATTTAATGTGACTTGATTTTACTTGCAGCGTTCTCTTTCCTGAATACAAATAATTGGATGTAATTAAAATATACAAAGAAAATTAGAAAATGCCCACATGAATATATCGATACTAAAAGCGGAAATAAATCCGGATACCTTTCAGGAGGTTTTACAAATTGATTGATAATAGAAAGAAGTAATACACCTGAAATAGATCCATAAAACGCGAGCAAAAGCCAAGACTTTTTATAATTTAACAAATCTGAGAGAACTATATTTTTCTTATATTGTTTTATTCTATTTTTCAATTTTGATTTATCTTTATTTAACAAGCTGTTTGTTCTATCATTATAAAATAGATCGGGCCATATCCAAAAAACGGAATAAAAATAAAAAATTATTGTGCCAAAATAAGCAAGGTACAGATTATCCTTTATAAATAATGGTAGCATACTAAAATGCGAGATGATCAAGAACCAAAAGCAAGGGAGAGGATCATTGTGAAAATGCAGTAAAACTGGAACAGCAACCAAGAGAATGGATTTTTCATGAACTTGAAATGAGAAAAGGAAGAATGCCAGAGCAGAGTTTATTAGAGACAGTATAAATGCATTCCTCATAGGTGATAAATATAAACTAATGCAACTCGGTAGAACTGCGCACGTTGTCATTATTAAACAGATCTTGGCTAATTGCTCGTTCGTGAAAATCTGTCGCAATTTGTAGACAACATTAATTGCGCACCAAATATTAGCAACTTTGTCTTCAAACACGCCTCTGGAAAAAGGGAATAATCTGGACACTGTGCTGAAAAATAAATCTCTACTCTTTAGAAATGGCATCCAGATAACATAGAACGTCAACAGCACTGCAAAGGATATGTATATCAGCATGCGAATACAGTGAGACCAAGATCTTGTTTTGTTAGGTATGTGACGTCCGAGTATATAGAAGAAAAATGGTAAAGCATGATACAGTTCCATTTGCTTGTAGTTCAGCGCTAGGACAAATAGAATTGAGCCAATAACAAATGAATCTTGCAGCACAACAGCTACAGCAGCGACAAAGAAACCTAGTGACACACAATTGTACTGAAAATGACCATGATCTATTAATATCAATCCTGGATAGATCAATGCTATCAAAACAGCAATGTCTCTCTTTGTAAATTTGAATATGTTAGACTCGCTAAATTGATGATTGTCCCAGGAATGTGAATTGATTATAAAATATATGATAGCCGGCAAATAAATAAAAATATCTGCAATTAAGACGGTCAGTCTCATGAAGTGCTTGTGCGCAGCATTCTCGAATCCTCTGGATTCTCGCAGCTTCACGAAGGAAGGATCTATTCTGTTCGCAACATGGCCTAACAGGAGACTGTGATATGCCGTTATAGGTGGATAATCTAAACCCCAGTATTGTAGATCATTGTCTGTGGTATTAATATACCACTTATCAAGAGGCAGATTCAATGTAATCTCCTGCCAGTGTCGTTGGGCTTCGTAATCTCCGTACATAGGGGGTTTGCCCTCTCCACTGTGAGAATGGTAAGTAATGCAGCATCTCAAGAGAATGGCAAAGGAGGTGATGAAAGCAAGCTGCAGCTTTCCCTGCATTCTCTGTCATACGAGTATCCTCGTTTGTCACTCCAAATAACTATCTTCGAATCGAAACTAATCGGCAAGAATTTCGAGAGGAGGTTTCCTAGCAAAATGCCACGTCATGCACTTTTATTTCGTAAATAATGGAAAAAAAAACAAAGAAAGACAGAAAAAATCGATCTACATACCACATATGCAGCTTTTAATCCCTCGGTGACTTTGTCTTTAATGTACTCCTCGCTATATGGCATATCCAGTCGCAATGTTTCTCGGACAGGAAACACCTTCTGTTAAATAATATCCGGGTACTATCGAACTCAGGTATCTGTCGGCAAGGCTTATCAGTCCGACACTTCTTTTCTAGTCTGTTCCCATTCCACAAGAGCCACGTCTGCAAAAATCACCTACAATAATGGTTTCGATATCGATACATGGAACGATTTATTTTAGTATCGATTGTCGATATCTTGAGTTTATGCGCCATCTGTGTACGCTTTCTTCAACTTCTATTTGATAAAAGGAATTTTACTGATTCTGCAGATTATTCGGTTCGTATTCTAGCTATTTCAATGCAAAAAAATTATTACTAATGAAATATTCAATTTATTTATTTAGATTTAACATTATACAAATATACTTTATATAATATCTATATTTACAATGCAGTATAATACTTTAATTGAAATTGCATTTTTTTTACAATCGTCTCATATAAATAAACAGGCACGAATAACAATAAGAAAAGTATAGTTTCAAATAAAAATTAAATATTATCGACTCCTAAATATACGCACATGTTCAAGAAACGTCACGCGATATTCTTCTTATTTTATATTATTATATGAAACAACATTTTCAGTTTGAAAATAATATTTCTTTGATACGTAACTTCTCTTTTGACGAAAATATCTCCGTAGAATTCTAGATATTAACAATATTTATTAATATTTACAGGGTTGAGTAGTAAGTAATTAAAACATTAAAAGTTAAAAAAAAAGTTAAAAAGTTAATAATTTTTAACTTAACTTAGTTAATTTTAAATGCATTAAATTTTAACTTAACTAAGTTACTTTTAAACATTAACTTTTTAACTTTTTTTTAAGTTAAAAAATTTTTTTATCTCTTTTAAATATCTTAGAAAAATAATAAGATGTAATAAGACAAAGGCATATATTCGTAATCATCTATTCATATTTTAAGGCTATCTTAAGTAATTTCTTAAGATGCTAATATAACCCTCTGATTGATTTAAACGGTTATGCCATAAGTCTATAATAGGTGTTTTAAGCATTAAGTTATAAGAAATTGACTAATTACAGTCAATTCTTCTCACATTCGATTGTAATTGGTCAACTTTTTTGGCATAAGGTTTATTATTATAAAAAATAATCACTGATCTTGTATCTTCTCTATGCTGACTGTTTTTTTAAAGTTATATAACTTATATAATTATATCGTTATGTGTTATATACTCATATCACATATGAATAAAAAAATTAAAAATTTAATTTACTTAATAATCTATATTGTAGTTATTTAATCTCATTTTAAGAAAAATTAGGACATTTTGATTTAAAAAATTTTTTTCAAAATTAACTTTTTTTTAACTTAAGTTAATTCAATATTGATTTAACTTACGTTAAGTTAATTTTTTATTTCTTCAACTTTTAACTTAATTTTGTAAAGCCATTAACTTTAACTTTATTCAGTTAAAAAAAAAACATTAACTTACTCAACCCTGAATATTCATAATATTGATATGTGTTAATATTTAAAATTGAAAGTTATAATAACTCCGGGTAATTCGACGTCACTGTGCGCAGTGCGTCTTCGCGCATACATTTGTGAAAAAAGGAGAGAGACAGCCAATCGGAGTGGCGGTCGGGAGCGCACACCTCCATCAACGGGCCAATCGATGTCACGGAAACGCGGCGGCGACGGCGGTGCGCTGGTCGGGGGAACGAGGCGCGTCGACGAAATTCCGATCGACACGGGCGCGTTATATTTAAGCTGTCTGCGGATCCGGTAGTCACGGTATCGTACGTAGTCGGAACGTGGTGTCCCCGGCGAACGAAAATCAATATTCCCGTCGCGTCGTGAGACAGAGAGCAAAGCGGCCGGTCGCCATTTGCCGTGCTATTACTGACGCTCTTCCAACAGTCCCAATTGTTCCCACCGTCGAGGAGCTCTCATCGGCTCTCACGTCGACGGTGTCACGACGACGGAATCGCTGCCGCCGTCATCCGGTCATCACCGGTCAGTCGCGCTGCGTCGCTTCGCTCTGCGATTCTCTTGCTGGACACGCACGCACGTCATCGAGCATCATCGAGTGTACCGCAAGAAGGGATCAAGGGACGAAACCTGAACATCAACCAGCAGCAGCGGCGGCAACGACAGAATCCTAATTTCCTGCACATCGAGGAAACCGATAATTTCGCCTGGGTATCCTCATCCGGCTTTCTTATCGAGATTTCTGACTCGATCTCGACAAGGTTTGATTTATTCCCAATATTGTCGTCGACGAGCCAATCATCCGTGCGATTTGTCACGACTCGTCCTCTTCGCTCTTCCTCCTTCCTGTATCCTTTCTTTCCCGTTTCGTAACGATCCCTTGGTTCAACCTGAAGGAGAACCAAGCCAGCCTCGGTGAGAAAGTGATATTCCGTTTCGGTGACGCGGAAGCCGTCAGCCGCGTCGCCGACGGTCTCTCTCGCTCGCCAATAATTCACTCTTTCCTCCTTTCCTCTCATCGTCCTTCTCTAGTTCACCTTTCTTTGTTGCCGCGTGCCGAAAACGATGGCGTTTCTGAGGAGCGTGTCGCGGCGATGTTGCGCCGGTAAAAAGCTAGTCAAGTGCGGAGCTTCGCCGTTGGCTGTGATCGGCCTCTTAGAGAACGCCGCAGTAACGACAGCGGCGGCGGCGGCGGCGGTAGCAACAACGGCAGCGGTTACTAGGACACCACCGTCATTGCGGTTGGTTGCACAGGTGCGTGGCTATACCACCTCCTCCTCCTCCGCCGCCGCCAATGACGTCAACAAGCAACGACAGCAGCCACCATCGCCGATGCCTCGGCAGATCGACCCGCTTGATTTGAAGTTTAATGACCCAATCGCCGCTTTTAAAAGCAAGACGACTATGGAGTTGATGCGCGCCTATTTTGTCTATCAGATGTGCAGCATCGAATATGTCGTGGAGAACAATATGAAGGTGAGAAAAAACCACTTGTTTCGCTTGTGTAAATTAGCTTGTTTAGATTTAAGGATCATCATTTATATTGGCATAAACTGTTAATTAACTGTAAATTGATTGTTCACAATTAAATGTGAGGAGAATAATCGACTTTATTCTCCTCGCATTCGACCGATTCGATCAATTTCTCATAGCTTGCATTCTTACAGCATAAGTTAACAGTTTACAGTCAGTATAAATGATCCTGTAGGCTTATTGCTATCTCCTCTCTCTCTTCTCTCTTGTCTACACACAGAAAAGTATATGTTTCAAGTAATTATTACTTGTGTACAATACGTACTTTTCTGTTTCAAAAGTATCTATGTATTTTAAAAGTTTATATATCCGCAAATCTATAAGTTCTCATCAAATTTATTTAAAATATTATATTCCTGAATCCTAGTAAGTAGTTTAATATTTTTAATCAAGATTATTAAATTAATGCAAATTTGATTTGCTTATTATATAAAATCGCTACTTTCATTTTTTATAATATTCTTTTATAATATTCTTCAAAAGAAGATAAATTTTTGTTTTAAGTATATAATGAGTTTTTTTTAATTTGTAGTAAATATTAAATATATTTGTAATAAATGTTTTAAGATTATTATCAAGAAAATGTTCTCCATTAAGGTAACGATTATTTAAAAGGAAGAAAATAAATTAAGTAATCACTTTTTTTAACACTAAAATGATATTTTTCTATGTGTATAACAGGTGTAGTAAGTCTTTAGCTTTTGCTCTAAACTATAATTTTATTTTATTCTAGCAAAAAGATTTTTTTCTAGCAAGAAACTTTTAAACTTTAAGTGATATATCAAAAATAATGTCAAAATAAATCTTTATTAACTGAAAAAAAAAATTAGAAATTGCTATATTGACATCCTTGACAATTCAGTAAGATACTATCGCCGGTATTTTAATGTTGAAACGTATCACAATGCGACTGAAGTTGTTTTCCTCTATTCAGTGAAAAGAAATGATAATCTTCACAGAAAGGAATAGTGAAACGCTATTTCAAAGATAGTTACGTGACAGTAATTTTTTAGTTGTATCTACCTTTTTTCTCTTCCTAAATTCTTTCTTAAATATTTGAGAGCTTTCTAATAAAGTAATTTATCAAAAATGCTTTCTAAAAATTTCAGAATTTCTGGTTTTCTCAGAATTCTAAAATTCAAATTTAAAAAAAATCTAATTACTGTGATTATCTTGGTTTTTAAATTTTTTGTAATCTCTAGGTTTGAATATAGTATGGAAATATCGAATTTGAAAGGATAATAGCCTCTATAAACAAGGACAAGAATGTTCATAATTAGATTTTAAAAGTCAATTTGAAAATCAGTATTGACTGTTTACGTAGCATGATGAGTTTCAAATAAAGCGGAACTAGAAATTTGATCCAATACTTCGCAATTTAAAACTCTCTAAAGCCCAATTTTATGATAATCAAATAATATTTTTTTGAAATTCTGTCCACTATATTCAGTTCATCATTAAAAATTTTTTATTTTTGATTCAAAAACATTATCAAATATCTCACAAGCCACGTTTTATAAAAATTGAGCAATCAGTTTATAAAATAAAAAAGGATCCACAAAGAATTAATAAAATATTTATCGTATTTTTTGTTAAATACAAAAATTTTATTTGTTTTATTCCACTTATAAAGTAAAAGTCATTTTAAAATCATTTATACATAATCATCATTCATACATAAAACGAAAAGCGACGTGGAATTCCCAGGTGACAATCGATTTAGGAATAGCCAGAATCTTTTTTGTGATAAATCTAATGTAATAAGTTTTAATAAGATAATTTAGCAGCAATGTTTCTTCCGTAGTGATTAACACATTGACGGCACACACTTGTCGCAGGTGTATCTCTATATACATGTCAACGAAGTGCAAATTCTATTTATTAAAATATTTAATCCGCGACCCAATTAATTTTCATAGCTCCCAAGAAAGTCTGTATCATAACACATGCAGCTTGAAGAAAAAGCATACAAATAATTATATTACCGATGGTTTTATCCTATAATCAATTATCATGTCGCTCACTAATATGACAGGTGTTAATTATTCAAGTTTTTAATGAATGGCGTCACATATCCTGTGCATATGTGACGTTATTGTGACGTAATCGTCGTGAGGTAAACAGTGACGGTAAACAGCGACGATATAAGTTAGCATTAATCTTGGATAACGTTAATGTTGATAAAAATCATGTTTTAAACATGTTTTAAACTATTTAAAACATGCTTAATCGATGTTAACATGTTCTTTTTTATAATGTTTAAAGCATGTAAGCGTTAAAAATACACAATGTTTTGTTCTTAAACAAAATATTATCCTTCGCTACATAATTAATATGTCTTATCTGATTTATATATGCATTTTCCATTTAGTGACAACACAAATTGACACAAGTGTCATTTTATTTTTCTTGATATTTATGTCCGTTTTTACCAATGTTAAAAACCAAGATTAACTTTAATCTCGATTCTCAATTTACTCTTCATCTTTTTCTAATTTTTATAACTAGAAAAAGAAGAAGAGTTAGCTAAATTAAGATTAAAATTAAACTACATTGGTAGTTACGGGCAATTAGTGAGTAATAAAGATAGACATGTGTTGACTTGTATCATCGAATAGAAAATCTATTACGAATTATCTCTAGAAGGATGCCGCTCTAGCGTAGTCCCGTGATCTGAAAAGCAGGGGTTGACCCTCTGAAGTTGATCATGATATCGAATCAGAAACTCTGATATATCGGAACGGGCGCAACAATTCCCACAGGAATCACTCGCAACGTCGTCCGCGACGGATTCTGGATCACATTTCGCTTTTGTGCGATAGATCGTTTCGAGCGTTCCAGAAGAAGGCGTTCAAATATCGATTACCGTCTTCCTAATCGCGTTCCTCAATTCTGGCTGGCCAGCCAATCGATAAATCATTCAATCGCGATTGACTAATCGCGATAACCATGATCTTGAACATGACTGCAAATAATGCTGCGGGAAATCTTCGAAGAAATAAGAAAAAATGTTTATTTTTTACTTATAATCTCTATTCGCAGCTAAAGTCTTCGATGCATGTTACTTACGTAACATTTACGTGATTTTCTATTAAGCCGCCCCATTATGGTACGACGTGACGTTATTGATTCACTATTCACTGATTGCCGGACAACATCGGATCGACCTAGGAATTTTGCTGCAAACCATCGCCGCTGTCGAGCAATTACATAACCGCCGCGTCTAAGGATAGATGTGTAGTACGCTCTGGCACGCGGAATTCAATCGTGATTTCCTTAATTCGTTCAAAAAATCACCGCTTTCGTTGATGTGTGCATTATTATGATAATACAGTAATTTCTACGCATATATGCACTAATAATTAATGATTTTGCTAAATTTGAACTGTTGTCTAAAAAATGCGATTGGTGCAATTATAATTGTTAACAAAACACTTATTGGTATTCTCGTAGATTTACTAATTGAGTAAAATTTCTTGTTCGTCGTTGAAATGGAAAACATCTTTTGTCTCTTATTCGCAAGATTATGTGTCGCATATTAAAAATATTAACTTATTTTATTCATTATGAAGTAAAAATCGACACTATTTTGAATGCACAAGCGTGAATGACAAATAAACGTCCTAACGTTTATTTTAATTAGAGTTCGCAAATTATACGTCGTTTTACACAATGTGCTGTATGTTGATCTGTTTTGCTGTTTTGCCATTTAAATAACGATTGTCACAGAGAATTTCAAAAAGAGTCTTAAAAAACTGTTTCTAATTCATACAAATATTTTCGCAAGAACTTTTAAATAAAAAAACGAAGAATATTATTTAGATATTCTCGTAATTAGTCTTGGGCATATTCATTATTTGCGCATTCATTATACGTAATTGTAAAGAAAATTGCATAACTAATTATTGCGCTGAAGTATTTTATTGCGCCGAAAGTAGTTAAGAATGTATTGCACATATTTTCAAATGAAAAAGTTATTAAAAATACAGATTGTTCTAGATCGCATTTAAAAATAATACAGAAAATTTTTAGCGACGATTCACTATTTGAAAAATTAATAAGAAGTCAATAAGAAATAGTATTTTTTAAATTTATGTTCTAATATAAATGTATGGGAATGTATTATAAAATAATTATAAAAATCTCAATTTTTAATATAAATGCTTTAAATATTTGAAATGATTTATGTAAAATTACATTGCGACAACATACAAAGAATTGATTGTTCTGTAAATGAACACACTATTTATTTCTTTTAAATCTTTGTAATCTCTGAATCGCATTGAAATGCGATTTTTTTTTTCTTTACATAAATAAGTTTGAATTATTCTTAAAGTACTTACCTATACAAAAAAAAATTTTTTGTCATTATTTTTTCAATTTAATTTATAAGAATGAAAATAACAAATAAAGTAAAAAAAGACGTGTTACTAAAGAAAAATAGGTTGTAACAAACACAATTTATATATATTTATATTTATGAGCATAGTTTATGAACATAATTTATTATAGCATAAATATTAACACATTTGTAATAAAAATAGGTATAATACATTTTTAAGATGTAAGAATACGACGATCATTGTCAAATGCTTTGCGAGAAACGCAACGTGATTCAAATCAATGGGTTTCCAAATCTTCTTTTTTAGGGACAAATGACCGGCATCGTATTATAGCTTTTTCACGTTGCGTATATGCATAGGATTCATCTTAGTGTCGCGAACGCTACGAAATATAAGTGCCTATCTAACTGTCGAACTTTACATAATGTAAAATTCGTTACGTCTGCTGACCGCACGCAATCGCTGCTCACTGTAAATTATCCTGCCGGATATAAATGTTGCGTTGTTGTTTGGTTAGCATCTTGGTCATTTGATGCATAATTCAGCGGCGCGACGCTAATTGTAAAACATTGCATTTTTACGATATTGGTCAAACGAGAAATATTTCTTCTCGGAGATCCGCTGTCCGAAATGCGAATTATTTCTTTTTTCTTCTTGCTATTCTTTCGCATCGATCGTGCTCGGTTCGCCGCGAATTGTAATAATTCTCGTCGCAGACAAACATATATCGAGCCCGATGTTTCCTTGATGGATTACGAGGAAGCCATAAATGTGATGTAAAGAAAAAAAATAATACAGGAAAAAATTGGATTACGACAATTACGCCAAGCTGTGTCAATTATTATGGTTTTGATTTTATCACGATAGCCTTATCACAACCTTCCAATTTGTCATGCGAAAGGCAAGCTGCTTATTCTTATATTATGTCGAATATGATAAAAGGTTATAATTAATAATTTTTAGTACACTATATTATTGATTTTCCGGTCTTTTACTACACATGATGGACTGTTTGTGTCCCAAGTAAATTTTCTCATCACTTCAACAAATTTTTTTATTATTTATTTTGACATCTTTAGAAAGTATTTATAAGATTTTTTATTTTTTTAAAAATGTATATAAGTATTCTAAGTAATTACTTTGTATTCTTTTTTTGATAATCCAATTGTATATATATAAGAGTTAAAAATGGAAAAGAAGAAAGATTTTCAAAAAAGAACAAAAATCTTTTCTCCAAGCTGCAGATTATTGCAGCGAAGCTTTCTATTCTTTCATCGAAAATTTTTTCGACTTTACTTGAATCTAAAGTTAGGTCGATAAGTATATCCATAACAGTGGTTGTACGAAGGGATTATTTTTTCTAAGTATTTCGTTAATTCCGGAGTAATGAAATATCCCTCCGGAGTAGTGAACAGAGGAACTTGTGTGCAGATCACGAGCGAAAACTATATGAGAACATTGTTGTGCACAGTCGCGTATCGTTCGACACCGGTGCAACCCTGAGAATGTGACCTGACCTCAGGGGGGACATTGGCTCTCTCGTTCTCGAACCAGACTCCGTTCAAACGGTGTGCCAGACTAGACGGTCTCCTCCCATGCATTTTCCATAAATATTGCACACGATCAGGTGCATCAGCAGCATAAATCAGAATATAATTCGAAAAAATTATTTTACAAACGAATAGTTTTAACGAAGATATAAGTTGAAGGTGATATTTAATTAGATGAATCTAATGTGTGATGTAGAATGTGATCAATCTCTTTAAATAATGTTTAATCCCTTTTAATACATATTAGATACTTTAACTCCGTTTAATCCTCCGTTGGCAATGTTGGACTTTAAAAACACATTTGATTTTCTGATTGTAAATTTTAGTACATAAATTTAAATTTATAAAAAGTAAAATATTGTCCAATACCATCCAATTTCTATGATGATAGTAATAACTTGTTATTAAAGTTTTCACAAGTATGTAGAATTTTTTCAGATTTTTTACAGGGTTCGGGATAATATAAAAAATCTGCATTGATCTTAAAGATCAAGATTGAGGATAAAGAGTGAAATTTTACATTTCCAATGGAGGATTAATTGTTTTCGAGTCTTATTTGCGTCGAGTCTTATTGCGTTTCTCAAATAATATTACAGTCAAATCGAATATTTCTTTCTCCTCTCCTGTTTTTTCTTTGTTATTTTCTCGCATATGCAGTTGTTTTCGGAATGGAAAGAAGCGCGTGCGTGTGAGATCAATATCAAGTTTTCATGCGCTGCTACACTGAAGGTCTGTTCATTTTAGCTGAACTTTACAGTTCATCTTTTCCCTTCTTTTTTAACGTGGAGAGAAAAGAGAAGTGAACTGTCAAAAAATTTAGCTAAAAAGAAGGTCTCAAGAAATTCAACGAACTTAGTACATGCTGAAGGTGAAATTTGTAGGATTTTCTTAGAGTCGATAGAAGAGAAATAAGAGAAATACGAGAGTAGTTGAACAAGCAGTTTATGATAGCATCAAATTGGCATCAGTTTCGCTGGAGACCATATAATCTCTGATTGCGTGACTCTTGCATCTCCCGGGAATTATTATATATGCTTTCGCGCTGCTCTCGTTATGTAACTCTGCGATGCATCGTTCGGCGTCCTCGCGTCTGTCGCTCCCGTTTTTTCGCACATTGATTGGATTCTTGGTCTCCTTGAACTTATTGATGTTCCGTCTTTGAAAAACACTCTTTGTATCCGTTTTTGATTCATCTTTCTCCACTCGCAACTATTGTCTAACAGTATTAAATCTAATACTATTAATGTGCGTCTTGTCTTTCGCATGCGTAAAAATTGGAGCAGTTTTGCTTCCTCAAGATGGATCGTATTTGATATAAAATCTTTTTCAATTTTTTACGTGAAATTTATTTCACGATTTGTGTGAATCTATCTTACTCTATTCCACCAATTTTTTCAAGATTGTTTTACTGCCTTTTTATTTTCCAAACTCAGCTGGACGACAATTGAGGCAAATAGGTAAGAATATCGCTTATGAATCGGTATTCCTTCTATTCTTTCAACCTTCTTTGGCTAATACGTCTGTTCTAAAAATTTCTACACACTCTTGACACACCCGACTTTCTGGCTTTCAGTTCCGATGTGTACATGTGAGTGTTTAAAGTTAGGAGCATCTGAAGACTGATCACATGTCGATTATGCAGGATTCATCCCACACATATGCGCAGGAGACGTGTTGAGCGATCAGTACAAGGACACGCAAAAGTAATTCCAAGGTTGTCTAGTTCGTCTGGCGCCTCCTTGAACGATCAAGATCGAATGGATGGATGGACTGGCTTTCAACGAGTCCAGCGAGTTCATTAACACGATTCTAATAAATCCTTCGTCTAAATTTCAACTTCTATATTTCTCGACTCTACTAACGTTCCTTTTTTTTTCTTCTAACTATAATTTTAGAGCTACAGTGTAAGATTCCATGTTAGTGAGCAAAATAATAATTTAATCGAAGAAAATGACAGAAAGAATCATGATACGTTCATGTCCCGAATTTCCGCGGGATTAAACTGCTCATTTAAACAATTAAAAATTGCAAAAAATTAGACTCAGTCTCAATTAGACTCGAATTGCCAAACATTATCCCTAGTTCTTTTGGTCTAATAATCGGATGATACTTTTTTGGAATTTTAAGTTGTTTCTTATATTAATAGGCTGTAATGTGTTTTTATCTTCTTTGTTGCAAAATTCTCATTTTTTTTTTTTACATTACAATGATAAAAGAACGATTTCGAATGTTACTATCCACTAAGTATAGTTTTAATGCATTTGTCCGACTTTTATCTTATTTTAGTAGAAAAATGAAGAGAGTTTTTACTTACGGTGAAAATGAATGCTTAAATTTAAAAGTAATAAAAACTACTTAAATTCTTAAAATTTAATGAACTTCAACTAGAAATCCGCTTTAGTTTATAAATTATTATTAGCAATATAATCCGCAATTAATATTTCTGTTAAAAATTAGAGAATCATTGTGCATCAGTAGAGGGAGTACTTGAATTAAATAATTAGCAAAATAGACAGCTTTATCAACGTCCATCGGCATTTTCGAAATAAATCGCTATTATCGGCGTTATTTTAAGTATGTACGTCATCTCTGTCGCAGATTTTTTCCCTTTTATTCACAAACTTATAACAATAAAATTATCATTCTACAAGATGTCCTATCATTGGTCTATCTTCCGATCTGATC
>Ga0157364_1002438_pt1 | contig 17293 bp, 11 predicted proteins | sample AttsexASBM2_FD_111476 | JGI IMG/M metagenome (GOLD analysis project Ga0157364, IMG submission 111476) | Fungus gardens microbial communities from leaf cutter ant in Ribeirão Preto, State of São Paulo, Brazil - Atta sexdens ASBM2 | ecosystem: Host-associated > Fungi > Mycelium > Unclassified ... | reverse complement strand
TTAGTCTCACAGTATTGTACTTTAAATTAATTTTCTTAAAACAATGCTATTAAGAAGTTACGCAAATGCAAGTCGAGCAAGGAAGAGAAGTTCCCAGCGTGCCTTTGCGATACAACATAACGCTCGTAATAATTCTTAATAAGCGTGGGATAATGATCGGACGTCGGTAGTGCACGAGTTCGATACGCTTATTTATGATTGCGCGAAGCTAACTCGAATACTCCATAGTTATCTTCCGCTCTAGTATCTGCTGACTGCAATTCGAAGTATGCAGTACGAATCTCTATCGCATTTGAACAGAACGACAATTGCAAGAAATATTTCATTTGAGAATGATTCAAGGAATGCAAGTATTTTTTCATTTCGCGATTGATGTTATCGCTGAATTAATTAATAAATGAAACACAATACATATAGATTTATATGAAAGACATATGGGTAGATAACGATTGATTTAATAAAAATTTCGCACTTCGATTACAGGAAATTTGTTGATACATCATTTCCATAAAAAATGATTTTGCTGAAGTATCTAAAAAATTATTCTTCTTGAAGTGTATCATTTTTTCATCAGAGGAACTCCTTACCTATCATACACAACAAAAATAATTTTGTTGGATCATCAAAATAATTACAGGAAACTCAAGCATAATGAGCAATGCTTGCAAAAAATATTGATATTCTAGAAATTAGTTTGAATGTTACACAGTTATTATGATCGTCCAACAAAATTATTTTCAGATCTGTATCTAACTAAAAAATTAGATCAATAGTTGTTCAAATCAACGATTAAATTTAATTTACTTGTAAGATTAATATTATTTTAGTGATTGTGTTGCAAGTTGGAAAGTAATCAACGAGCAAGCAAGACTAAATGTATTTTAATTAATTACATAAAATTAATTACATATTAGAATTATTATTTTAACATCTAATTTTGACACAGTTAACGCTTCTTATTTTTCTTTTAATCTTAATTTATATTAAAATTTTTAGATATTTCAACAAAACCGTCTTTTCCATATAATATCGTCTCATTGTTCTTTTTATCAGTTCGCACTATTTATCAAATCGTTCTAAATGATGAGAACTGATTTGATCCGTATATTGTCTCTACCGGGTGGTCTCCAGAGAAAGCAAAAGAAGGGAGAAGTACCGAGAGGTGCTGCAGAACGACAGTGCGGCTTTCAAAAGGTAAGAGGAACGAGACCGTAGTCTCGTCGCAAGAGCAACGGCAATAAGGCGACACGAAAGTCGAGTCCACGGCTACTGATCAAGGGAAGAGGATACCAAAAACAGAAGCAGGAGGAGAAAGAAGAGGCGGAGAAGACGATGAAACGAGACGATCGGACTGTGGCCGCGGCGGGAAAGGATGAAGAGAGAATGAGAGAGACAACGAAAGTGGGAGAGACGCGGCGAAAGAGTAGCTCGAACCGAGATCTGGTTTTGCATATCAGGAGGCATTTTGCCGGCTGAAATAATGCATTGAAATGCCAGATGGCGTCTCGCTGAAATGACACACGGCTGTCGCGACGCAAAAGTATGCGCCCCCCTGAGCTCCTTAGTCCTTTCTATGACTACCGACTATTCTCTCTCTCTCTCTCTCTCTCTCTCTCTCCCCCCTCTCTGTTTCTACACTGTCAACTGGCGCTTGTTCTCCAATATCGCGGCCCTCCCTGTGTTCGCATATCCTGCACCCCTCGTGGATAATCGGAAGTAAAAACGGTAAAAGATGGAAAAGCCGCGTAAACAGATACAGTTAAGCAAAATCGTAAACTAAGATTGACGAGAAGGGGTAGAAAAGGAGGATCGACTAATTGCCACGAGGATTAAAGCACGAATCGTGAGTCACCGAGACGGATGTTGGGCGTGTCATGCGGGTTTACGGCGGCTCCGCATAATAATTTGCAACAAGCATTCCCGGCGTGGAAGTGATTTATCGAAATCACTCGGTCGTGTCGTCTTCAGAGGCAAATCATCGGACACGACGACACGAGGGGGCAGGCGACTCTAATCACCGTGAAACTCTTACGCGAGCGTATAACTGTCCACCTATAAAAGTTAATGTTTTGTATATAGTATAAAGGCTCGGTATTGAATTCGATTCCGCGAAGTTCGCGTGCAATTAACATTTTCCATTCGTTCATACGCCGAGACCGTAATCGAGCAATTAATGATCATTGGTCAGCGTACTTCATTGGACTAAGGTTCGCGGTAGCCTGCAGTGAAATCGTCCATTAATTAACAAACTACGACTTTGCTGTTTGATGAAATGGATGGAAGCCATGGAAAGTCTTCGTCTTAATGACGTCCCAAGATATCGGTTTATTGCGGGCGTAATCGTAAGAGACACACACGGATCGAGAAAGATAAACGAAGAACCGGACAAGAGATAAATAGATAAAAGAAAGAGACGCAGGAGAAAAAGGAAGGAAGAGTAGTATCTCGAGTTGTGCCAACGAGTTATGCATACGGAATCATTTAATCGGCTATAGTGCATCGTTCGTGAAGCGCATCGACTGACTTTATAATTTTACGACTTTCCTAGACTGCGCCGCTCCTTCCTCCCCCACTGCCTTCGAGCGTCGAGCTTTTTTCACTGTGGCCGATTGGCTGCTCTTTCCGATACGAATGCGTGTATGTGTGTGTGCGCGTCTTCTCATTTTACGACGTTATACTACCGGCGTAATATCCTTCTGGGTGATTCTAATCGGATGTGTAATAAAGATCGCGGTAATTAACGCCAGGATGAAATTAGTCGGTTGATAGCCAAGATCACAAAGCGAAACTCGCATGCGATCTAAAAGAAAAGAGAAAGAAAGAGAGGGAGGCTGAACAAAAGACCTTAGAGAGAGAAAGAAGGAAACAGAAAAAGGTCAGAAAAGGAAGGAAACGTCGATGACAAAGAAAGAAGGGAAACTTTACGTAAAAAAAAAAGCAAACGACGGGACGCGTGCACTCACCCAGCTGTAGTAACAACGCCAGTCAGGTTGTCGACCCTGAAGAGCCAGCTAGTTTCTTCAGCGATGGCGTATGTGATCTTCCCGTTTACACCTTGATCTGGATCAATCGCCTTTACGGACATCACGCTTGAATCCGGTGGGACGTCCTCTGAGATAGTTGTTATATACTTTGAAGGATAGTAATTCGCTGGATAGTCCGATGATCCGTACAAGAAACCGCTGTTCAGATTCTGCACGAAACTCGGAGCGTTGTCGTTGATGTCCAGCACGATCACGGTGAGGTTGCAGTATGCTTCTCTGCTTGGTCTTCCCTTGTCTTTGGCCGAAATCGTTAGCACGTACTTGGGCACGTTCTCACGATCCAGATTCAACATCGACAATACACCGGTAGACGGATTTAACACGAATTTGGCGCCGACGTTGCCGCCTGGAATAAAAGCACAAAGATTAAAATCAATCATAATCGATTTTTATATTTAAGACTTAAGTACAGTCTTAAGATATTATGAATCAGAAGGCGTATTAGTATCTTAAAACAATTACTTAAGTTTCTTAAATTTTATTTATGCGATTTTTCGCATATACTGCATCTAGTGAGACAACTTACTTTCGATACTGTAGAAGATTTCACCGTTCTTTCCATCATCAAGGTCGGTAGCAGCTATCACATGGATCGCGGAAGTTTCCTGATTTTCCGGCACGGCGAGAGTGTAGCAAGAACCCGGTCGAAATTCCGGACTATTATCATTCTCGTCCATCACTATAACTTCCAGAGTTGTGACGTCCAGAAGTTTATTGGACCTCGCCAAGATAGAAACTGAGTAATGCGAGACTTCCTCGCGATCCAGGGGATCCCGAAGAGTGACTTGACCATTGGACGATATGGCGAACTTATTCGAAGCTACACCATTCGGAATGCTGAAGGTGACGTTATCTATGTGAAACAAAATAAGAAATTAATCAATATACTTTATTAATTAAAAAAAATGTGTACATCAGTTATATATTTCACAGAATTATTGGAACTACGAAATATTTCTATAAACATTTAATTCGTTATCTTCCAATTTGGTCTTCTCATTTTCTTCTTTCGCCCTGCTATTTATTTTATTAATTCCTATTTCTTTTATAAATAAAATCACTATTATACGCATTTTTATTTAGATTTTATTTACGTTCTGTCTAATTCATATCTCCTGTTCTATTATTATTGCATTAAACCAGTAGTTTTACAGCAGCGGCAATTTATTTATAAATCCATTTTATATAATTATTTTAATTTATTATAATTATATGCAAATATGTTTTACACATGAATATCTTTGTGTTTTTTGTATCCACTGTTAAACTCTGAAGAAAAATATTCTTCCAATATTCAAAGAATATATATTATATTATTTATCATGTAATTTATTTACTCTAAAACGAAGAAAGAAACTATCATCTTATCCGCAAATCCGGAGCAGCTTCGCGACGTGCGATTTTTCTATTCGAACACGCCGTCGGTGACTTTAATGCTTTCGTTTCTCGAATTCCAGCGCGCTTAGCCCATGCTCGTCGGATTTTTAGCGGACTTAGAACAAAGCGACACGATTTAGTGTATGTATACGTATGCGCGTGTCGCATCGTGGCCATCCTTCGTCTTGTTTCCAGTAAGTAGCGATATGTCGTGTGCATGTGTGCGTGCACATGCGAAACCGCACGTTGGTATAGAGTCCAGTGATTTGCCTATGCGGCAGGCCGGCGGCACGATGATATACGCGGCCATTGTTTCGCCTCGTCCTCTCTCTAATCCCCCTTGCCCTTTTACGTTCTACACTCGCTCCCGCATTTCGCAACAACCTCCCTTCTATGTATTACTGAGTTGCCGATCCCTAAAAGACCGGCACCTTCGGCACACCCTTGGGACGCGTTAATGCGTTCGTCTGGCATCGTGATAGATAAGCAGCGAATCAGAAATATCGTGCTGTCGGCGGAGCTGGTTTATCGCATTTTAACCGTTCGTCAGAACAGACTGAAACGGACTGGATCGGATGGCTTTCCATGTTCGCAAATCCTATGCGGATTTAGCGCGAAGAAATGATGCGCAAAATACACGAAAGAACGGTTTTGCTGGGATACTTAAAACTTTAACTATATAAATACAGATCTGAAAACAATTTTGTTAGATCAAAATAATTATATGGGACATTCAAACTGAATGATAAAACTTGTGGCAGCGTTGCTCATCCTACTTGAGATTCTTACGTAATTATTTTTGATAGATCATTAGTTAATTTACAATTATTTTCAGGTCTGTATTTACATAAATTTTTAGATATTTCAATCAAATTTATTGTCTTTTCCATGTAATGACCATTGCAGATATGAAGATACGCAAATCTAACTGGTTTCTGTAACTTTTAATAATACTATCGGTATCGTTATTGTCACAATTTCTTTACAATATATCAAATCTGCATAACGATTTGAATATTATCGTTAAGGGCCACAGAAAAAAACATAAGCAGTAAGCGAATTGATCAATTATAACATAGAGATCGTAAAAACCATAACAGTAGTAAATCCAACATGTCGATTTTCTTACTGCTTACATTTTACTGCTTAAGTTTTTTTGTGTGCTGTGATCATAAGAGTTACAGAATCCCATTGCACGTTCAGTAAACGTTTATCAAATTCTTGTGTCATAATTGCCATTTTGCTTACTACCAGTTTTCTCGCATAATAGAAAAAATAGATTAATACACGAGGCACAATTATATATCGGATTTCTGGAAATAGCGCCTTCAAGAAGTGCATCTTTTCCTCCTGAACATCGGACATCTTGCGGATAATATATGACGTAAAGTCGCAAGACTTTTGCGACAATAATTAGCAGCGTCGTCAGATCGCTAATTCCGCGTGTCCCACAAAAGATGCGACAAGCTTTGCCATAAATAACGCGAACGAACTCGTTTGAAAACTCGAGTGCTCATTATTGTGTTTTCCAAGGGAGAAGAATCCGAGAACGCGTTTCTCGATGAAAACGACGGTATATTCTGCGGGATGAACAAATCTTGGGATTTTTTGGCTGGGGCAGACTTGTTTTTTAAAGTATGCGCGCAAAGAGAAGATACAAACTGAGGTTCGATCGCAGCAGGATACTTTGGACAAGGTTGCCGGCGACTTCGACAGAATCCGCGCGTGTCGTTTCGGTAAATTTACTGTAATGCTCAGTACTGACCAGATTCGAAGCAATTAAATATTCCAGGTATTTCCGTAGCAAGGTTTTCCTATTAGTTGCGGTGAGCGCGGTAACGATTATGCGACACTGTATGCGTGCGATATGTAGGTGTGTGTTAGGCAGCAAATTACATATACTATCTACCGAAGACTCGCTCAAAGAGAAAGAAAGATGAAATCGTATCGTCAGAATGTGAGTGTGATGCCTAAGAAAAGTACGAGAAACAGCAAACTGTTTTCCGCTCTCTAATTTCAACCGCGGCCGCCTTACACGCCGTTAAGTTGACAATTCCAAAATTAAATTTTAATTTGCATTAAATTTGCACCGAGGGACTTTATGCACCACCGAAACAATAAGAACGCAGTGCCTAAAAGTATCTTCATATACCTTAGAGTTCGATAAGTTTCTACTGTTTGCTTCTGACGATGCTATAAATATGCAGTTACATCATTTCGCTCGAGATAATAAATTGGAAATCCGTTGGAACTAATTCGATAATATTATTAAACTTTATATTAGTCGCAATGTGACAAATTTTAGTTTAACTGGCACACAGAAGAGATATAGCTATGAGATCTTTAGTCTTACCTTGATCCGTAATTGCTGGTCCTGCAACGTTCATCACATGCGATCCGACATGAAGGTTTTCAGAAATCTTAACGATTGGATTAGACAACAATAGTCGAGGAGGTCCACTCGCTTGTGCCGCCACTGGATTCAGACTCAGATTCAGCGTAGCCTTACGGAATGGTGTTCCGTGATCGTTGGCCGTAATCTCGACATTCATGGGCTCCGTGATGGGCTTCACAAGAGTCACGATGCCCGACTCGTAACCCATGATGAGCCGCGTTTCCTTATTATCCGAGGTTATCACATAAGATATTCGACCGTTGTCGCCAAAGTCCTTATCTATAGCGACAACTTTTACCACGCTAGCACCTAGTAAAATTAAGAAAATAAAGAATTTCATTAATCATCCTGTTATATGTATATAAATTTATATTCAGCTGAGATGTAAAATTTACCAGGCAGAAGATTCGATGGAACATTTATCTTGGTAAATTCTGGCGCGACGAAGACGGGATCGTTGTCATTCTCATCGAGAACGATGATTTTTGCGGTGACTGTGGAAGCTAGTTGCTCTCCTGGTAGTGCCCGGTCCGATGCTTTGAGGATTAAAGTGTGCTGCATTATCTCTTCCCTATCCAATTGCTTGGCCAACGTCAAAGCGCCAGTTAAAGAATCCACGGTGAAGCAACCCTTCGCTGGAAACTCGGCTACGAGACCGTATCTAAGTTCACCATTCAAGCCACTATCCAGATCACTGGCCGTGAGGTTGTAAATGGTTGAGCCAATTGCTGTTGTTTCGGATACGAAAACAATTATCGGATCCTGCGGCCAACTCGGTGGATTATCATTGGCATCTTCTATAATGATCTTCACGGAAACGGCGATGCTCTGAGGATTCCCGAGTGAGGTTGTGTCTAATGCACGAATCTGCAAGTGATATTCGCTTACATTTTCGCGATCGAGCGAATGGGCGACTACCAGCTGGCCCGAGCTGCGATCGACATCAAAAGCTGGAAACTCGCTGATTGGCGTCAGCGAGTCCAAGGTGAAAGCCACGCGACCCGCAGGACCCGCTCCCGAAACTGATCCCACTGCGTGCCCAATACTTGCATCCTCGCGCACCTGAATGAATCGAATATATATATTATTAAATTCACTCCACTTTACTCTGACATTATAAAAATATTGTCTTTTATGAAGATAATTTATGTGTATTGATTGAATCTGAGGAAATGTCGTGTACTAATAAAGTCAAAATGAGTATTTATATTTAGAATAATCGTGTATTAATCTTCTCTCTGCAATCATTTTTATATTCTCTCCGTCCAGTTCAAGTTTTTTTTACTAGGTTTTCAAAAAATGAGGAAAAATTTAGGATTACTTTTCATCTACGAAATATTTTTTAATTTATTTTTATAATTATAATTTTTTAACAAGATATTTTAGGAGAAACTGGACTCTCTTCTTTTTTATTTCAAAATTTGCTTGAGTAAAAAAGGAAGAATGAAGGATTAATTAATAAAACAAAAATATTAAGTTATTAGGATGTATATCTTTCTAAGAATTAAATGAATAAAATTAAATATTCAATTAAAAACAACGTAGTTCGTAAGATCGCGATAAAATTTCAATCTCCTATAGAATTTTCTACAGAATTTCTACGTGGCATAAATTGTATGAAACTATCCACAGAAAACGCACGTAACAGCGGCGAGTCGCTATCGTAGGGATGTTAGCGCGATCATAAATGTTCTAATGAATAATTGCAGAAGGGAACTACGAAGATCCATGGCATCCAGTGAAGCTAGAAACAAATTTGATGGGAAAATGAATTCTGGGTGACAAGGTCAATAGTACTCACGTTAAAGGTAAGACTGCTGCTGGTGAAGGTCGGCCGGTTATCTGCAAGTGCCAGAACTTCGACTCGCAACACGCGCTCGCTGTGTCGCGGTGGATGACCGGCGTCGGTTGCCCTTACGGACACCCGGTATACATTGCGCTCCTCGTGATCAAGTACAGCCTTGGTCCTGATCATACCGGTGATCGGGTCGATGGTGAAGACATTGTAGCCGTCCGAGTCTCGGTCTGTAGCGAAAAACGAAGTCAGATCCGAGCAGAAACATTCTCCGTGAGATGGATGAACAAAATTACAGCTGGGCGATCATTCTTGCTGTTGCAAACTTGAACGCGAGAGAGCACGCGGTATAGAAAAACTCTCTGATATCTGTGCCATTGACTCCGACGAGAATCGTGTACATGAAATAAGCGCCGCAATAGAACACGGGATGAAATGCTTGACATGGACGGGAAGAGATACATCCTCGACAATATTACAGTATCTCCTGCGATGGGATGTTAAGATTTAATCTCATGATTAAGATTCTTTTCTCACTGTATGAGTGATCATGAAAATTCGATTCCGATCGTAACCGAAGTGGATCGGCACGCGTGGTAACGATTCTTCATAGGCGGTGAAGTTTCGCTAGCGAATAATACGCCTGGTAAAAACGCCCGCGACTATCTTTAAGGCCGCACATAATTGTTTCTGTAATTGCTCCTGAGTTATTAAAGCCTTAAAAAGTACTTGCTCTACCGCAGGAGAGTCAAGAGCGACTGGTAAAAAAAACCAAGTCTGCCGTCTAATCTCCGGCATGTAAGTACTCTCTTGCTATTTCTCTATTATTCCTGATTCTTTGCGACTCATTGCCGGCGTCCTCGTAACGAAGCCAGGCAATTATTGGCTGCATACACATATACCCAACTAATTGTAGTTTATATATTTTCTTACCGGGATAATCATATCGGAGGCAGAAGCACAATTTCCTTAATCTTTAATAGTAGCGCCTAACCGAGTCGCACACAAGGACGATCGGATAATAAAAAATGAAACATATATTCTCTAAAATCTTTAGAGTAAATCTTATTCTTGGAGAATGAAAATTGATTCAATTTTTCTCAAAACTGGCTCAATCTTCACTGGCTTCACTCTTTAGAGTGCGATTCCACTTCAAAAAATTTAGAAAAGGTGTTAAAAAAAATCATTCCCTATTTATAGTAGATTGATTGACTTTCCGACCTATGTTCATTAAAACTTTTTTTACTCAATAAGTATAATGTGTACTATTTACCATATAAATGCTGAATGATTTTTTTGAACACCTTGTATATATCACCGCGAGATTTAGATTTAATAATAAGTTTAATGTTAAACTTATTAAGCAATGTTAATCCTTACCTTTCGGGATGCTGTACGTCACTGAAGCATTTTCACCGAGATCCATGTCCAGTGCTCGCACCCTGGCGACCTCTGTTCCCGGTGGTTGCTCCTCCCTGACACTGACCACGTCCCCCTGAGGATCGACGATTTCAGGCGAATTGTCATTGACATCCAGGACTGTGATTTTCAGAGGCACTCTGGCAGCTCTCGATGGTGTTCCTTGATCTCGTGCCTCCAGAACCAGCTCGTGGATGCTTTTCATTTCACGATCAAGCGGCTCGCGCGTGGTAATCTCGCCTGATGGTTGCCGAGTAAAGGGGAAAGAGAAATAATTAATTTTCATTGCGCTTTATCAACGACGTGAGTTTATGGTTACTGCATACTGAACGCAATAAGCGATGGGCAATAGCCAATAAGAGCTTTTTCATCGCGAGATTCGGTGCGACGTTGATCAAAATAGCGCAAAGGTCCTTCATTTATAATCTAATAACTATATCATATTTAAAAAATTACTAATAATACTAAATTTATTAGACTACAGCCAGATAAAAAATGGCGGTCGAAATTGCCAATAAAAAAGTCGGTATTTCGGCTTAGATAAAAGGATTGCGCTACTTTGGATTATATCTAGAATTTTAATTAGCAATTCCCTATAACGCTGTGGGTAGTACCTATTAACGAATCGAGAAATATTTATGGGCGCGCGACAAAAAGCTTTATATCAATTCTTGATATTAGAGGCTTAAAGACTTTGAGTCCAAAGGATCTTATGTGCCGATTCCTAAACGATTATTGGAGATCACTAAAAAAAATCTGATAACTAAATGTTAAGTGAAATAATACCAATCAATTCCAATCAAATGATTAATATCGGTTGATAGAATTGATTGATATGATAAAAAATAATTTTATTTTTTTATAAATATTTAATAAATATATATATAGAAAATTTAATAAATACTCCTTAAATATTTAAGAAAGTAAATTTTTTTTATGTTATATTAACCAAACATTTAATTGGCATTATTTCATTCAACATTTGATAGCTATTACCTTTTATATTTTTTCAGTGCGAACGGGGGAGTACCGATTATAAAATCGAATATATATGACTTCCGATTGACGTCTCTTGTTGATGTGTAAACCGACCTTATCAATTATCCTCGTTAAGAACAGTTAATTGGATAATTGTCGTTTGAACGTGAATAAGAATCATTTGTGCAACGATTTGCTCGTACTTCGCGATATATCGAGTTTCATTTTTCGTTTCCGCTTTCGATCTTTCTCTCTCTCTCTCTCTCTCTCTCTCTCTCTCTCTCTCTCTCTCCTTCCCTGTTTCCTTTTACCTCCCTCTTTCCTCACATAATAATAATCATACATAATAATAATCATACTAGGGGCATACGTAGTCGCGCGTGTAACGAGGTTGCCATAATTACGTATCGCAGAGAGTAGTCGAAGTCGAGGAAAGGACGAGGAGGATACAAATAAGAAAATAAAGAAGAGACAAGAATGCAAGAGCACGGTGGGGTAGAAAAGGGAAAGATGGAGCGCAAAAGGGATCCCCACTTCAATGTACGGTCGGTGTATTAATTAAGCGAGCAACTATTTGAGAAGCCATCAGAACTATTCCAGGATCTGGGAAAAAGATCGGGATAATAATTCGTTCCCGAGACGACCCCTATCGATGTCCGCACGCCGACGCCGGGTCTTGGCCTGGCGTGCCACCACGAATTCTCGACGTACTTAATCGAAAACCATTGCAACCATTTCGGCGTTCACCACCGCGGTAGTTGGACGACGATTTCTCCGTTCTCGACAAGACAAACGATCGACGATGGACATGCAAACACACCGGCCGGTTGATCGGGGATACCATCGCACAACAATAAGAAGTATATCGTAGGACGCGTGCTAATGCGTTTCTCGTGTTAACCGTGGGACCCCGCAACCGATCTCACCGTCATTCTTGTAAAAGGAACGTGGTTTTGTCTTTACGTGTTTCTTCCAATATTTGAAAATCCATTGCGATCAGATGTACGAGTCATGGACTATGTCCTATGACGGCACGGCGTTGCTTTCTCGAAAATCAAACAGTCGTTCGACGAATGGAAACGGTAGAAGATCCAACGCGAGGAATCCCAAACCGGGATTAGATCGAAGTCTGCATCGTGGAACCTGCTGGACAACTTTGCAACCCTGCGCCTTGCTAAATTGCGAACTAGCTGAGCAACCTTATCTTTAATTTCATCACCGACGCAAAGCAACATACCAAATTATCGACGCGCAGAAAAGCTACGGGGAAACGCCGCTAAGCACGTTTGCAGCTGGAAAATATATCGCTAAGTAATCTTAGATCGATATTTTTATATTACATACGTAATTATAATATAAATCGATCACATAATCGTCATTCATTACGATGCGATGTATATAGATAGAACGTATTAAACGAAGCGAATGAACATTTTTTTTTACAGATCTTTCTCACATAAAGTGCTCATCACTTTGTAGCGCCACAGAAGTATTACATGCCTGAGGGTCAATCATGTAACTTTCTCCCTACGGAAAAAGTGAAAAGTGAAAATTTTATGTGTAATGCGTGCATATGGCATTGGCATTTATACATATATATATATATATATATATATATATACAATTATACATACATACATAACAATTTTCACTTTTCACATTTCTGCTTCTGAAGAAATACGAAGAAAAAGATATGCACTAGAATTATAATAAATTTTATGGAATTGGCAGATTCATATAGTTATCACTTATATAAAATTTATTAAATTTTAACAAATACTTGTTTGTATAATTATAATACTAATTAAATATTTACTAAATATATATATTTATTTGGTACAGAAAATTTAAGTATCATTCTTTTAATTAAGTGAATATTTATTATGAGTAAACATTTAGTTACTATTCTTCAAACAAATATTTATTAAAATTTAGTCATTTTTTTAGTGTCATATAGCCTAAGATACTTTTTACGTTTCGTAAAGTAAATTTGTAAATTATCACACATTTCAATAAAATTTTTTATCGAGTATTTTTTGCCTTGATGCTGACAAAATTTACTTTATTTTACGTGATGAAAAATATAAGTATATAAAGTAAAAAGAGAATTATTCATGCTTGAGAATATGATTTACTTTACTGTAAAATCACAAATGCATGATTTTACTGTGGGGATAACTGTAATGTATCTTTCATCTTATATCTCCGGTATTTTTACTTTCAGGCAAGTAAAGCTAGGCATAAGCTCGGCAAAAATAGAATCGCCAGAATAATTTCACTAGTCTTGTAAGGTAAAAATTACTCTACCATTTTTCTCCGTAAAAGGTTATACGATCAATATTCTGAAGTGAGCGCGTTCATGTCCGCGCATTACGGGCCACGTGGCGCAGATGGCACGTGGCCACGCTGCAACAGGTATCCGATCGATAGGCGAGTCGGTCACGGTAGGTCACGGAAATTCCTGAAGTCGCAATAATCGATCGCGCAACGGCTTGAAATGCATGGGACATGCGAGAATGTCACGCGCTGAACATGCGTCGCTGCGATTCGCGTCGGAAGAGAGGCGGCGAGGTGGCGGGATGCAACTCGGACATTTCTGATGAACGTCTTCAAGTCGTGCGGTAGGGGGGCATCGACTGCTAACGGCCCCTGATCACACCCGGTACATATTAGGAACCGGTTGAGTCGCGCTGACAATCGAATATTCCCTTACTTCTCGTCGCGTATCATCGCGGACAAGGGCGTGCCATTCCATAAATCACCGCCGGTCGATCTCCCGACATTGTAAGCCAACACGCGAGGGGCCGCCTTAATTGGATGAATGGAGAAAAGGGCGCCATTAAGCGAGTGTTACGGGGGCGACCTACGCGGAAGGAGCGAAGGTGCTCCATCGCTCGAGGGTTTTCTCAATGGGAGATCTCGCGGTTAGAGCCGATCGAAGGACAATGGCCGGGCGAAATTTCAACTCACTCCGCCGCAGGTCCGTTGACCGGACAATGTGTAGTCGCGCTGCATGCAGCGGGGATTAATATAGAAGTACTCGTACGACAAGACAGCTGATACTTCCGGCAGCGCGATCGCCCCTACCTCCATCGCCGTCGTTATCCCTCATCTTTTTTTCTACTTCTCGATTCTCTCCGTTCGCACAGTCGGGATGACTCGAGAAGTCCCACCTCTGCAAACAGGCAGCGGATACGAAACGAAAGAAAGAGAAAGAGAGGAAGAGACCCGGGTCCCGAGCTCTCGGACCGAGAGCGTGTACACAAATACCCCCGTGTCGCATGCCAATCAAACTGCGCGCATTGCACACGCGGTGCACGCCGTATACGTGTGCGCGTATTTCGCGGCGTGTGACGGGCTCCGAACCTCGAGCCCCATTCCTGATGATTCGTTACACGCCGACCAGGCGAAAGCGCCACTCTTACCGGATTATGTTTTAATACCCACGAAGCACACACATACTGCTGCAACTCTAAAATGAGCTATACGAAAATCCTGCAAAAAAAAAAGAAACAATTCTCGTATCGTTCTTGTTACTTCAACCTGGTAATTTGGTAAATCACCATTGAGAGACATCATGAGCTTAAATCTCGACGGTTGTATTTATATAATGTTCGATTTATTTAACAATCGTATTACAACGTTTAAAGTGATGAAATATTAATATAAATTATCAAAGGATTTCGAAATAGTCCGAGAGAAGCCTGGTGAACGCCGAATAATATTGCCCGGGTACAAGGAACTCTTTCATCGATTACAAAATCGTTTAACAATGATGAGGTATAAAGGATCGTTGGGTTGACGTAAGAGCAACGCGTAAATTACACGCGTTGACGGCTCGAGGCCATTTAATACACTAACCTTTGGAAGACAGGAAGACGATTTATCGGTTTTTAATGGTTCAAGTAAGTTTAACGTGATCAATGTTTTAATTTGAAAACCTTGCTTTTGCACTGAATTTGTTTTTTCACTGAAAACTAATTCAATATTGTATCATACATCAGATTTTTATATCGCTACGTTGTTGTATTATATTGATATTTCATTGTATGTGCTGATATTCTTTACAACTTTTAAAATAAATTGTCACTAAATAGTGAAATCTCATTTTTAAAGATTGAAAATTGAGCTCTTTTTCAAGCTCAGACTGGCTCAGTTTTCACTCTTTAGAGTGAAATTCCTCTCCAAAGAATTTAGAAAGTATAATTGATATAATCTGTATTTCTTCTGTCTTTTTAGCATGAAAATTTTTATATAATTTTTATATTTCTGTATAATCATAATAAAGTGTAAAAATAATTATTTCAATAAAATATTTTAACAGAATTTAAAGATAAAAAAAGATTCTTTTTACTGTTCCAAATGAGAAGCCGATATATATCAACTCCGGAACTTTTTTTATGAATCATTATTATTATGGCATATATCTTAAAATTTTAAACTATAAAATTGAAAACTATAAAAGTCATTCGAAAATCATCCGCTAAAGATTACTTTCTAAATCTCATGGAATGAAATCTCATTTGAAGAGACTGAAAATTTAGCCTGTTAGCCTCTTAAAAAAAGAGTGAAAATATGATCATTCTTGTTAAAAAAAGTAGCAGATTTTCATTCTTTTTAGAGTGAGATTTACTCTTTTGGAATGAAATTCTATTCCACGAGATTTACAGAGTAATAATTTCTTTTTTTCTCATAAGCACTTCCATCTCTCGCGCCTAAATCGATCTTTCATTGAAATGTGACGTCCATTTCTCTTTAACGAATCTGCTGCGAAAGAAAGGGACAAGGGAATGGAACATCACATTGGCGATTCAGACTCGGAGAATTAATAAGAAGCTAGCGAAGACGCGTTCAATTTTTATTTAACAAGCTAAGAACCTGTCTTGAACAGGAAGTAAATCGCGGGCTGCTGCACTTTGCTGCGAGCGAGGACGCGAAGAAAGCTATGATAGAAGTCAACGGCAAAGCGTAGATGAGAAAGAGACCGCGAGATATCAGCTCGTCATTAGACCGAGACTGAATATCTAGCGAAAATAAAAGACTACGGCAGACGCGAAGTACAATTACATTTGTGATAGAGCTTCGAGACGAAGGACATAAGATGAAGGAATATAATTTAGAAAATCGAAACGCGTGAAAGATCAAGTTCGATAAGGATTAAAAGGATATTATATAACGAGAATTGTATTATCGACTACGGGACGCAGAAATTGCTTCCGTTTCACGACACATTCCTGTGACCGTGTTGAAATATACGCATTGTCGTGAGTATGACAATAATGCAAGGTAAAGCGTCACGGGAAGAAGGCAGAAATTCCAAACGTACAACCAAAATGTTAATCGCTGCGAATCGATCACTGTCACCCGTACCCCTGAGAAGCACCGAAGGGACCGTCCACCGAATCAGGAAGTTTCTCCTTGTAGTACATCTCTTATTCACGGTTGTCGAGTAGCGCGGTCGTAACTCCGGTGTGAATTCAACTTGTCTGAGAACGAGTCAGTCGCAGCGAAGAATAATGCGATTCTTGCCGGGTCTGTTCAACGAATTCTCGAATTACACGTTCGCAAGCAACTCGAGAACATCGCGAGCCGAAACTCAGTGAACCCGTGGAAACGATTCGCCAATATTTTTCTCCGCGAGTTTTTTTCGAGCGTGGGCATCCTCGAAGCCGGACCCCAGTCGGCTTTTGTAAACACTTGAGCCTCGTTATGACAAGAACCTATGTGTACTTCGTTTGACCATGGCATTTGATGGCGACGCAAACAAAGTAAACGAACAGAATGAAAAACAGGAAAATAAAACGTGGAGATAGCCTCTTACCTGTGTCGGGATCGACAGTGAAGCTGCTGTTGGCTTGGACCACCGTGTATCTAAGAAGCGAGTTCTTGCCGATATCGGGATCGATGGCGCTCACGGAACCCACTAAAGTACCTGACGGTAGATTCTCAAGCAGCTCAAATCCGTAGAAGTCCTTTTCAAATCGCGGATCATTGTCGTTATCATCCAAAACCATCACCAGAACGGAGGCACTCGCAGTCGCCGCAGGTGATCCGTTGTCGATCGCGAGAACCGTCAAAGTGTGTCGATCGAAAGTCTCGCGATCCAAACTCTGCGCAAGGTAAATCCAGCCGGTGTTGGGACTGATGCGAAAAGCGGTGGAGCCTTGAAGACGATAGCTCAGTCTCGCGTTATTTCCCGTATCCAGATCCACCGCTGTTACTTGAAGAATCTGTAAATGACGAAAAATTTACGATGATCAATGTATCTAATGTAATCTGATTTTG
>Ga0157364_1002437_pt1 | contig 17293 bp, 7 predicted proteins | sample AttsexASBM2_FD_111476 | JGI IMG/M metagenome (GOLD analysis project Ga0157364, IMG submission 111476) | Fungus gardens microbial communities from leaf cutter ant in Ribeirão Preto, State of São Paulo, Brazil - Atta sexdens ASBM2 | ecosystem: Host-associated > Fungi > Mycelium > Unclassified ... | reverse complement strand
TGATTGGCATATATCGAATTATACACATACAAATCCATATTGTGTATGTATATATATATATATATATATATATATATATATTAGGTTGTCCAGAAAGTTCGTGCCGACTAACCTATATAATTTAATAAATGTATACTAAAATTTAAATTTTCTGCGTTTCAATTTTCCTTCAACATCGGCACGAACAACCAATATATATATATATATATACATAGTGTCGCAAATTTAGGTAGCCAAACTTCGGAAGCGTGTAGGGAATTAATAAACTGACAGAAAGTCTTTTAGAGATATACTCGTTTTTTTCTTTGTTTTGGAAAAAATCGCAAGAGAAAATAAAAGTGGAGAGAATTTTTCCTTAGAGTTTATCCTGAAAATATGATAGTCGTGGAACAACATTGTATTTTCAAGAATTTTAATGTAAAGCTCTCTTATTCATTATTAAAACGAATGAAATATAAAATAAGTTTCATTAATTTTACTGAAGTGCATGGTAAAAATCTTTAAAATATTGTATTGTATCAGAACTATCATATTTTCGGAGGAAATTTTAAAATAAAATTCTCTTCGTGTAGTTTTCATTTTTGTATAATTATTTATTACAATTATTGCTTATTCATTCACACTTATTTATTCACGTCATCACTTACTTATGCAATTGTTCAAAATATTGACCTCTTGCAGCAATGCACGTATTGTATCTTATATGGACAGCTCGTGTTGCAGCCAAACATTGATCTGATTAATGTAATGACTCGCTGATTCAGCACTCTTCTATCTGGAAATCAGTGCGCATATTCTCGCACTGTCTCTATAAAACATTCGTTAAAGTCGACATAAAAGTAATAATATTCCGCTTTTTACTGAAATGTTTTGTTTGTTTACATTTCTGTCTTTCTCTTATAAATTCGTCGGTAATACTCATCAGAAACCATCGAGTAAATTACACCTGTTACAATATGCCGCGTACATATTCTAACGTTGAATGCTAATATGATTTTCATGTACGCTTTCTGACAGTAACGCAAGAGGCTGTGCGAGAATATGCACGCCGATTTTCAAACAAGAAAGTGTCGAATTGGCAAGTCATTACATTGAATTTTAATAAGCTACTACAGTTCATTTTTAATTCATCAAGATCCAATAAGAGCAAATTTGCAAGTAGAAAATAAGTTACGTTTTATCTGTTTTTTTTTTGCGATTTTCTCTAAAACGAAGTAGAAACGAGTATATCTCTAAAGGACTTTTTTTCTTAATTTTTTCTCAATTCCTTACGCGCTCCCGAAGTTTGGTAATTTAAATTTGGGATACCTTGCATATATATTAGGTGTAGTAAAAAGAAATCCATTATTTTTTCATTCAATTTCATGCAAAAATAATGGATTTCTTTTTACTACACCTAATATTAGGTATGAGAAAAAGTTGGCGTTTTTCCCATTAGATGGTATTAAAAAAACGTCACGAATTTTTTTCCATACCTAATATAATATACATATATAAATACATATATATGTATATATAAATTACAACGATTTTGCACATATATATTTAAAACCCATATAATTTTTTATTTTGTAATTTGCGATCAGCAATGTAGAAAGTCATTTGTTTCGCGCATCGAAACGAACAGATAATTTTGTAGCGCAGTTGCGGCAGATTAAGCCTTCTACGCGTACGGATCATTAATCAAACGCTTTTTGCAAGTTCATTCGACTGTTATACGCGGCTGCTGGTAGGCGCGGATGCAGGCGTAAAAATTTACAACGCGCCGAAGATAAACCCTTTTCTCACCCATTCACCACAGCGTTGCTTACGGCAATAACATGATAATTCATTTTTTTGCATGGGACACGTCGCCCGTCAGGGAAATCTTTGGTATGCATCTTATACATATATAATCCTCGTTATCGTTGTCGTTGTTATCGACATTGTCGATGACATGGTCGATGCAAAGGCTAAGTGGATGACATTCTTCGTTTCCATCGCACGTCCAAGATGAAGGGCGCGACGAGGATGAAAATAACATCTCTATGAGAGTGCCTATGAATTTTTATCCGATCCGCCCGCGGCTAAGGGCTCACGAGAGGACGAAGAATTGCTGAACCCTTAAAAACAAGAACTTACCCGGCTGAAGATAAAAGTTATCGGAGGCATTGCACCGTAACGAGGAAGGTTCATTCCATTCAACGGAAAGGGCTCGATCAAAGGGATATGTTATCGAGAGAAAGGAACATTTTTTATCTATAATCGCACAAGGAATCTTCTTGATGAGGACCTTTGTTATAAGATTGTCTTCGGATATAATTTAAAATGATTAGTTTTTAATTTAGAATAATTTTTTAACACAATATATATAATTAAGATTAAAACATGGAAATATATATGATTATCATTATTAATTTTATTTCATTCCTTTTGCAAACTTTATATTTGGTTATACTAAACCTATAGTAATTTTATTGAAGATCAATAATGTAAAATGAATTGAATTACCTATATTTTGTTTTACTCGTTATAAGTATATATTACAATAAATATTTTACTGTAAATATTAACATTTAGTTTATATTTAAATTTAATTTATATTTAATTTTGTATTACATCGATATATTATAAGTATTACAGAATAAATTATACATTTGTCTAAATTATTATTTATAATGAACACAGTAATTATTATTTAGTAGATACGATTTAGATGAAAGTATAATATATGCTTTATTTTTTCCTTTTATCATAGTCATTCGTTTTATTTATTATGATATTTTTCACGATGCTAAGCGTTACGATACGTAAGTGTCTAGTAAATGATTGGTAGTAGGAATATATTCTACAAACTGAAATATTTCGTTTATGTTTCGCAAACATTTTTACATATGTGAAATCGCTGTTTGCGGTACAATTCTGAATCCTCACATTGCGACATATCGACGATAAGTCTTGGAAAGAAGTTTACGAGACATAAGTTCTCGCCCTTCGGGAGAAATGTATATACATTGATCTAGAAGCTGTACAATATTTGAGGGTCAAATACATGGACTCCAGATATTTCAATCTGCCCTTGGATTATGAGATTTCACTTTTCCGAATTTCTATTAAGTTATGGTAGCGCTCTATTTATATTATATATATATAATTTATCATGCCTTTCTGATTATCGTGATATATTTTATCTTCCATGAAATAGTAAAGATCATGAAAATTGTAATATATTAAATTATAATTTTCAAAATTTAACCATTTCATGGATAATATTGATACATAATATCAATTACTTTTGCAATTATAAAGGCGTTAATTTTCTTTTATTATCTCAAAGCTGTTAATTTTTACTTGTAATGCTTTTCTATCAACGCGACAGTATTATGTAATTTCTGCTACTTATAAGTAAAATATAATATTATAACATATCTTTAGAGAAAACTTCGAAGATATGCTGAATGATTTTGTTGTCATGTACTCTATTCATGTTCAGAAATAAATGAATAATTGCTTCATTTGAATCAGTTAAGAAATTTCTATGTCTGTAATGTAATCCTAATTACATTACAGATTTATATTGCGCCATCCTATCTAAACTCTGAAAATATTTTCAGTGATGGGAAAATCCATTGGAAAATCATCAAAGGGCGCCAGAACGTTAAAACTTAAATCCAAAGCCTGTGTTTGCTCACGAAATAATCCATTGGTCTATTACCGAGCGTGAATGATATCCTCGTCGACGTAGAACCTCGTTTTTCCAGGAAATCGAATAACACTTTGAAAACTCTCGTTCTATCCATTCCGGATGTTCGATGGATATATCACGCGCTGTTTGGCGTTTATTTAGGAATTCAAACAATCCGCACAGATCTACATACACATAAAATGTTATTCCGCTGAATGAGAAAAATTCATGTATCGCTAGATACTGTATGCGTATTTATACAACAAAAATTTAATAACTTGTAACAACAGCGAGATTAATTGTGCGAAGAATATCGGATGAAGTGCAACGGAGAATACATCGTTTCATTGTGATATGGAAACATTTGTGTGGAGAAATTATCAATGTGAGTGTGAAATCGAGAAAAAAATATTTAACGAAATAAACGAGTAATGTTACTTATTACCACTTTAAAGAGCAATATGTAAAAAATATGTAATAAATGTTGAAAAAGTTACTGGGTTATAATAGATCTATCTATATGAATTCTGACGTTTCACGAATTCAATCTAACAAAAGCGCGAAGATATTGATTGATAGCAACATGTACGCTAACAGAGACATGATTATTAATTGTTCGATTCGATGATGGTATAATAGTATCCACGAGCTTAATATTTCTATGTTTTTGCGAGATAGATATTTTTATATATAACTGAAATACTCAATTCATTTTTATCATATTGTATTCTCTTAGATATAAATTTATAGTTATGGGAAGTAAAAGAAAATTTTTAGCATTTCAAATATAAACCTTAAGAATTTGTCTTATACGAAAAGAGTGATTTTATTAAAGTATTTAAAAATTTAGCTAAATACAAAAAGTAATTGCAATGTTAAAATAATTATGTAAGACGCTATAATAAGTAATGCTAAAATTTTTGGCATTTTAGCAGCTTGGATGTCTTATATAATTATTTTAATGATTAAATAAAATTATTTTCAAACCTATCTAGCTAAATTTTTAGATACTTTAGTAAAACCGTTCTTTCATGTGAAAATTCACAATTTCATGTAAAAATTTACACTTTAACGGTCACGTAGAGAGAATGCAGTTTTTGCAATATTAAAATATTGTCACGACAAAATTTTATTTCACTAGCAATATTTGTAATTTTTACATGAGGTGTGATCCGTTTTATCGTCAACGATCCAAACGAGCATACCGGACACGAGGGTAAGTTTTATCGTCGCCTCGATGTCGGGCGTCGCACTTTATGCCAACTTTCAAGCAGACATGGACTCGGAATTTATAGCTACTCTGTAAAAATGATTCTCACGACGATATTCCGCGTATTTCCAGAGGGAAAAATGTGGGATAGTAAAGTACGTACTTTTCTCTCGAAAATAGTCATATTCGATTCATATTTTTGTTTCACAACTCTTACTTTAATAAAATAATCAAAGTAAAATGGATGAGTTTATTTTATGATATAAGAACGCTATTGTAAGTTTTCTACGATATTTCTCAAAACTTGAAGAGGATATCTATGAGCGGATTACAATCTCAAGACTTTTCCATCACTTTCAAGATCCTGAAGTTGCAATGCAATACCATCATATCCGTTCATATTTCATCCTGTCCTTGTCTTAATATGAGCTTAGTGAGATAGATTTTATCTCACGAAAGGAATTAATAGCGTAGATCGCCGCGATACTTTTATATTATTACGAATCGAACAATTAATATTTATGTCTGTTAGCATATACTGTTGCTGTCAGTCACAATATCTTCACGTTTTTGCTAGATCGTATTTGTGAAATATCGGATTTTGGGAAAACGACGGAAACGCTGGTATCACAGATTGTGACACATCGTCGACATTTTGTAGTAGATCGTGTTGCTGTTTTTGTCGGGCAAACCCGAACGTTCCAGGTTTCATTTGGCAGTTGTGTAAACACCAATTCGCTGCCAATAAACCTTGTCCTTCCTATATATGAATCCTTCCTCTATACGCGAACACTTAAGTATTCAAAATCGTTTCAAATTCTACAACGTGTCATCAATATTCGCCATCTGTTACCGCACAGAACTCGCTTGTCATCTCGTGATAAATCATCGCCTTTAAGATGCTACTAACCTCAATTAATATTCGACCGTAATGTCATTTTAATACGATTAAACTGCTTCGTGATATCTTCGTTATATTTTTCAACTAAAAATAATTCGAATAAAAAAATCGCTTTTATTTTAATTAAAAAAAAAACCTGTACTGTAATCCGGATCTTTCTAAAAAGATAAAAATATAAATCGGACCGATTTACAATCTAAAATTTTCTTCACAATTAATATAATCATATTTATCATATCAATATAAAATATGCAAATATAAAAATGAATTTAGTATTGTTGGTTAAGCTCTATAATTAATTCTTGCGAAGCTTATATAATAAAAACATCGTTTTTGTAACGAAATATATTGAATTATAAACGTTGGTGGAATCAAAAGAAATAGTCAATATATCTCTTTTTTATCTTTGCCTTGGGAATTGACGTTTAAAATTATTCGTAACCTGTCTAGCGTTATTTTCGTTCATCGTGCATATTAGCAAAACTTAATGGGATTCTTTTTTCCAGTAGACCGTTTTTCTCGTCGAAATATTCCGTTATATACGTATATGCTTTTGCGCCCGGTATTTTACATACACGCACCATCTGTTCGGAGATTTTCCGTCCCATCCACCGTGCATGAAATACGGAGCCAAACAAACCGCGAAAACCGCCGCGTTATTAACCTTCGGATTATCAACTGCAATACCAACGTATTAAACAGAAGAATTTTTTTTATCATCAGTCTCGAGGAAAAGGTATTACGTATTATGGAATTTCATAATATGGTCTCGTACCATGGCGAAATATAGCCGATGGCAATTTTTTTCATTGAAACAGCTTTCATACACGTGGAAGGAATATCGAGCGACAGTTTCAATTATCTCGAATTGAAGGCTGCCACTTGCGTCATATTATTTTATGTTTCACAAATGACACGGGGATTTGACACTTTAGTGAGAATAGCTCGTCGACGTTAGAGCGAAATTATGCGCTCCATTATCTTTCATCCCGTATTATATATTCCCGTGCCGCGCATTGCAACTGCAATTATTACGAGCAGTATTCAATTATCGATAAAGAGAGGAGGTCAGAATGTTTCGGACAAAAATCTTGCGTCATCAACATGGCGCGTTATATCAGCATTACGGAAAGTTCGATATACCGTTCCGCCTACAGGAATTTGTATACATGATCGAACTTAATTACGCGATATGCGTGAATTACTCGCCACCGTGCGCCATGAGGGTGCATAAATATTCGCTGCAGCCCTCGAGTTATTAATATTGGGTAAAATTAATCATTGCTTTGTTTCTGATAAAAAATTATCTACTAATATATTTAGCGATATACCGACGTCAGCGAAGTACACTCGGAGCAACGCTAATATTTGCGACGCGTTAATGGAACCGCGAATCTGTTGTTTCAAATCCGTCGTTGTTCAATTATCACCGACTGAAAACGCGTGTAGAATTTAACTCGTAATATTACCCAAATATCTGTATAAGTATGTACATTTCTGATCGTACATCGTACGATCGTACGAACTACGCATACTGTTGCAATTATTTACGCTTGATGTTTACTTTGTAAGCTGCTCGAAATAAACATTTCAACGAGATTGCTACTTCTTATTACCACGACAGATTTATATGATGGAAAAAACAATTTCGCTGAAATATGAAAAAATTTAGCTAAATACAGATTTGAAAATAATTTTACTGGACTATCAAAATAATTATGTACGAAATTCGAGCATGAATTGCAAAAAATTTTAATATTCTACTAATCAGCTTGACCGTCCTACATAATTATTTTGATAATCCAACAAAATTATTTTCAAATTTTGCTTATACTTGTTAAATGCATAATGTCAAATATATTCAATTTGATTTATTTTTAATCATTTCTATAAGTCGTGTCACTGCTCGACTTATAGAATATGTCGTTAATTTAATTAAAACAATAGAGTTAAATAATTTAATTTAAGAAAAGATATTAAATTTGAATTAAATTTTTATTTACTAAGTGCAGAAAGTTGTTTACTTTTGAAACTAATCGCAGAAATGGATTGAGCTAAATTTTGACATACTTGGAAGTTAAAAGTAACAAAATGTTATTTATAAACTAGACATTGGATTATCTTTCATTGCTCCTTTGATATTTAACAGTAGCTATATTTTTAGATACTTCAAGCAAAACGTTCTTTCTGTATGCGATCATTACATCACGTTGTTATGCATTTTATAAAGTATTGTACTCTGCGATTGTTAGAAAACTGACAGCGCTTTTACGCGGGATGCGCGCCATCAGATGCGACATTCATGGTATTTCGTATTATCGTGGCGTGAAAGCATTTTGATTTTAGTAATATCACCAATATCAACGCAATATAATCGCACTTTGCATATATTACGACATATGCAAGTGGACGATAACCACACTATTATTATTTATAAAATATACACGATGATGAGTGTCTACGTGACACAAGGTCTGATATCATTGTACACTGGTTCGCGCTTATTCCAGTGTGTTGTACCTGCTATCAATTTTCGACATATCGTCTAGTGATGCACATTCATTTTCACCTATCTTTATAGCTATCAAAAATTATTCGAATTTGGGTACTCGATAAAATTAAAACAATGTAATACATCAAAATGAAATATTAATAAATATTAATTAAAGTTATCAATTCGATATAATTGCCGATGATAGTGACAGATGATAAATAAATGCGCACTTTATCATTCGTATATGGAAAGAATCCCGAACTCAGGTTTGTTTCCGATACACTACCAATATTAACAATCCGCAGTATATACACATAACGCGGACAATAAATTTTCAAGAATAAATATGACCGTGAAAATGATATACATAAATATGATATAGAGAACGCCAATAATCGGTCAAAGTTAGATGTTATGAATACAATATATATTCTTAATTTAAATTTAATTATCTCAGATGTGACTGTGTGCCGAATCATTCGGACATTAAATACAATTCTGAGACGTTAATAATATAAATATGATAAGGCGCCGAAACATTCGGACATTCGTACATGAAATAATCTTCCCTAAATTGATTCGAAAAATATTATCTCAGCACAGGATAAAGCTATTTTTCGTAATAAGTTCTTTACCGAATCAATATTGGGGGATTATTTCATGTATAAGAATGTCTGCGAATGTTTCAGTGTCTTATCATATTTTATTATTAGCGTCTCAGATCGAATGTGTTTAATGTTCGACGCACAGTCACATCTGAGATAATTAAATTTAAATTAAGAATATACACATATTTCATATAACACATATTTTTATCATATGTGCATATAACATCTAACTTTGACTGATTATTGGTGTTTTCTATAATAAATTTTCAGTTCTGACAGTATATATGAGAATTCGGCCTGTATGGGAAAAGTGCCTTCAATCAAATCAAATTGGCTAAAACTGTGATAGATATTTTGTAGATTATGATATGCTGTTTAAAATCGCCAAAGACACAATCAAAAAAGACAAAATTTTCCACTTTGACTGAGTCAAAGTCTTTTTCCATATAATTAGTATAGAATCTTTTAAGAAACTTCTTTTGATTCATGTACATATCATTATCGTAATCGAGGCATGACGTCGTTCAGAGATTCATCTCTCGGTTACATGACCGAGATAGAACAATGCAGCCTCGATCGCACCAATAGAGACGTTGATGTGGAAGATTAAGCAATCTCAGGTGCAGAGACATTGATAGAGCTTACATAGCACTCGTCATCTTGAGATACCGCGGACTACGCGCGTGGCGACCTGGATAGGAGTCAATAGAAGGGTGATCGGTCTCGACAGAAAGGGAAGGGAGGTTGACAAGATATACATCAACGCTTTGGTCAGGAATGCTATCAGGAGTGGCAGTATGAATAGCAATGCTGTTATTATTAATGGAGCACGTTTAATGTCTCTTTTAACTTTCTCGCTGTAACCGCATACTTATGCATCACCGGAGAACCTTGTCTGACATTGATAATAAATGGAAAAGCGAATCGTTTCATGTCCGGGATAAAATCTCTGTTTCTTCCAATCGATTGAACAGTTTAGAATTGCTTCTCATACCTTTCTAATTTTTCAATAATATTAATTTCAATAATATTAATAAATTAATTTAAATAATGATAAAAATAAATTAAAGAAAATTGATTGCGCAGTAATTTTCAGTCAAAGTACATCTTCGCAATAAATAGAATAAAATAAAGATCTCACGTTTTATTAATTACGTTGATTTATTCCTGATAACAATATTCCACAAAGAAACGCTTCAGCTGATATAATAACAGCATGCTCGTATATACGTAACATAGAACTTTAAGAAATTTTATTCGTGCAATTTGTAGCTTCGTGTACATAAACATTTATATTCCTTTCTCGTTATAAACAACGCGTATCTTCTTTCTGCTAAGTATTATCTTTTTGTACTTTTTATGTATATCGCATTTGCAAACGAAGAAGGAAACGAATGTATGTTGAGAGGAACGACGTATCTCTCGAGTCTTGAATCAAGGTGCAAAAATCTTCACGTTCCGTATAATATCCATATTCGCATCGAAACGTTCAATATGGCTGTAGATATGAATCATATAAAATATCGCTCTCGCTGGCAACTCTCCCGGCCGGCTTAATCACCGACGTTCCACTCCGTCGATTCGATGCGATTACGTTTCCATCGAATCTTCAAAATCGGAGCAGTCGCTTTGGTTAAGCCATCGATCTCGGTTCATCGGATTACGCATTCGTCAGGGAATCATCAGATTCCCCACTCTCTTTTCATTGGAAAAAAAATAGTTGTCTACAATCTAATACCCTTTTCGCTGCAAAAAGACCGCGAGATGATAATAAATTGTACAAACAAAATCTGAAAAATTAAAATTTAAAGAATAATACTTATGACTGTATATGCATATATAGAGTTATCTGTTAAAATTGTCATTATCACTCTGTCTGTTTATACCGAGACGTTTTAAACAGATTTATTCGTGATTAACATATTTTATATAATTTTACTAGTAACGTGCAAATAATAAGTATTATTACATATATTACCATAATATACTATAAAAATTTTAATTTTCTTTTATATAAATTTGCGATAATAATTTTGCGTAACGTTGAACCATATAGGAAAAAAATATCAAAAATTCGCTTTCGAAACCTGATATTGGATTTTCCTCTAAACATACAGCAGAATCCTATTTAATACTCTTTAAAACTTAAAAATTACAGAAACATCACAGATTATTATGCACTATCAAAAGCGAGTTTTAAAAAACTCGAAAAATGTGTGCATTTTTTATATAACTTTGAATAAAATATATTTTGTTTATGCTGTATCTGGTATGTCAAATATACTTTTTGCAAGATTTAGAGAGTTAATCTTTCAATTTTATTAAAGTTGTTTAGTAATAAGTTTTTATAGATCGAACAAAAAACCATGCATGTCATAAGCATGTCCGCTAACCGTGAAGACTTGTAATGAGTTTGCTATATGGGCATGACAATGATAATCCGATAATGCATGTCACGCTTTCTGTTTGAGAGAACTGTTTGTTCTAACATGGGATGAATGTCAAAAACAATCTTCTTATGTGAATTCCTATTGATTGATGTGATGAAATTCACATTACACCAAGGCATATCATTAATGATACATATGCATAGTTGAAAATGATTTGAATTTTACAGTATAATATATTAATTGTAATCAGATATAAGAAATTTCATAGTATTCAAAGAGGAATATATTGTATTTATAGAATAAATATTATATGTGCATTCCTTTATATAATATCTTTTCAATATAATATTTTCTATTTTCAATAACTTTTAATGTATATATAAATGTGTATATGAAAAATGATAACACGTTATATATTTTATAATCCGAAAATAGAGGGATATAGTATCTGTCACTTCAAACCCCTTTTATTGTTCTATATTTGAGAACGTATGAGCAATATCAACCCTATATTCAACGTGCAGTATATTAAATCCTTCGCGATTGCGTTCTTTTGAATTTCAGTAAAAATCGCGATATATATTTTCTATAGAAACGTGAATTTAAATTAAATTTTGATCACATCTCACTGCAAATAAAAGCAATCGAATGTATCCACACTAACCAAGTTATTTTTCGTGAGTTCTGCATGATTTAATCAAAATTGTATTCAATAAGAACATATTTTCTAATATAAAATAGATATTTTACATTATTTTACATTATTTTACATTATTATATAATATTTTATGTTTCTATAATATATATTATATATAATATCTAAAATATTTATTTAGTTTATTATTTATATCTATGTTATTATTTGTAAAACTATGAACAATATTTACAATATATCTATCACAATTCTGATTTTTAATATTAATATTGTGCTACATTTCGCCACTCCTATATTACAATATCAATTATATCTCGATATTAAATGCATACACTAAGTAGTTTCACGTCGCATTCAGACATGGCCTTATGCCAACAACATCTCGCACACGTTCAAAAGAGATAAATAATAAGCTTCGTGAGTATGATTGGTGTGCACCAACAAGACACTGAACGTTTTGAGATAAGGTTTTGCAAGTAGCAAAGACCGAATCATGCCAACTAGGGAATCTATTAGAATCTATAACGTAAAATGCACTTCTCAAACTCAGAAATAATAAATTTATAAACAAATATAAACACATGCACGCACGCACGCACGCACGCACGCACGCACGCACGCACGCACGCACGCACGCACGCACGCACGCACAGACTCCTTATGTAAATTTAGTTTTGCAAATATTCTCGTCTTCTTTTGACGATATACAGAAAACTTTTCGATAAACATTTGCTTACAAGCAAAACATTCATACAAACTCGGAGATGATCGATCGCGGACCGAGAATTTGTGAGAGCACTTAGATCCGGAACATGTGAAGATGGTAAGCTTTGATCTAGTCGTTTGTTTTGAAATCCTTGAATACTCGTTCGTACTTTGTAGGTATTCCGATAGAATTCATTCTTCAATATGGTTGTTCTTTTCAGATCATTTTACATATACGTATTTTATATTTCAAGCTACCGTCGCATTGCACGCCGCTTAAAAATTCACAGTAATACAATAGAGTTCATTAATTAAAGATATCGCTTTCATCGCGTTAAAATAATGTCGCGTAGAGTGCTATCGCTGGAATGGAGATCAATCCTCCTATCAGGTTATATATACGTAAAAATGGATCAGCGGTTTAACAAAGGAACGGGATTGAATTACGCGTCGTCTTTTTGACCATTCCAGCGATTGTGATTACTCATGGCTTTTCCATCACGTGAGTTAAAGGAAAATCCTCTTTCGTTGTCAAATCAATCAACTATTGATTAACGAAGTTACTAGAAGTCTGGAAAATTAAATCTATGTAATAATCGTCCTTATAAATGAAGAAAGATCTCGTGTTTTTATTCATCACAATGATCAAGATTAGAAATCTAACATCGGGTCAGATTAGAAACACGTGTACCATGGAATCAATTGTCAGCCCCAATTCCCTGATGGCGAACTTACTACTGCGCAACTCCGTTACATGTAATGACCGAATCGTACGATCCTGGGCACATCGAACTGGATCGAACCTCTTGGACCGCTGTTAGTAAGAGGTGTCTAATTGCTCGACCATCGTGTACAACGCAAGTGCAATTAAACTCTGACTACGAGTTATGTCGGTCATTTTAAGCGTTTTCCCGCAAAAGCACACTTAAGGTAAAAACACAAAATGACGAATATTTTTTCTGTTTGAAGATATCACGAATGCATAAAGAGAGAGATACCGAAATCTTTAACGCGCTAGAATCTTATTATCGGTCAGTTTTATACACACCAACGAAGATTATTCATGTTTCACGAAAGTTGCATCCTATTTGAATATTGTATGGGTAGATTTCCGTGGGAGCTGTATTGCTCACGGCGGAAATAATGGCAAATTGTAATTTTCAGTGAGCCAATCCATGATACAGCGTCCCGTTACAATTTGAATTCCAATCTCGCCGTTCACAGCGATCGCTTTATCGGGATAATTAGACTCGTTCAATTATTGAATGAATGCATTTGTACGACAATGCCCACATTAACGGCAACTTCCATTATACATACGACATACATGTATTTGACGAAAATTATGTTTCACAATATGAAGAAAATTTATCGAATATCTTTACGAAAAAGTTCGGTATACGTCCACAGCAACATTGATTATTATTGATTATATGCTTAAGTTTCCATTATTTTGATGGCCAACAAAGTTATTTTCAGATCTATATCTATCTAAATTTTTAGACTTCAGCAAAATCGTACTTTCGATGCTGATACTTGTGTATACGTGTTACTATCAGTTAGAACGATTTAGTGACTATTTAGGATCGATCGACAACAAATTGCGGAGATACTCGAACTACGAAATCAATTGTCAGCCACAATTTCCTGCTAAAAGCGTTGCTAGATTAAGATCCAAATGATTCACGCGGAATCGCAGTTTATATATTGGGATCGTCCGATTGATTCTGAGGTCTTTTTAATTGTCCAATTCTCAATTTCACAGCAATTATTTATATTTATGCGGAAAAAAATTACTGAAGTGTCTAAAAATTTAATTAAATATAAATCTGAAAATAACTTTGTTAAACTATCAAAATAATTATGTATGGCACTCAAATATGAGCATCCTACAAAAAGTTTCAACATTTTAGTAATCAGTTTAAATCCTACATAATTATTTTGATATATTTGATAGTCTACAAAATTATTTTTAGATCTTTATTTAGTTAAATTTTTTAATATTTTCAGCAAAATCATTCTTCTCATATATCTTTTAATCACGGCAGACTGAACCTCCTAATAATCATTGAAGCTATATAGGTATCTCGCTCACATGTACGTAAAATTTACGTATTGATCAGATTTAGAATTAAAAAGTTATGCATCACAAAATATCACAAAATCGATTTCATTATTATCAGAAGTGAGCACATTGAAAGAAATTGCGTCGAACGTTCTTCGGATAATATAAATGAAGAAATGATTTTGATACTAACTGATTAATAATAATGTTGACTAATTGTTTTAATTAATATTTATAATGAAGTCATTAATATGACTTAATTGTCAGTACTATTGGCGTATAAATCTGTTTAATGGCTTTTGATGTCGATCCTTCAAAATCGGGACCTACCGTGAGAAAAGACAGATTAACATTATGACCGGATATAAGTCGTGACATCGGAAATCGTTAAAAATTGAAACCAGGCGCCAGACGATGTGGCAATAAATCGTGGGATTTAACGTCGAAGATACCGTACCGCAATGGATTCTTCGTTGCATATAAATCTAGTATGGTGTCTTTGCGGTAAACCCCCACGGTGCATTTCGCTGTAGCCATCGATTTGATCGTTCATCGTAAGCGTGGTATGTCTCGAGCACAATGCGAAGATTCGCTCGAGACGACTCACCGTTCCTTCGACTCATCCCGAAAGTCGATCCGTGCGTTAGCTGTACCATAAATCGTCGTCTGCGATAAGTTCTTCTCGAACGCCTCCGTTCTATGGGAGATCTGGATTCTTTTCGAAAACATTCTACCGACGTTAATGTCTTTCATCTATCACACCGAACTATACGATATAATGGTCACGGAATGTCGGAATCGCTCTATTGTTTTAATTACAAAACCGAAATTATTCGAACAAATTATTAACAAATTTATTAATATATCATTAAAAATGGAACAAAATGGAAGGATCTCTTAATGATTTATAAATCGCTCGTTAGTTAAGTTTCTAAATATTCTCATTATATACAATTACATTACATAATTATATAACATACATTGAACAATTATAGAAATCTTAATGAGAAATAGCATTTCCAAAAACAAGAGAAACTGTTATAATTATATCGCATGGAGGAAATGTTATTATTAATTATATCATAATCTAATTTTATAAAATATACTTTCATTTCAGTTTCCACGTTTCGAAATCATAATTTTCAATCGTAATTAGATCGAGGTAGAATTTCTGGCAGACTTCAATTTTAATCCGTCCTCAAAACTACCGGATAGTTGAAGTTAAACATTTGTTTTCATACCCTCGTCACAGAAAGACTGACTCACTTTCCATGATAAGCGATCGATTAATTAGGAATCTTGTTCCGCTTCGGCGGCGCAACGATGATATTATGTAATGGCGGTACGTAATGGCGGCTCTATACTGCGTACCAAATAGTAATCTGTTTTCAACTGTCCATACGAGACCTAAAATTTTCCGGAAGCGACCAAACCGATTTTGTGGAACCGCGTGTGTCTCAAGATAATCCGTGACTAATGAATTCTCTTGTCGCTTAATCGCCTTCCACACCAATCACAAGGAACAGACGACGTTCGTTACTGGAGGGCATAATTGCGGACAAATTTAGTAGATATGTTAGACCAAGACCAGAGGAGATAGAAAACAAAGTATAGGATCTGTCTTTTTCATTACAGAAAGAAGTGAAAGATGGAATTTCCCGAGAAATGAATTTTTTAATTGAAATTTAATACACACTTTGAGTACATAATCTGATTATTATTACAGCAAAATAGCAATTTCCTCGTTTTATAGGTACAGGTCTGTTCTGTAAATTAATGTTTTGTAATTTTAATAAGTTTGTAAGAACTAATCTTTGCCACCAAATTTCAAATTTTTCCTTCATCCATTTATTTTAAAATTTTTAGTCTCTGATATGAAATGTAAGTTCGCTCTTGAATGTTTCTTATTACCACCATTGTTTTAGCTTAAGCGTATAAGAACAAAATTGGGCTTAGCATTTGCAATTGGCGTTCTAGTTTGCGTCGGTAATTCTATCTTGCATACTAAAATCCAATTTACGTTCCGTCGTTGTAGGATATGTAAAAAAACCTGTAAAGGCTATTTGGCTTTAATTTCGTTACAGCGATACAAAGACCTTTAATGAGTACGACGATATTATTTTATGCTACAACCAGTAAGCTTTGTAACAACGACAGTTGGCCTCTATTTTTACCGTTTTGCTCGGTATTGTCGTAAAAATCTAAGATGAACCAATTTGCATAGCTTATTTCCTCAGATTATGCGACGGGGGACATTGTTTCACGCCATCGTTCAGAGGAATAAAAGTCGGGTTCCACCGCGCTGCATAATTCGCTCGTAAAGATAGGAAGGAAACGGTGCTTTCGAATGCTTCATAATGGCAGTTCCAAAGTGGTGCTTGCAGCACCGTTGTGTATTCATCAAATCGCGACACTTTTACGCGTTCTACATATATTTCCTGTAAAATATCCCATCTCCTTGATTTCCTCCCTCTCTTTCTATTGTGCGATGCGGTCATAGAACTAAATTAAAAGGCTATATAATAATAGTGCATACTTTTCTATATGTAAATTAATTATTAATTGCAACATTAATAATATTTTGATTTCATCAAAAATACC
>Ga0157364_1002435_pt1 | contig 17296 bp, 7 predicted proteins | sample AttsexASBM2_FD_111476 | JGI IMG/M metagenome (GOLD analysis project Ga0157364, IMG submission 111476) | Fungus gardens microbial communities from leaf cutter ant in Ribeirão Preto, State of São Paulo, Brazil - Atta sexdens ASBM2 | ecosystem: Host-associated > Fungi > Mycelium > Unclassified ... | reverse complement strand
TAAACATTCTAAAACGAAAATCCTAATACGAAAATATAACAGTATACTGTATAATACACACATTTTCGAATTACACACTATCTTTAATCAATCAGAATTCAAAAATTATTGCAGCCTTGACATTTTTGTGGGATTTTGATCTCATTGATTGGGATTTTCATCTCAAAATTACCTCAAAAATACATTCTTAAGAGGAAAGTGCGGTAGAGGAAAGTTGCGAGACACCCTGTATATCTAAATTTAACGACATACTTATGAAAATTGACAATAGTTATAACAAAATTTATTCAATTCTACTCGTTCTATTCGCTATTATGTCGATTTTTAATTATCTTAATTTTAAAGAGGAGATTTTTCCGTTGCGGAAGATATAATATATAAGCGTAATCATTAATGTAAAAAATACTGCAGCGGAGAAGATCTAGACACTCTTTTTTTTGTGCGCCGGCGTATCCGTTTTATGCGTAGACAAGTTACGTATGTTATCATTTTTACCTGCAATGATAATTATCCGCGCAGTCATTCATTTAATCCAGATCACACGCAAAAAATATTTTGCTGCTCCAGCTAGAATTGTTTTTTGTATCTAATAGAAAATTATGTATCATATGGATAGAATTTATAGCACAAATCTAAATTCTATCTCTATCATTTATATGATTAGATGCAATACATATCCAATATCGCAATACTCGTTAGAAATTTATCTATTTTAGCTAATTTTTCGTACTTAGATAATTTTTGCTATAACTGTAAGATCACTTTTTTGAGTGCAGAGATCTTTATGGATACTCTACACTTGCATTTACGTTATTTATCAATTCTTAATTTTGATGAAAGGCTCCGAAGAATAAACACAACAGGAATAACATACATACATTTACACATTATTTATACCTATATATTTTATTTTACCTATGTTTTTATGAATAATCGCGTAATAAGTATATAGCGGAAGAGTGAAAGTAAGATAATTCGAGCTTAATTTAAAGATAATAAGAAGAGTAAGAATGAAAACTAAATCTATATATAGATGCCTGATATAGAAGTAGCAAAATTAGCAAATGCTAAAACATATTTTTTATTTATTATATTTCATATATGTCCTTTGATTCTAATAAGAAAAATTCGTTTTATAAAGTCTTACAAAGTCTACAATAGATAATAGACGACGAATTGTCATAGGAATAGTGCAGATTTGGGATAATATTGTGCGAAGATCGGCAATACTGATAGCAATACAACTATTTATACTATTTATCTTGTCATTTGATAGATGAAGATTTGGAAATATTTGAAGATGTAGGAATAATAAATAGGAATCAAAGCAAATTATTAATTTTACAACCATAAATTTAATGTGTGTCTTAACTTTCCATCTGCTGCATATTCAAAAAGTATGAAAAATTATATCTTTCTTAAATATCTTTTTAAATTATTGAAAGAAAAAATATAAGGGCGAGGGGATTCTATGAGGGAATATCTCGTGACCTAATTTACTTTGCTATTATTATCTCTGTTTATTTCGAATCTGTTCGTCAGGCATGTAACATAAAATAGGATCGATGGCTTTGCAATTTTTTTGTGGCATCAATAATTCAAATACTTTCTAAATGCATATATGCACAGAGAGCTTAGCACCCCTTGGTTGTCCCATCCATCGTGATTCGACGGTATGCACTTGCGTCTCGCTTTGTTCGTTGCGTCGATGCGCATTACGTATGCAGCACGTGCGACACGACGAGGGTGTGAGCGCATGATGTGGCGTCGCATCGCGTCGTATCGCATTGTATCGCTAATGTTGTCTTGAACGCGTTTCATTCAAGAGAACGGCAGGAAACGATAACAGATGAAAGAAGAATCTTATTTCCATTACTGATGTTTGATCCGTGGATTTAAGTTTGAGATTCTTTACAGCCGATTAATTAACATTTTGATAGCCTGTGACGATGTTGTCAAGAGCAATGTAATGCAATTATAATGTCGCGGCAATGTGCGTGCACGTGTGCGCGTGTGCATGCGTGCGTGCATTCGCGCGGGTGTGTGCGCGCGCGCGTGCGCGCACATACAGAATAATTGATTTTAATCTTAACAGCAAATATTTCGAAAATATGCAATTTTACCAAAAAACATTCCAAATAGATAGATGTCGCCATTTATCTATACAAGTTTCATATGGAATATTTTTTTGTAAAATTGAGTATTTTCAAAATGTTTATCTGTTGAGATTAAAATGAATATCGGAAAATATACACCCGATATATGTTATATTTGCTAATGCAAAAATAAACGTTTGTGAATATGTATACATTATGTATGTATACATATATAGTATAAGTGAAAATAAAAATTACAGCAATTATTAAACGAAGATATAACCTGTAGCAAGAAAGTTATATTATATTACCTAGGAAGTAAAGTAATTATTACCAATAACCGGATAATTACTCCATGGAGATTGTAATCTTTTTTTTTTTAATGATTATGTGGAAAAGTTTCCTTTACTCATCGTATTTCTTTCCTTAATAATGAGATGATTGTAATATGGATATTAACGAGAGACATTCTCGCTCGTGTAATCCACTTTCAATCAAATGCATCATAAAATTAAATTCGTTAATTGTATACAATAATTTTTAAGTATTGTGTTTTAGTTAGAAGAACAATATATAAAGAGCAATAAAAAATGTATAAAGAATAATAAAAAATATATATTCTCTAATATCAATGCTATCAACGGATTTTACTCTGGATATGCACCAAAAAAAACTTCGCTTTTCACCCTAAGCTCAATTTATGCATAACTTATATAGTCGTTATCGTGAAAAGTGAGTGGGCAAATATTTCCGATACTATTCGGAATCAGATACAAGAAACTGAAAAACTTCTGAAGATGATTTATTTTGTGTATATGTATGCGTACATGTATATGTATACGTGTATATGCATACATTTGAATGAATTAATGTATTTTATTTTTTATAATTTTTTTTTATTTTTAAAAGATAGTTACACTGTTTCCAATTATGTCACGAAAAGAATGAGTTATACAACTTTTAAAATTCGGCGAATTAATACAATCCGTTGTGCCGCGCGTTTTACGTATATGCTGATTATTGATATAATTGATAAATGTTCAAGATGTTATAAATTTTTATATATATAACTGCAACTGCAGTTCTGAATTTAATAAATAAAAAGTTCAAATTTTATTAAACATATATGATACAAATGAAAGACATGTCCTTTGAATATATAATTTTGAATCATTTTAATATTATCATTTTAATATTTTGATCATCGATTTTAATATTATAATATTTTAAGCGTATCCTTCTTTCTTGCTTTAACAAAATATGGAAATATTTTAAGAATTCATAAATCTAGAAGCGCTTTTTAAATGAAAAATTTTAGATTTATCATGTCTTGAGCATGGATATTTTTCGTATTGAGACGAAACGATCTGAGAGAATTGCATAAGCAGCATGCATATGTACTAATTCTTTTTCACATATTAAAGACTGACATATTAATCCAATGTTATGTGATATTTTTGTTTTGTTAAGGGAACAATTTTGAACTTAAGTGATTTAAAAGAAATTATTGTATTCGTATTCGTACTTTGAAACAAATACTCGCGCATTATGTATATATAAATAATATCCTTGTATCAACAATAATGTTATGATATAATAATCGAGAGAAAGTTTAATGAAAAGATTGACAGAGAGAAACTGTATTGCTTTTGATTATACGGAAGTAGCGAGCAATTTCCTCATTAAAATCCTTGACTTATCTTACTGCTATCCTTTACAAGTACGCTATTTACTATCATGTTGGTTGATCGTTTCATCTTTTGCTTAAAACAGTGTTTTTCAGTTGCATTATTTGATATTTTTTTATGATTATTACAAAGATGTATTATTATTAAAAACATTTCTTTAAATTATACTTTGAAATGTGTGTGTGTGTGTGTGTGTGTGTGTGTGCGTGTGCGTGTGCGTGTGCGTGTGCGTGTGCGTGTGCGTGTGCGTGTGCGTGTGCATGTGCGTGTGCGTATGTGTGTGAGATAATAGATATATTTTAAAATATAAAGCAAAAGCTATGTTATTAATATTTATATATAAATACTAAAATATTTAATATATTAGGTATCACGGAAAATTCGTGTTGTTTTTTCAAGAGATGTTTAAGAGATGTTTAGAGGAAAAACCGACATGAACTTTTCGCGATGCCTAATAGTAATAAAAAATATTTTAACCTGAGCAAATGAGACAATTAATTCTTAACGAGTTGAAAAATCCAAATACACACTCTTTTTTGGAGTAAAATTTCACTCTAAGAAAAGTGAGAATTGCGCCAGTTTGGCAAGGAGTGAACTTCACTTCATTCCTTCAGGAGTAAATTTCTTAACCTAAAAAAATCAACTTTAATGATCTTTAGTAGTAGTTAGTCTCGCTGCGCGAGACAGAGTGATGCTTTTTCTGCCGTATTCATTCGTTTTATGCAAAAACACATCAATATATAGAGCCTAATAATTTTTAGATTAGATGTAGAGAGGCTTAACATTTATTAGAGTGAAATTTCAGTATCTCTTTCTTTGGAGAGTGAAATTATTTACCCTCCACATAGATTGAAAGTTGACTCCCATTTGTGGTGATTCTTCACTCTCTAAAAATGAAAATTTCACTCCCAAAAATTTAGAGTGTAATAACATGTATAAACATTTTTAAAGAAAGGTTTAAGAAACGTGACATCCATAGCAGGTATAAAAATATTGTGTCGTATTTGACTGTGACACTTCATTGATGGTAACATTCACGATTTAATACACCAATGTTGCGTATATGGGAAAAATGATGGTGCAGCAGAGAAGGACACTTCATAGAATAGAGTTTCGAATGGCAGGCGCCATTCCACTGTGTACAGTCCGGCAGGCATTTATAGTCGTCGCAGGGAATCACGGCATGATGCCAGATGGCTGGCATTCTCGGTGACGTGCAGGAGAGGGATCAGAGAAGTTTTCTTTGTTCCTTTTCTATTCTTCGTCCCTTATTCCTGTTCTGTTCTTCGGACGATCTCATGTTCTCTCTCTCTCTCTCTCTCTCTCTCTCTCTCTCTCTCTCGAGGAAGGTTGGCTCCCAACAAAGGTACACCTTTTTGTATACTCCTCCTTCTCTATCTCGTTTGGCACATATATAATATCAATCTTCGTTTTATAGCTTCTTCTGTTCCTGTATTCTCAATTCAAGCTGAATTCGGCTACCGCATTTTCTCTTATAGTTTAGAGAAAAGAAAAAAGAGATCAATAGAAAAATTATCTATTTTCTACAGATTTCTGCAAGAAAATAAGACCATTATATTGATATTTTCCATATCACTGGAAATGTTAGTAATGTAATTTGTAGAATAGCGCAATGTAACAGGAAAATATTTTTCATCGCAATTGAGTTTTGAAGTTTGGCGTTTTTATGTGAAAGAAAAGAAAAATATTAGCTAAGATGAGTCTTTGTTTACTCTCTGTTTTTATACAATGTTGAAAAAATATATATAATATAAATGTTCATCATGTATATAAATATAAAAATAAAATAATTTCTTGCGAAATCTGTTTTCATTCTCCAGAATATCTTGCGTGCATGGACTATATTATTTGAATAGAAGATTATACTATTTGGAAGTCAGTACAGTAAAAGCACTTTTAGGTATAATAAAAGCATCGAATTTAATCGATTTGTGTATTTCTAACGTTCTACTTTAGAATTAATTAAATTAAATTAATCCTTTGTTTTCTCCGCGTGCAATATATCTGCGATTTTCAAAATCAGTTACCGACTACTCCATGCTTTATTTTATTAGATTAGCTTTTATAAAGTTCAGCTTTCTTTTTATTAATTTTGTTGTTACCCGAATATTATTGAAATGTATCAGATTATGTTAACTGTGTAAAATGATTTTTTTCTGATGAAAAAGTCACAGCATTTCATCGAATTCGCAGTTCTGAACGATCTTTGATGAACCATTGAGGCCACTGGGATTTTAAACTCACGGTTGTTGCTGTGTTAAATTAATTCCACCCCATCCCTCGTGTAATATCTCCGACTTTCATTGTCAGCTATCTCTCGTATTCACACGCGGCATCCCCGGGGGAAATATGAAGAGTTATTGAAAACCTCGCTTCATCGAGTTTCAACAGTGTTTTGTAATCCAAATAAAACCATCATGTCTAATGTTACTGTTATAATACGCGAAATATTAGTAACTCTATAACTTGTTAAGGAATGAGGCTTTTTAATACTCGCGATATGTCTAGATTTTATGATTGATGTAATATGATTTAATATTATATGTTGATGATATATATCAGCATATGATTTAACTTTTTTTATGTCCATGTAACAGATAATACGTATTCGTAATGTTTATGTCAACTGTGTTTTTATGCATTACTGGAGTTACGCTTAATTTTAATGTCAAATTATATCTTACAGCCGTTATAAATTTGGTCATTTTTATAGAGAATTTCTGGAGTACTATTACTGTACTAATACTTAGATAATGCGGAAAGACGAATACAATATCGAATGTAATATCGATGTTATATCGATGTTAAACCTTTTCAATTAGCTCTGAAATTCCACACTATATTTTATAATTATTATAAAAGACGAATTGAAATTATACTTATTGTGTTACTTATGACAGAGACTGTCCATGTAGCTAATATAAAGATAATTTTCTTACATAGCTCTCCACTAAACTCTTTCAAACGCTCTCTATTTTTTTCTGAATATGCCATATATAAATATTATAATTTTCTACGACGTGACGTGGAGAAACGCTGCTCTAGAATTAAAGAAGTTAAAGTTAACAGAAATTTTACACTTGTGCTTTGCATTTACATGAAACGTTCTCTTCTTTCGTAAATTGGAGGAACGATGTGACATAATAATTCATGAGTGTTTATGTAGAGAAAGACGATGACTGTATCGTCATAACGATAGATAGATTGCCGTTTCTGTCACATCGGCGGTCTCGATGAGATATAGCTTTCGATGATAGGTTTTGTCGGATAGGTTTTGACACGTGCATTCATTTCACGACGTTGCGGGGGTTTTTTTTTGGTAGCGCTGATTGATTGAAATACACGCACGCACGTTAGTTTCTGGCGGGGAAGTGCGCGATCGTCCATCGCGCGCGGTCCTCCCTGCCGCTTTCTCTCGTACCGTGGAACGACCACCTTGTGAACGACACCGGGTAATGCCCGTTACGTGTTCATGTTTCACGGTCTCGGTGAGAAGTGATTTAATCCTTTCGGGAGATATCATCGATCCAATGTTGCATCGCGTCGCGTCGGTTGATTTAATTTTTAATTTGATTTTTCATGAATAATATTGGTTAATGTATACGCGTTATATATGTATTGTAATAATTACTTTAATTTTAAAAAATATCCAAGGTTGCAATATAATTGGACATAATAGTTAATAAACAATTTTTCTGAGGTATCTAAAAATTTACCTGGACCTAAAAATAATTTTATCGGACTATCAAAACGATTATGTACAGGACGCTCAAACTGGTGATTAGAATATTAAAAAAACTTTTTGTAGTATTGCTTATCAGGCTTGAGAGATTGCTACATAATTTGATCTTCTTTTTGGTCCGACAAAATTATTTTTAGAACGGTGTATGTACTTACGTTTGTACGTATGTACTTACGTTTTTAAATATTTAGAAAGTGATACAAAAGATAAATAAACGCAACGTTAAAAAAATAAGCGTATACGAATAATAGAAATTGCGATTGATAATTGCGTTTCGCGTTTTTACAGTTTCTTCTCTATGAATTTCATACTTTTCACTCGTGTCACTTTTGAAATAGGAGAGTGCTCTGTACATCACGATGGAAAAATATGAAACTCGCCTTCGGTTTTTCCGAAGGACGGTCAAAGTGTTAATTTAGCGTGCCATATATGGAGCACATCGAGTGTAAATCGACTGAGGAACGTATTTGTGCGAGAAAATGCAATCCGACATAATTTTTCCGATACATTTTATCGATTGTCGTAATAAAGAAAACATTACGCTCCAGCCAATCTTCCGTCTGTCTACATACAATAATCCCGCAGAATTTACGAGGAAATCGAGGAATGCTTTGCGAGTCAGATTTTACAAAGAAATGCAATGCGATATCCCACGTCTTTCGCATTGCGGGAATCATTCAAGTTCATTCTCATCACTTGAGAACGGATAAGCGGCGGAGGCTGCGTACGTCATCGTGTTCGTAGTCGTGTTACATTTCTGCACGATAAGCCGAGACTTGTGTGAGAGACGGCGCCACGTCGCATCTCAACGCCAAGAAATATCGCGTTTCTGAGAAATCGCTTTATTTCGACCTATAATCGTCATTGTATAATCTTTATTTTTTCTCGTGTTAAATCGTCAGATTTAATTCTCATTCATGCCAATGCTCGATATAGTATGTAGATTATAGCGAATCATACATCATCGTTGCCGCGACGGGGTAGCCATTCCTCCTGTTTGCGCATATATACGAGTACGTAGTCCATTATTTTTTTAAGTTCTTGCCTCAGTTTCTTGCCTCCATTTTTGTCATATTATAGATATTGCATATTGTATATAACATGAGTTATTATTAAAATAGTAGTAGCGTTTGTTTCCCATACAACTTTTAATTGAAAGCAATTATAATCTTGAAGTATATAATATATAATAAATTAAAATGTTGTGTCGGTGATAAATTTAGTAATTATTATAGAATTGTGTTAGGTATTATGAAAAAATAATTATATATTAGAAGATATTACGACGATATTAAGCAAATGTATTTATCGTAGTTAAAATTCTGTGATTTTCGTGATCGAATAAATTTATAACATAATAATACTTGAGAAAACGTGTTTTGAAAGAAAACTATGTTTTCAAATTCAATTTATACCCTTTTCCGGCATTTCACTACGCACTACTCAGTAGTCCATAATTCGCAAACAAATTGAGTTAAGAACTTTGTGTTATATGATATTCTATTCCACATTAAACTCAAACAAAATTTCGGTTCGAGGAATCGTGTTCTCAAAGGGACATCATATATGTGCAAGCTATGCAAGCTATAACAATGCTATTACAATGCTATAACAATGCTATTTGATGCATCTCGTTTAATTTATACTTTACCGGCTATATCGGGGAATGACGTCTCTATTCTACCTACATTCTTTTCATTATTCCATCGATACGAATGATGCAGTCAATTTGTGTATGTAAATAACATTGTCCGATAATGTAATATGCATTAGTTAATACATCCGTATGACGTCATGTATGACATATAAGTCATACGTTATGATTCTAAAGCTGTTGTACATCTAAGTACATCAGAGTACAACTGAGAGAAAGGATTTTGTTAATTTAACAAGCCGTATATCTCAGTATCTTTAATAAGTGATTTGTAAATACATATATGACAATAAATTGTTTTGTTGTGATTGCTACTAGTTTGCTATCATATATCAACCAATTATTAGTAATAGAAGCAAAGTAATACATACATATAAGATCTAATCTATCTTTTAGGTACCTATCTTTTAGATTTAAACGATTTTAGATTTTAGATTTTTTGAATAAAACTGTACAAATTTTCGTTACAACGCAAATCAACGTTTTATATAGCAAGATTAATCTGTTATTGATGAGGTTGCTTAATTAGGAATATTGCACCTTGGATGTCATTTAAATGTACTACAGATGATTAATCTTATATCCGACGATTATTCAGCATTATCCCATATATATTTTGAAAGACGTCGTATTGTAGCGTACATCACTAATACAGCGCGTCGGTTATTTCATTATTCGTACCAAGGATATTTCATACTTGACTTCTATGCTCGTGCGATCCCGGAATTCTCATTACCCTTCCATGGCACGGGCACATTCATCAGGTGTCAAATAAAATTCACCAGGTTCTCCGTTACTTAAAGTTTAACAAAGATCTACTCTCGAAGCAGGTACACGACACTCTTATTTCACTTGTGAACCACTGTCTTCCTCCCCCCCCCCATTTTCTCATGATGTCTGTCAAGATGTGTTAAGACACTACTACAGTCCAGAGGCCATACCGCGTTACACCGCTATCTTTGTTGCGCTTATCTCTTTGATAAGATGCGTCAACTTTCACCTGTACAAAGCAAAGTTTACGATCGGATCATCATTGTGCCGTCAGTATTTCGTGTTAAGAGCACGAAACCTTCGTGTGCTGGAGAATGATCGGGATTTCATCTATTTCAGCTTTGAAGCCAATTGCGCGCATGTTTCTGTCTATTAGTTGGGCTAAAGTAGAGAACGCAAGTCTCTCTTTAGAACTCAAAAGCCGGCTTTTAGCGCGAGCGAACCGTGAAGCGTGAAAATAATTTCAAAATAGTTTCCAGTTGGCGTTCTCTGCAGCGTACGCGAATTCTCGAATAAACTTCCACCGACAATTTCTGTAAGTTCGTCAAGGATATATCATGACAGGTGACACAATGATTAAAATTTGCTTGATGTCAACATTTCAATTGAATTACGCAGTCGTCATTGTCAATAAGTTTCTTTGAAAGCTACGAAAGCAGATTGCAATAATCTTGAAAACATTTACAACATTAAACGGAGGTGTTTAAAACATTTTCGAACCAAGTAGCAATTTCATAGAGTCTATATCTATATAATTTCAAAATATTGAAGTATTTAATTTTCTTAACTGTCTTTAGGATAGTCTCCAAACTTACTTTTGCAAAATCATCAGTAATTGTATTTCTCTCTGCTTTTTTGAAAATTTATTTACTGTTTCATGGAAACTCGTTGCAGAATAAAATATATAAAAGAAAATATGTTTATTATTTTTGAAGAAATATTATTAAGAATAAAGTTTTCTGATTTTCAATTATTATTTCAAATATTTTCTATTAGAAACTTCCAAATTGTACGTGATTTTATTCTTAACAATATATTTATATATTTTTAAAGGCAGTAAAAATACTCTTAAGTATCTCTTTTAATTTAGATGTCTCTCTTTCAAAAAATACTCCACAATTTTTTCATCCTCCTAATTTCGCTATCGCGAAACGCAACGTAGCAACTAGGACGTTACTTCTCTTCGTTGTTTTCTACAATGTAAGATCCAGGCGTACTTTTAATTCCGGTAAATGTATTTGCCTCGAGCTCGTATTCCTTTAATATCTGTAAAATTCGTACATTGCATATACAGAATGCGCTGAGTATCGTGTATTTTCTCAAACTAGAAACTTTTTACAATCTTTATATATATTTATATATATTTCCTCAGTGAACATTTCGTTGTTCTATTAGTCTACTATCACAGCTTTTTAGTTTTTAATAAAATAAATAATTATATAAATAATTTCGTAAAGTTAAGAATTTATTTTATTAGAAAATATTTATGTGAAATTAAATACGCAACAAAAATTATTTAGTTATTTGTAACTCAAACTAAATTCATTAGAAACGATAAAAGTTGACTGAGTAAGTGTATATATAACGGAAATTTGATAATGAAAATTCAATTGTACGTATATAATAATAACAAAAAGTTTAAAAATATGAATATACAAATCAAATTCCAAAGTTTACTAAAAATTTTTCATTTTTGTTATTTATAATTGAAAATATGTTTATTATTTTCAAAGTTGCTGGAGATGAATTAATTAAGGCGATGTAAATATTGTGCATAATATATGTATTTTAGTAACAAATATTTAAATTTTTAATATGCGCTTAAAAATAACATTTCTAGAGAAAATGCATTAGTATAAGAATGAGGAGAGAAAAAGAGAGGACTTTTATATAAATACATACATCAATTATCCGCGAAATCAATTGTCTATGTTAATCGAATGTTTTGTCCAACACTGGACGAGAATAAACGCATTAAGCCTGGGTATACCCTGCATATAGAAAAATATCAGAGTAGCTCGATCGACCGGCCGTTTACCCGACACCGTTCGTGTTCATGGTTGGTCCAGGTACGGCGGTGGCAATTCTTAAGATTTCGAGGTGCGTGAGATGGGTCGTCCTGGCAACCCAGTGGTGGAAAGAGTCTCTCCTCTCTTATCCTTCTCTCTCTCTCTCTCTCTCTCTCTCTCTCTCTCTCTTTCTGCCTCTCATATAGGCTACATCGACCGTTGTAACGAGGTGCGCGTATGAGAGAGGGAATGGGTGAGTGCGCGGGTTATAGGGGAAGCCGTTTCTCTCGGATCGGAAACGCAAATCTTTCTCTCGCCCACCCCGTCATTCTCCATACGTGCCGCAGAGAGCAGGTGTTCCGTTGTGGGGTATGCGCTTTGTCGTTCCTGTTTTTACTGCTATCTACACAGAGCGCGGCTGCCACAGCTTTATGCGAATTCCACCCACTCTTTCGCCCACTTGTGTTCTTGATGGCTCCTCCGTTCCGACATTCCGACTATGCGGTTGATATTACCCCATCACACACCGAGAATATGACTTCGTTTAGATTTTCCCATCACAGTTAACGCATCCTGATATGTTCGTATCAACTGCGATCAACTGCGTCGTCAACTTACATTTATGTATCCCGCGTACGATGATTTGTATCCAATCAAACTGTAATTTATTTCGACGATGACAACGATCTATATAAGTCTAGACTATTTATTTCTATTGAAAGAATTTTTCTTGAACAATCAAAAGTTGCTCTTTGTGAGATATTTTGCTAGAATTAGAAAGATTTTGTACCAATATTACTTTTACAATTATTCTCAAAAATATTTCAAATATTTTTTTATCTTTCTTTCTTCTCTTGCCATTAAAAGAACATGTATTAAATTGGTATCTTGTTTTATTACGTCTTTTTGTAGTAAATCAGTTTATATATATATATATATATATATCTTATTTCAAATTATATTCCACAAAAATTAGGAAAAGCTTATTTATATCTTTTTTCTTTTCATCTTTACAATCGGTCTCGTAAAATACACTTTGCCTCTTTGTTATCTTCCAACGTGACAAGTCCTTTCCGTTATGTCCAATTTCGTTCAGTCTAAGAGCCTGATAAGAACGGGCAGTCTGAAGAAAACTCTTTGAACTCTTACAATGAAACCTTCAGTTATGTGAACATGGCGACCAAATGTGGAAACAAAAAGTCAGATATAACAACGATTCGTGTCTTTTCTATCTCTATTTGAAATTGATCTGCACCATTGTGAGACCAATTCACCCAATATCCATATTCGATTCGACGAACGATGACACTGTCGTATCGGATCATTGAACAAGGGCACTTTTTATGCATCCATTCATTGAATAAATGTCGCTATTATATTATCTCTAATAAATTAATTATTATATTAAATTATATTATCTCTAATAATTGCACGGATATACAATAAATTTAAGTTAAACTTTCTATAGTAAGAAAAATTGATTTGTCGTATCGAAACATATATGCAATGTTTAGAAAAATTAATTCTTCACAGCAAACACAATATTTATACGTTCTAACGTAAAAATGTTTTGCACAATAAAATTATATATAATATAATATAAGAGTTATTATTTTGGACAAAATTATAATGTATTTCAATTCGCTCCGATAAAAGAAAAGAACAATTTAGCATATTGCTGTTAGAAGAAGCAGTGCATACAATATTTTACTAATTCCTTTATCAAATGTTTCTCTACAGAATGTTATTCATCAATTGGTAGATTTGTATATATTGTAGGACCAGTCGCGCGCATCACGATTTGACCAGATATATCAAAACCACGCGCTTAATCGACTTATAAAATACCGAGGCTGATTTGCGGCATGTATGCGGGCCAATGCGTGCCGTACCGTGCGGGTATTCGATTTAAACTGCCGCGTATCGCGATACGCAAGAATGCATCTAAAACAATAAATTTATCATTCGTTATGCGCTTGCTTCGACATACTTTGAGACTGTGGAAAAATATAATTCTTGCCCATATATATGTAGATACGATAGAGTTTTGATTATTTTCTTCATGAATAGACAAAGATAAAAAAAACATTGAGGAAAACATAAAAACGCGAGGCCGACGGTAAAACTTTAGTTTTCAGTATTGCCGTTTTGGAACGACGTGAAGATAGGACGTAAAAAAAGAAAACTTTAGTTGTGTAAAATTGAAAATCGAACAAACTAATGGAAATGCTGTCAGTCGCGAAGTTAAAAGCGCGGTTAAAGACTCGAAAAATTTTACTACAAGATAAAATATTAAAAGAATTTGTAAAATTATAATTATAATAAAAGTTTAGAAAATTTTAACGAAAAGATCCTTTAATTTCCATGAATATTTGAACACGTAGAAATTTATTATTCTAGTACCGATCCTATAATTAGATATCACTTTAATGTTGAGTATTAGCAATATGTGTATATTTGCGCATGAATATCATTGATACCAATATTGGAATGATAGCAGTCCAAGACTTGGCATGTATCAAATTAATGTTGATTCGTATAGTATTATCACAATACTAAAATCTTGCGATATTGGCAGAATTTACTGCACTAATATTAATATTACGTCATAATACGTCAATATCGAAACGATAACAACGGCTTAGTGGAAATACATAGCGATTCTAGGACATCCCCGATCACTTCTGTGATACGCTCTATTTTAATACAAAACAATGCACGAGTAGTAGAACTGTGCGGATGGAAAAAACATCGATAGTTAACTAGTTGGAAAAAAAAAAAATAAAAGCGTGAATGGCGATGAAAGAGAAGAGAAGAACGCGATAGGACAGATTCCAATTTTAGTTTCCAATTTCGGCGTTCCGAGCCCTTTTCAAGCCGTTGCGACGTAGAGAGCGCGATGCTGCACTGCGAAAGAATGCATCTCGTGTTCGCGTCTGCGACGCGATGGCTGTGAAATTGCACGACGCTACTCTTGTCGTCGGAAGCATGCGGAAAGACGCCACGTACTTCCTTCTGTCGCAAATCCTTGCGCAGGGCATTTGAGGGTATTACGGCGCAGTATCGCGTCGCCACCCCCGTCCACGTCTCTCTAAAAGAAACTGATTCGCACTCACGATGCAACGTACCGCTCGATTGCTCCCTCGTGTTCACTGGATTCGGTTTAATTTCGCGGAACGATTGGCCTAAGCGACCAATGACCGAAAGATCCTCACACTATTTGGTTCTGCGATAGGCAAAAACGTTCGGTCGATGTAAGAAACTCCCCTGGAATCTCAGAAACTAACAATAAGTCGATACCGATACGTATATTTCTAGCAATCTGTTTGAAGTCATACAAAGAAAAATGTTTTTGGTTAAACCAATAAAAAAGTCCTATCAAAATGCCATTCTGATTGGGTCTTTTTATTTAACCAGAATATTTTTCTCAGTGGATATATGTTTTTCTATACGTATACCTCTGCATATACCAAAGATTGGTACAATTGTTTTATATTATTACATGATTTTTTGTGATATGACAGAAATAGATACTTATTAGAAATGGAGTATGTGAAGTTAGCACCCAACTATAGTATTCAGTAGAGTTCTGATTAGAGTTCCCGTTTCCTTTTGACGAGACAGAAAGTTCTATGTAATTTGTAACAAGAGTTCCGCTTAATAATTATTTTTAAATAATTTGAAAAAAATGGGATGCTAATTTCTCATTGAAAATCGAGAATAGAGTTCTCGGCTCAATAGCTTCATTTCGTGAATACCTAGAGTTCCTGATGCATAAAAAAAAATTTTGAAAAATCAAAAAAAAATTAAAAATTTTTGAAAAATCAATTTTTAAATACTAATTTTTAAATATTAATAATTCTGATTAGAATTCCTGCTTCCTTTTAACGAGAGTTCTCTGTCTTTTTTAATGCGAGATTCATTTAATAACAATTTTTAAATAATTTTTAAAAAATGGGGTGCTAACTTCTCAGCGAAATTTGAGATCGAATAGTTCTGAGCAGCTTAATTTAAAAAAAAAAAATTTTTTTTATAAAATATTTTATAAAATATTTCTGTGATACGTTAATTGTCATTCTAACATTTTCGAAGAGTTCTCAGCGATTAAAACCAACACAGACTCAAAAATAAAAGATGTATACTTAAAACGAAATTTGAAAAATCAGTTGCAGAAGTACGTATTTCCTTATGTAGTCATCTAATCGTTTTGTCACCTAATACTTTTCGTTAGGGCTCGTCGAAAAGACTGCCAGAACTCCAATTAGAACTACTCAGTACTCTCAAAAAATTTTCAATGAATTTTTTCAAAAAAAATTTTTTTTTTTTAATAAATTTTCTTGTGTGTCAAAATTGTTTTTTATGTATCAGGAACTCTAGATATTCATAAAATAGAACTATTAAGCTGCTCAGAACTATTTGATCTCGAACTTCGCTGAGAACACCCCATTTTTAAAAAATTATTTAAAAATTATTATTAACTGAATCTCGCAAAAAATACAGAGAACTCTTCGTCTCTTAAAAGGAAGTAGGAACTTTAATCAGAACTATTGTATTTAAAAATTGATTTTTCAAAAATTTAAAATTTTTTTTGATTTTTCAAAATGTTTTTGTACGCATCAGGAACTCTAAGTATTCACGAAATGAAGCTATTGAGCCGCTCAGAATTATTCGATCTCGATTTTCGATGAGAAGTTAGCACCCATTTTTTTAAAATTATTTAAAAATAATTATTACGCGCAACTCTTTGTCTCGTCAAAAAGAAACGAGAACTCTAATCAGAATTCCTAAATACTATAGTTGGGGTGCTAACTTCATATACCCTTAGAAATGTATACGGAGTAAAAAAAATTCTAAATAAAACATAAATATTAGGGTCCAACATTGGAAATAATCTTGAAACAGAATGGACTCTCTTTCATATGTGTAATTATTGGTGTACAATTTTATCATCAGTTTATCTTTCTCATTTTATCCTAATGGAAAATTTTTTTATTGTATCATCATTTTTACAGTCTATTTTGATATTTAGTTCTTTGCTAAAAGTAAATAATGCGCATATGGAAAATAATAATTTTTGAATTAACAGCAAATATAAAGTACCATATACAAGCATGAGTAAAAAAATACTATTTTTCAACAAAAGGCAGATGACTAATAGATAGACTAATTTTTTTTTTTTTTTTTTAATTTAGAATAAGTATTTAAATATTTTTTTTTTTTTGAAAAAAAATAAAAATAGACCCACGCAAAGGAGGGTTTTTTTTTTTTTTTTTACAAGAGTACAAAAAAAAATTCTTCTCAGTTCTCTACAAATC
>Ga0157364_1002434_pt1 | contig 17297 bp, 7 predicted proteins | sample AttsexASBM2_FD_111476 | JGI IMG/M metagenome (GOLD analysis project Ga0157364, IMG submission 111476) | Fungus gardens microbial communities from leaf cutter ant in Ribeirão Preto, State of São Paulo, Brazil - Atta sexdens ASBM2 | ecosystem: Host-associated > Fungi > Mycelium > Unclassified ... | reverse complement strand
CACACACACACACACACACACACACACACACACACACACACACACACACACACACACACACACACACACACACACATACTTTAGAATAGAGAAGAATCCCATTAAGAAATTGACTAACGATCTGCGTAATATATTGGAAAAACAAGGACTGTATAGAAGACTCAGTATATCAAAGATTATTGACTACAGATGGCAATTCTGCTATGGCTTATCTAAAATTCATAAGCCTATAAATTCATAATCCATTAAGGATGTATTGTTTCTTCGATAAACAGTCCACTTTACTATTTTTCTCTATTTCTACATAATATTATCCATAATAATATTCCTGAAGAACATGGCTAGGTGAAAAACAGCTTTTATTTGGTGGAAGCTAAACGGAATGTTTTTTGATTCTGATTATACTTTGGCATCTTTAGATATAGTTTTTCGCTATTTACAAATGTCCCATAGAATTGGTATCTGAGAGCATTGTGAGGAGATAGAGTCATGTTTCTATGAATATTACACTTTTAGACAAATTTCTTATAGCCTTATTGCTTTGTCTTCAATTTAACTTTTTTTTCTTTTAATAATGTATTCTATAAACAAATTTTTGGTACCTCAATGGAGTCTCCATTGTCCCCTGAATAGCTGAAATAGTGTTACAAGATCTTGAATTTTCTGCTTTAGAAAGATTACAATTCATCACGGAAATTGGGACCAATGGTAGAATTGAATTTTTTAGACACCATCATTGTTGAAAATAACTCAATTATTTTGATAGATATAAAAAACCGACTTGCTCGAGAAGATTTCTTAATTTCTACTCTCATAATTTCCACCCATTATGTCATAAAAGAGATGTTGTCATAGGTGCAGTAAACAGAATTACCAATTTATCTTATTACTGTATATATCGATACACTGTTTTTGTTTCGAGTTTTAAACCTTTTATTCTACCGATATTTTTATATTCTAACTGATATCATTTTATTTAACATTGGAACTAATATATTTTAAGATATTTATTTTAAGTTTTTTCCTTTTTTATATGAGCTCTTTATCAACGAATATTTTTTCATATTATTTTTTATATTATTTTAACAGACTGATTGCTTTTTGAATCACAAATTTTTACAATCGATATTATATTTTTTCACATTCTGATTGATGTTATTAATATTTAACATTGAAAATATTTATACTACCATTTTAAAAGTATTTATACTACCATTTTCTTTTTTATGAATCTTTTATTAACGTGTGTTTTTTATTTTATTAACGAATGTTCCTTATTTTATTCTTTGTATTGATATTTTGACTGTTTTATTAGCTATTTTTCATCAACATGAACTTAATATATTAACTAATGTATTGCGAGATTTCTCTGTATTATCTTGCGCACAATTACAAAGATCTCTATTGAATACAATAGCAATATTTTTAATATTACGATAACCATAGTAGGTTATTTTATTACCTTTTTGTATATCCAGCTGAAGTTAATACAAAAAATTTTTTATTTTCGTAGTTTGTAATTTTTAGCTATAGGCCTATTTCAAATATGTTTATACTATTAATTTATTGAAAGTTTTTACACGTCTAACATTGTGTGTGTAATGATTCGATCGGAGTCAAAACGCCGGTTGTTATACATTCATTTTTATTTATTTTTATTTTTATTCGTTTTAGCGCTTACTAATATATATTTTGCTTAGCACTTACATTTTAGTTTTTATTTGATTCGTAGCTCTTCTTAATATATATTTAATTAATTAATTATTTGAACCATTCACATCATGCATTTTAAATTATTTATCTATATATAAAATTTTCATATATATTTAGAACACTTTTTAGAAATAAAGAGAAAGTCTACTAGCAGAAGATGACTACTAGTCATGTACAAGAGAGTCAGCCTGCAGTTTTTCTTAAAATTTTTTATATACTATGTGATGGTTTTTTATATACACGATAATTCTGATATATTCTAAGATTTCTCATTCTAAAATTCTACGATTTCTATGATTTCTACGATTTCTGAAATATATCTTAAACTTAATTTTTTCAAATTTTGTAAGATTTCATCAAAAATTAAAGAACCAGAAATCTCTTAAAAATATCAGAATTTACTTAGGTGAAAAGTTCTTTTTTCAATATAGTGACATATAATTATATTTAATAGTGGGTTTTTGTTGGAGAAATTCACTAAAAGTGAATTTGAATTTATTAACATTAGGAATCTACTTTAGGAGATGAAAAATGAATTACAGTTGTTTGATAGTAGTGATTCAATATATGAACTAAAAGCGAAATACAGATTTTTGATAGGAATATATTGTATAAATTACAAGTCTTATTTTTAACGATGCATAATATTTCATAACCATAGTCATTTGTGTACATTTCGACGTCAACAACAGGACACTTTTAGACTTTCTAAAGTAGAATCTAAAGTAGAGCTTTTATACTATTGTTAGGATATTTGATGTTATCTAGGTTAAATATAATATGTATGTTTGGAAACAGTGCCTGATCCGCATTTAATATTTTTAACCAATTACTACAAGGCACAAATGATTATAAACGTAACTACATTATGTTAAGTATAAACGTGTCTAATAAATGCTTTTTACTTACGTAGCTTCTAACGACAGCTTCTGTCGTTACGGTAGCTTCTGTCGACTTGAGTTGAAGCTGATAAGTTTGATAAAATGTATTGAAATATTATGCACATTATAAAGCTCTTTATAAAATGTGAATTTATATTGTGTGCATACAATAAAGATTTAAATTGTGTGCATACGTGTGTTGTCAAGGTCATGGACACTGGAAGTGCCTTTTTTTTATATATTCATCAAAAAGGTTTTTAATTGTTTCAGATTGTGAACATTTTGACGCATAATATCAACAAAAATTAGTTATAATGTAAATGTATACATATGTACTAATTCAAAAATCGTTTTAGAAATTAGAGTAAAAGTTACTAGAGATAATAATAAAGTACTAAAGATAATAATACATATCGGATATATGTTACAAATATATATATGTTTACAAATATTTTATACGTAAAAATGATGAAAATTTCTTCAAAAATTTTTTTTGCATTAAAAAAAGAATTTTTAAAAAATTGTTAATTGCTAAGTCAGAAAAAATGTATAACTATAATCTACAATCCGATTACAATTACGAACCGATTTTCTTGTATTGTTGTATTGCAAGTATTAAACTGATATGAGATGATAAAAAATCTGTGCAATGATAATACATATAAAAATATGATTTAATGTCATTAAAAGGTACAGAATCAGGATATAGGGCGCGAAAATTTGCCGCAAATTTGCCTAAGCGATAACAAAATATTCAATTAAATTTCAGCCTAAATGTCAAATTGTATAAAAATTTATATTGAATACAAATTAAATTACATAACAATTACATATTAAAATTAAATACATACTTAAATATATACTTAATTTAATAAATATTTATTTTGTTCAGAAAATTTATTTTTAGTGAATTGTTATTTGAATAAAAATATCTTTTTTAGATAAAAAATATCTTTTTTAGATAAAAAATTTTTAGATAAAAAATATTGAAATAAATTGTAAATATTTATCGAATATTATAAACTGAACTTTATTTTTGATTAGCGGATATTAAATCATTTGTTTATTTACATTTAAATCGACAAAAATTATTTTCATTAAATAAGACATTAAAATAAAATATTAACTTAAATAAATATTTATTCCATTTAGAAATTTATTTTGGTTCATCTAATAAATTATTCGAATACTTATTTATTCAATCAATTAGATATCATTATGATTACAATTAAGTAAGGTTTTTCTAGAAAAAAAGATATTTATTTAAAAATAAGAAATTATTTATAATGAAAGAATGTGTTTTTAAATCAAGCCAAAAACAAAAAAATTATTTATTATTTTAAATAATTTCATATATTTAATAAAAAGTAATTCAATGCTCGATTAAATAAATTAACGATTAAAAAAATAATCAGTTAAAGGGCTCGGAGCAAAAAATATTACTCGCAATCGTTATTAAATACTAAAAATTATATTCAATTAAAAATACAAATACAAACGTTTCGACCTTCTATTCGGTCATTTTCAATATTACATATAAAGTCTACATTAAAATAATTACAATGACATACCAAAAATTCAAGAAAAGTCAAGCGTTTATAATATTAAAAATATATCTTTTGTAGGGACTATTTTGGAATCTTTTTCCAACATAGCCAAAAGTGTTAATTTAAAGCCTGCATTTACGATTCCGAACTCTGTAAAAATACATCACAACTGGAAAAGATACTTTTGAGACAACAGCACATCATGATGTTGTCTACAAGATCTCATGCCATGATTGTGATGCATCGTATTGGCCAGACAAAAGGGCAATTAAAAAGAATCGCAGAGTATGCGTTGGATATTAATAAAAAATCAGACTCACCAAGTGTCATATCTAATCACCAGATTTCACTTAATCATAATTTTGATTGGAGCAATGTCAGAATTTTAGATAGTGAATCATCTTATAACAAAAGATTGACTTCCGAGATGATTTTTATAAGGACACAAAAGAATGGACTTAATTTACAAAGTAACACAGAATCATTAACAGTAATATACTTTCCCGTTATAGCACTTTCCTCTTCCTGAATGTTTCCCGTCATTTTTTCTTCTTCTTTCTTTACCACTTACATTTGATTCGATTTTTTCGTAATTTTTATTTTTATCAGTTTAAAATAAGTTGTCAAAAAGCACGGAACAACATGACACAATTTATATCTTTTGAGTTCTGGTCTTAATACTGCTTGCTATATATATTGTTTTGCGCTATTTATTATCATCTTTGTTGGTAGAAACACAGGTATTAATCTAAATCTTGCAGCATTTTAATTTGCTTAAATTCTCATTAGTTTAAATTATTACTTTATATAGCAATATATCGTTACGTTATCATGGAAAATCTGTACATGTAAGCTTTTGAGAAGAGACCTAATAGCTTTTATATTAATTGTTAATTTATACACTGTAATAAGAGGAGATTCATTCCTGGAATGGAATCCATGGACAGGTTTGAGAAAAATCCTATAACTTCTTGCGGTCATATCAAGGTCTTTGGATTGAACACATTGTTGCTTCAGGATTGAGGTTTTTAATATTATAAGCGCTCGAATTTTCTTGAATTTTTGATATGTCATTATAATTGTTTTAATGTAAACTTTATATGTAACATTGAAAATAACTAGATAGAAGGTCGAAACGTCTGTATTTGTATTTTTAGTTAAATATCATTTTTATAGTATTTAATAACGATAGCGAATAATATCTTGCTTGTATCCTGAGCCCTTTAACTGATTCATATATTTAATTTCATATATTTAAATTGAGAAAATAAATGTAACTGATATCATTAATTTGAAACTAAAAAGTATGTTTTAAAATTATATGTCTGCTCTCCGTTATATTTTTGGATTTGATACACTGCTGATTAGTAATAATATTTTCACATTCTAAAACGGCCACTAGATTTTTTCTTATAATCTATAGTTTTTTAGCTCAATAAGCTGTTGTCAGAATGAGAACATATTACACTAGTATCAGCAGTATAATATATCGAATCCAAAAATATGATATGTACGACCAAAAATGTAGGCACATAATTTTAAAATTCATGTCTGTATCAGAGAACAAAAAGGACGCTACGTACGTCTAACAATTATTCTAAAAATATATAACAAGACAAAAATACAATATATGACAAGTCTTCACTAACAAGAAAGAAAAGTAATAAAAGAAGTAAGTTGTTATAATCGTTCAATTTGCAACGTTATGAAAGCTGCTAATCCTGTTAAAAATTTCAATTCTATCCAAATAAGAAGTCCATACGCTCACATCAAGATAGACATGAAAAAATTTTTAACTGGATAAGCATAAAGTTCATCCAAGTAGACATTAAATCTGATTATATAAGCATATCCATTTCAAAATACAGTGAATTCCCAGATAAAAATGTTGTCTGTTTACATCCGCAATTCCAAAGATGTTAGGTTTTGCAGAAATTTATGATATAAAGTTTACTTATTTTTGTCAGAAAATAACATAATCGATTTATGTAAGTATTCCTGTGTTTAAATTAGAGATGACTTCTCATGGATCACAATAAAATCTCAATAAAAGATGGATCTGTAATTGCATGAAGATTCGTATTCAATTAAAAATAGATAATAAACGGATCCTGAATTATCTGAAATTTCATATTTACATCGGACAGAACAAGATTCGCAGATAAGAGTTGATGTGGAACTTATCTATAACTTCAAATGTATTTTAGATATAACAGGATTTTCAGTGCTAGAAACCATATTTAACTAGATGTTCAAATTCATATATGGACATGTTAGGAATTTTTAGCAGAAATATAATCATCAACTATAATTTGAAAAATTATATTTTAGCAAGAAAAACACGCTACATTCATCCAATAGTATTATTCTAAAGTACAATCGAAAAGTTTCCAACAATAGCATGAAGGTACAATCATAGGGTGCATTTCAATTCCTTAATACAAACATCTTAATACAAACCTACACAGGAATACACAAAATATGGCATTTTGCACGATTCAATTGGAACAGAATGTGCACGATTGATATCCGTTTCGGATAGAGTTAGATAAATACAGCTTTTTCGACATGTATGAAATAAAAAAACAAGTGCCGGTTTCTTAACGTTCTCCAATCTTATTTCTAGCCATTGCCGTTAGCATGTAATTGTCACTAGAAAACAAGTTTACATAGCCCTCGGCTGAATATAGATGTGTAATATTGTCGATAATAATAGACAATTGGAACGTAACTTGTGTCATCATGTGCATGAGAGTGTCTAGGGATATTGCAATTGGAAAATAGATGAAGGATACAATAGTCAAATGTATTAGAAAATATATATGGCCATATCGAGTAAAAAGAGAATATTCTTCAAACAGTATCATTCTAAAATATAATCGAAAAATCTCCAACCATAGTTTAAAAGTAAAGCGTTATTAGTAGGCTATTACAATTATTCATTTTTAATCTTAAAGAAACAGAAATCTATGTTCTCTGAAGTAATCTAGTAGTATCATAACAACATTTTACATAAAATGCAAGTAAATTTATTTTTAGTTGGCGGATATAATTCTTATCACCTAATTAATTACTCTGCCTTTCTGTAATATATTTACATTTTGTGATCAATTATATTTTGTAACATTATTTTAGAATTCTAACATGTCTCTCAATGTTATCTGAGTTAAGTATTGTACTTATAGCACTTTCTATCAAATAAAGCATATCACACAAAAGTGTTATTTAACATTTGTTTTATCTCTTTCAAATGTCAGTTTTTTATTTATTAGCAATAGCGCTAAATATTTCATTGATGTTCTTAACTAAAATGTGAGACATAGATTAAGGTATTTATCTTTAAAAATTCATTCAAAGTATAATAAAAATTGACTTATGACTTTTACAGGAGATAGTAAATAACATTAGATTCCATGAAAAAAGTCAATATCATGCTCAGTTGAAAATAAATTCAAAAAGATTAAAGCATGGTGATCCTCAATTAGTATATGGGGGTCTGATTGTGGATAATTGTCATTACTTCATTTAATCAAAATTAAAACTTATAAAACGATACCGAAATGAAATAAAATCATCCATAATGTAATCTTTATGATCAATCATAAATATTATTTTATATTCTTCTGGAAAATATGAATTTTTTTCTCAAGAGCGATTCACAACTAGTGGCTTTAATCTACGTATCCATAAATAAAAAATTTCGCGAAAAGAATGGCAATCTAATCTAGATTATCTATGTTCATTCTGTTGTTCAATACTTGCTGATTAAATGGCATATAAATACGTTATCCTCCAGTGTACATATCTTAAAGTATAGTACTCACAAAGTTCCTAGAGATATTGCATAAGCTATATTTCTGAAATTCTGAAATTTCTTAAAAAGTATTAAGAACGTGTCTCGTGCAGTAAGAACTAATTCAGTTAAAATACTAACCGACGACTCGGAAACTATGACAGAAAGAGCGCTGGAACCATTATTGATAATTGGATCGTTCTGCAATTTAGGCATTTTTGAATATCCTCGTGGACAATCCAGGCCATATCTCTCTTACTTGTATGCTTTGGCCGTATGAAGCTTTCTTACGTACTTTTGTTTTTATAAAATATATTACTTGGATTATTTGCGGTTTAAAATTACATTCATGAGCTATTTCGTACCGTTGCCATTGTTAATTCTCACCAGTTTCTGTCGTTTTAAGATAAAAAATTTTTTAATGTATCGGTCTCTATATAATAATACTTAATCTTTTAATACTACTTATCTCTTGTTTAATATTTTTAGTATTTTTAATTGAAAGCATTAAAGGAGTCTTAAATTCACAATTATAGACAAATATAAAATTATAAAAAGTTTTTTTAAAAGATTCGATATCGTCAATCATGACCTACATTTAGTCAAACTCAAGCTCTGACATAATTCTATCCCATTCGGCCCTCTCACTAATCTGCTCGTTCCTTACAAATCGCACACAGCAAGTCCTCATACATAATCCTTTTCCTCTTTTCTCCTCTCCTGATGCCGTTCTCTCTCGGGTATCTCAAGATACCATTCTCGGACCTCTACTTTTTAATATTTTTGTCTCTAATTTGTTTAATGTTTCTCTGTTCTTCGAGCTCTTCATGTACGCAGATGACATAATTCTTCTCAAATCCTTTCATTCGATGTTTTAGCAATCTATTTTGTTTTAAATAAAGATCTAAAATCTCTTGCCAAATGATCTATTAATAATTCGCTGCATCCAAATCTCTCTAAATCATCCTTGCTAATAGTCGATTTCTCAAAATTATTATCTCGTATTCAATCCTTCTCTTAAGAGTTTTAAACATGGTAAATTTTGAAAAAAATCGATTTTTTAATATTTTGAAAGAAACACAATCAATCTGAGATGCTAAAATATTTTCGCAATAAAAGTTTTTTATTTGAAATAAAGGAAGGGATTATATATACTCGCAATTATTTAAACGGCCATTATTAGTACAATATTTCAGATTGATTGTGTTTTAACATCCAAACATTTTGGCGCACAGTCACATTTGAGATTAATTAAATTCATGAATTTAGAATATTATATTATTCATCACTTTCAACTTTGATCTATCCTTAGGCACTCTCTATTATATTATGTTGTTACATCGATCGGTTTTTATTTATTAAATTTTTTAATTTAAATTTGTGCAGTACATATATATAGTAATCTGAAACTTCAAACGCGTTTTTCTCAAAATCATTTTTTTCAACCTGCAGCAATTGACATAATTGACAGCAAATAAAAAAATTTACTCGACTTATTGACTTGATGTAAATTGAGTAAACTGAATAAAAACATTTTATTCAGAAAACTTATTTCTACCTTACGCGTAAGAGAAACCGAAATAACTAGTATGTATGTAGGTGATTGCGCGCGCGCGTGTCGGTGTGTGTGCGTGCGTGCGTGCGTATGATTTTAACTATTGCTTCACCATTTATCGCTATCTTACAAGGGAGGTTAGGCAATTCAAAAACTCAAAAAATTCTGAAACATTTTGTGGAAATAAAGCAGTTTGTCCATAACATAAAAGTATTTTTTGTTCGTGCGGAATTACTGTTGATATATCTTTTTTTTTTTCAAGTATGTTGCAACTGGCTGCTCTGTCAAAAGCCAAAATTAAATGAACGATATTTTATAAAAATAACAATTTCTTTATTCATACTTTGTTTTTAATTGTCTGAAGTATTTTGTACATTCCTTTATATATATCATAAAAATATTTGACTGATTTTAGGTTTGACACACTGTTATTATTGTTGCTGTTGTTATTGTTGTTGTTGTTGTTGTTGTTGTTTTTGTTACATAAAAACCCATATTTTAATAATTGCTGCTACACTGATACTGTGTTGATGAATTGTACTGTATTTGCTATTTACGCTATCTCGTGCAACGCGGTATGAGACGAATATCTACAAATATCTACGGATACTACATATACATAGACGTATATGTTTTCGTTTATATCTGAAAAATGGTTCTATGAAACATAACTATAATATACATCATTTCAGCGTCAAATGCTCTTTGATTTGCGTTACATAAAAATTAAAAGGGTATGGGTGGAGTATAAAATAAATAAATAATTAAGAACAATTTTTTTTATTATAGTCCTAAAGTACTCTTGAAATCATTCAAATTTCATTCCGGAAATTTTTTCGTATCACTTATAGTTTCGATGATATTCGCTTCAAAAGAAAAAAACTAATTTTTTTTCTTTTGAAGCGAATATCGTCGAACAAAAAATAGTTTTGTGTTACGGATGAACTACTTTACCTATACACAAGTTTCAGAATTTTTTGAATTTTTGAGTTGTCTAGTGTCCCTCAGTTCCGGTTTGCTGGTAGGCTTTGTAATAGCAGTTTTGTTGACGCCTAACATTTGCAAGCTAATTTTGTCTATTGTATTATGTTTTATGTTCATGTGTATTTCTCTGTTCTCACGTAATCTTTTTCATAGAGCAATAAACTAAATTAAATTAAGAAAAAACTTTTTGGACAGATCAACTTTAATGCTTACATTATTAATATAACTCTCTATCTATCACATTTTCTATCTGTACAGATTGCAATAACAATTTTTACTCAAATATAAAATTATAATAATTTTTTTCTGTATCGCATAAGTGATCAACATGATTTTTTTTAAAGGAATTGAAAATGTGGTTACACAAATTTGCTATAATAGACGACACGTTAGAAACTCTCGGAACGTCAAAGGAATACCAAAGGCTACGAAATTGGATAATTCAAATAATAATCGGATTGAATGTATACGTTTTTTGTCGCTTAGCATGTGTTAATATTATTTCTTTTTTAATTTTGAATAATCACATAAATTTAACTCTTTTATTTATTTTAATGACAATTACGTTTCTAAAAGATTACCCATCAAACGTCATTATCTTAAATGCTCTGATTTCTGCAGCTATCCTTGGGTTAGTATTATATCTGTGTATTTATTTTGTAAGCTATTTTTATTGACATTGTGCGTGAAAATGTTTACAATGTAAAATACATAAAGACGTTTTGGTAACATAAAAAATAGAAGCCATATTCATCAATGACCTTGATAATATATATATATTTTCTGTTTTGTCTGTACAAAACATGTATATACAATACTTATATTGAGTTTTAAAAAATATACTAAATAGTAATTACTTAAAATAAATAATTAATTACTACTTTTTATTTTATTGTTACATATTTATAAGAGATAAGCATCTTTAGAAAATGCTATGAAGGAAGAAAAAAATGTTGAGTAATGTATTTGAATAAACATACGGTCAAATTTTTCACTTCCAATGAACTTGATCTTGATATATAACGTCAAAAAAAATAATAGAAAAAGTATAAAAGTTTCATCTTCATGCTCGCATTATGCATACAAATATTTGGACGGCCCCGTAGGCGCAATGTATAAAATTTATTTCTGCTGTGAAGTTTTTACGCTCTTCGCAAATATTCCTGCGATTCGTCTTTGATGCATTAATCTCTATGAAGCATGAGCGATGTAACAGTTTCAAATTGGAATATGACGAAGTGACGTGATGTGATGTTTGGAATTCACTGCTATAGATTTTCAGTAATTTTTGCGCGTTTTCGTTAAGAAAATATTAGGTATAAAGTTTTTGCAAAAATGATTGGAATTTGAAATTTACACTTTTTGTATAAAAATGAATGTTAATGTAAACGTACCAGTGAGTGGACGTGTAGTACTGTAAGTCCGGATATTAACAAAGTTAATTTATTTATATTATTATTTAGGAATGCTTCGCATAATGTGTTAAGGATACAGAATATCGGAATATCCGTCGTCAAATTCTTTTTGTACATCCAATTATCCGACTGAATAACGGATTTTCCAAATATCCTGCGAGATACTTGGAAAAAGACTTCCAAAGAAAAAAGAAAAATGGCATGGTTCTTTAACCAAAGATGTTTTAACAAAAGGTCCTTTAAGGAGAGAATCTTTACGTTTTAAAGTCGGTTTTAAAGGCATTCTTTGAAAATTTTTTTAATAAATAAAAATTTAGATATAGTCAAAAACTAATACAAGTGCGTACAATATACGTATTAAAAAAATATATTTTTTGTATTGTTAATTTTTAACACAATAGTAATAAGATGGCGTTGAAATTAGGCTTGCACTACAAATACAGTGATTAAAGTACACATCATATTGTTGGTCTGATAGCAAAAATAAAGTTATTTCTTATAATGAATGACTTTATAATTCTCGCCCGAACTAGAATAATTAATATCAAATGGCAACAAAATGGCAACAGTTTGAAAAAACTACCTACCGAGCAGCAAGTTGGAAGAAGGTGCCGGAATGATGTGTGGACGAAAAGAAACAAGATCGAACGGGACTTCCGCTTATTATTCCCGTATTTATAATTCTAATTTTTATTATCGTTGTTACTATGGACAATCCGAGTTATACGTTCCTTTTGTGTTTTATAATAAAGTAGCATGTTTGTGTATAATACAAAGAAGTCTTTTATTGAGAATCTTACGATCTCGAAATCGCGGCTGCAACATTCTGACGATCGTGACAGGATTGTGATTTCGTTGTAGCAAGCAGAGATTGTAAGAAAATAATTCATAGACATGGATTAAGTAAAGTTAACGCTAAAAATAACGCGTCTGTCTCTTTACAAGAATATACACTTCCTTTCGAGCTGAGCAATCGAAGGAATCACCGGATATAACCTCGTTGCAAGTTAGTTTCGCATTGCTACAAAACAAGTGAGTTTAATGAGCTAATTCAGAAGCTGCAAATCTAGATGATCGAAGCTAGAGAGCCTGAAAAAGCCATTGGAAGAGAGGCACAGCACGCAGATGAGTATGCTACGAAATATCATCAGGCAAAGTCGGACTAACTTGTCTATCAGAGCGGAAAAATGAACTCGAAACGTTAACCGCCCAGATAACATTTATGTTGCATAAGATTTAAAAGAGTCTGGGCGGTCCCGGCGCAACGAATTATTACGACACACAGAAAGGTATATGCTTATTAAAATTGCCGAAAATCGAATTAAGAAAGTTTGATATCTTTGGATATCAAAGATTGACTTTCGTTTTGGAGTACTTTTAAGAAAATTCATGAAGACGCAGCGTTGTCGAGGGAAGATAAATTCCAATCTAATGCAGTCTGGTAAAAAACTTGCGTATTTAAAGTAGTGAACAATTTTCTATTAACGGCCGGTAATTATGAGAAAGCCATACACAGTCTTGAGTCTCGATTCGGCAAAAAAGATTTATTGATTAAGTATTATGTGCGCTTTTAAAGTTAGTCTTAAGTAAGAACAAAAATGTGTCTCCCACAATTATTTATGATAAATTAGAGATGCATATACGAACACTTGAGACTTCAGGTGCGACAACAGAAATGTTCGCAATGTTGTTTCCTTTGGTAGAGTCCTCACTGCCTGAAGAGACATGGCAATGAACAAGGGCTCAGTTAACTCCTCATTCTGACGCGTCTGTTGTAAATATTACAACAAATGTTGCAAAAGATTGTCTCACGAGTTTAACAACTTTTCTAGGAAGAAAAATCGAGAGTGAGGAACATATTCAAATGGCAAAGATATGCTTCGAGAGCAATTATTTCTGATAAAGGACAAAAATAAAAAGAAATCGAAAGCTGAACGAGATCCAGAGATAGCGACTGCGTCTGGTGTCACTATCAGTGAAAGAAGCAAAGCTGCATCGATGTATGTTCTATGGAGTCAATCGTGATAATTTGAGTTGTGAAACGATCAGAAGTATGGACTTTGAGAAGATATTTCAAGCTGTAAAAGACAAGCAGGGCTGTTTTAATTGTCTGAAAGTAGGACACAGCTAAAAGAGTATTTGTCGTAACAAAAGCAAAACCCTTGGTTCGGCAAAGGATTGTTGAACATTGTTTATTGATGTGTAGAAACCTGTCAAACAAGGATGAGTCAAAGCAAACGAGAAGAAGCCTAATGAACTAGTTTTTCAGGGAAACAGTTGTCTCGCGAATGTCTCTTCGAGTGCAAAAATGTTCCTGTCTACACTAAAAGTCAAAATTAGATGAGATTCAAAAGGCTTGGTGAATATTCATGCCATTATAGATACTGGCTCACATAGATCTTATGTTTTGGAAAAGTAGCCAGAGAGCTAGGATACGAGACTGAGGGCGAACAGACAATGGTGTATTTATTGTTTGGAGGAACTAAAATCAAGCCTCGGAGACACAAAATTTGTCGGATCTACATTAGCAACTTAGATGGAACATATAAATATAACTTTGTAGTTTTGTAACAAGATATTATCTGTCAAGATGCTCCTTATAAGATCGATGGTCCATGGGTGGATATACTTGAGAAAAATGATATACGTTTGAGCGACACCGATGAATGTCAAGAGTCCATTTCATTGTTGATTGGAGCTAATGTTGCTGGCAAGATATTCACTAATAAAGTTCTACAGATAAATCAAGGAATAACGGCTTTATAAATTAAGCTTGGATGGATCTTAAGTAGGAATAGACGATAATAATAGCACCGATACTACACTGACAATTATATCAATGTTCACTCAAGAAACTAATCAGATCAGAAATATCAGATTTATGAAGACTCCATGTTTTGGATATTACAGAATCTATCAAGAGTATTACAAAAGAGGTACATCAAGCTAAAATAAAGATCTCTTCAATAGACAATGAAAATCCACAACGAAAATCAATACGAAGTTCTTCTGTCATAGAAAGAAAATCATCCATCTTTATAAGATAATCAAAATATAGCCGAGAAAAGATTAAAATCATCGTTACAAAGAGATTGCGACAAGAAGATTTACTTGACGACTACCAGACTGTCTCGAGTTGGCTTGAAGAAGTGATTATTGAAAGAATACCAGCACTTGAAGTCGAGAGCTATCTTCTACACAAGCCTGTAGTCAAGAAAGAAGAAACGACGATAGACCTTTTTCGATGCATCAGCAAAGAATCGCCTTCGTTTAATCAATGCTTAGAGACTGGACTTAATCTCATACAGCTTATTTTAGCATTGTTACATTGATTTGAGAAAGAAAGGAAGATAAGGGTAACGCAAAAACCTTCTTACAAATTAGCGTCTCTCTGTCGGATAGAGAGGTTTTAAGATTCCTGTGGTGAAGCATTGACGAAGAAAGAGATTTATCGACATCGTTGAGTTGTCTTTGGAGTGACAAGCAGTCCATTCTTTTTAGGGGCGACGATTGAATTGCATATTAGCAGAGCCTTAAGCTCTACCATTTTGCCATATAAGAAATTAATTTATGAGAAACTGACAAAGTCCTTTTATGTTTATGACTACGTCACTAGTATCGATTCTTATTTTGATTTTGAAATTTTCAGGAGAGAAGCCTATTCCCTTTTAATCCAGACCAAATTTTATTTAAGAGATTGGAGATACACTGGCGGGAATCTTGAGAGTTAATCGACGGTACTTGAACTTACATGAGTCACCAAAAGGGCTACTTTAATATTACCCGAATTTCTTGCACTGACGATCACGGAGAAAATGACGAAAAGGATCGCAAGTACAGAAAATTTACGACCCTCTCGGATTCGTCTGTCCCATACTTTGTTAAAATAAAAATTATTATTGCAAGATCTATGGATTAAAAATGGATTAAAAATGGATTAGGATACAAAAATAGATTACGACATTAAGCAAATTTTTCGAATGGGTTCAATAACTAGGTCTCCTATATGTATTGAAATTTCCATGATGGATTTTTAGAGAGGAAAAAGATCCTGATTCATTGTCCTTTTATGTTTTTGTCGATGCCAGTAAGAATGCATACGCGGCAGCAATCTTCGTACAAGTTGAGTCAAGCATAGGAGTCGAGATACATCTCGTAAAAGCCAAGAATAGCATCCAAAGAAAAGAAGATCATACTTTTCCTTGAGTTACTAGCAGCCTCCATTAGAGCTAGAACAATGTAATCCTTCATTAAGGCTATGGATTATCAAAATATCAAAATCTATTTCTGGAGTGATTCGATAATCGTTCTAATATGGATTCGACAATGGAAAGTCTTTGTATGGAATATAGTGTTCTGGAAATAAGGAGCCTTACGAATCTCGAAGATATGTTCCTGGAGTTATAAACCCAGCGAATTTACCTTCCCGAGGTGATGCTAAGACATTCCTTGAAACTGAAATGGTGGGAGGGATCGGAGTGATTGAAGCTGCTTCAGCTTCAAGAAGAGTCCAAAGAGGAAAGAAAAATTGACGAGAACATATTTAACTTAGAGTTACGCAAGACTTCCGAACGATGCAAAGAGAGAACATCCCCCGAGATTATTGCCGAAGAAATCGTTATGCTAAACTCCGTAGAACAAGCAGGTGGAGAGGCAGTTCCTTGGAATTTGCAGAGACTTTCGATGTTTTCTAAAATTGTGTGTACTGTCACATGGATATTAAGATTTATGAATAACTATCGAAGAGTCCATGTAAACAAAACTCAAGAGTTAAATGCCAAAGAAATTACTAAGGCAGAATTGTTTCTCTGTAGACTAGCACAGAAAGAATTATTTCTAGAAAACAACGATTCACGAAGTTTAAATGTTTTCGAGGAGAATGGACAAATACGCACAAAAACAATAATCTCCAATCGTCAAGATATCTTTTCTTTCATGTCCCAGTGTTCGATTCAATTCATTTATTGACATTGAAAATTATCTTTCATATTCATCTAAAACTTAATCATGCTGGTATTGACATTATGATGAATAACTTGCGCGAGAAGTTTTGAGTCTTGCAATGTCATCGAATGATAAGCTCAGAAATAGAAAATGCATCGTTTGTCATTCCTGGCATCGAAAACGATAAAATCATCGCTAGGATTGTTATCTGAAAACAGAGTGAGAGATGCAGCAGCATTTGAAATGATAGATATTGATTGACGCTGGATCACTTTTTTTGAGCGATAAAAAGCTTATATGTTTGTTTACTTGTGCAGTCCACTTGGTTGGTTACCAGGTATGTACCAGGTGTATAAGCTTAAATCCGCTGTTTTTTAGTCAGAAAAACACATTTTTTTTCCTAGGAAGCAAAAACAAATTTATTCAAAGTACTTGCCCTCGCTAACTATACATTTTTCCCATCTT
>Ga0157364_1002433_pt1 | contig 17298 bp, 9 predicted proteins | sample AttsexASBM2_FD_111476 | JGI IMG/M metagenome (GOLD analysis project Ga0157364, IMG submission 111476) | Fungus gardens microbial communities from leaf cutter ant in Ribeirão Preto, State of São Paulo, Brazil - Atta sexdens ASBM2 | ecosystem: Host-associated > Fungi > Mycelium > Unclassified ... | reverse complement strand
TAAATGATTGTCTATAGTTGCCATCACTTTTTCTCTGAATGTAAGTTTCAAAAGTATTATGAAAATGTAAGATATTTTAAATCTAATAACAGAATTTAAATCTTTAATAGATTTTCTGTAAAAGCTCTGAATTAGGAATTGTTAAGAATTTGTTATACCCTGTAAACAACGATGAAACTGAAATAACTTTAATTGTACACTTGATGTAGTATCTATATAATGCTCCGTAATTATCAATAGAAAGTTTGTGTAAGAAAGATTCGACGTTTTCCTACGTCGACTTGGTAAGTTATTGCTCGTGACTCTGAGTAAACGAACTATCTGCAAATTGTGTTCATATAACGATTTTAATCAGTAAATGGAAATTCTATCGATCTTCGGTAAATGTTATTATTCATTAAATGCGCAGAATTTTTCTTCTTCAATTTGTACTGACAAATATCAAATATTTTCTCGTTTCGAAGACAAAATTTCGTCTTCTTCGTGCCATCGTGAGCAAAAGGAGTGAAAATGTGACAAACGGATAAATCGTTTTAAAAGTATATAAGAAAGAAACAAAAGAGAGAAACGGTAAATCGATTTTGAAAGGGTACAAGGTCATAAAAGTACAAGGTAAAATATAAATTATTAGAATACGCGGAAATCAATGAATTAAGATCACAGATCTTGGCCTTAAATCTACAATTGAAAATCTGAGAAGACTAACTTGTTCCCGTAAGGATAACGCGAGTGACAAATAGCTTGCTCGAGTAGCAGGAAAGAAGAGATATAAAGTAAGACGAAGAGATTCGGAGCGTAGTCCAGATTCGCGTTAAATAATGCCGAAATAAGGACGAGAGTGTAGCGATAAATCAGACAAAAAATCAGGCCATAGAGCATATAACGGAGACATGTCGTAATATGGCTAGTCCCACTTCTCGTTTCCTACAGAGCGAAAATTTTACGGTGAAATTTGTGGAATATATGTTCCCTACTCTGCACTGGTCCAAAAACCTTCATTAACTTTTACATTTGCGGTTCGCGCCGCGCAAATTGGCTTCATTATACGAAAGAAAACCACTATCCCACCGCACAAACGAAGAATTGTCGTCCACGAGGTGGACATTACGTAGGAATGATGTCATAATCATCAAGGTAAAGAGCGTGGGGAATGAATTGCTTATTTATAAGAATGTAGAGATGAAAGTCACCAAACTAGTGGAAAATTTCTGTTCAAGAATTTTTCTGAGGACTCTTCTTCCGAGATAGAAAAATCAAATATTAAGAATGAAAAGAATATCAAACTACAAACAAATAAAAAATGTAAGTACAACGGGGGATGAAACGGCCAAGGAATATTGGGAGATCATAGAAAGTTTCTTGCGAAGGGAAAAAGAAGAGCGAAAGATATAATCATGACGAGAAGCGAGCTTCTATGATCGCCTCGTTATTTTACATAGCATATATATAAATCTTTTTCAGAGCGCACAAATTATATATGGCTCATCCTTGACCATCATTTATATCCGCTACTAAAAGCTGATTCAAAATTCAAAAACTGTAGGAGAAAAAAAAACGAGGTTCGGTCTGTTTCGAAGTCCTCGGAGCTTTACACATAAAAGCTTGATATAATAGAAGTATATTGAAGGAAAATGATTTATTCATAGAAATGTGTATTTGAACTTTTTATTCTTTTTTAGAATAAAAAAGTATGTCCTTTTTGTTACGTAAAATATATATACAGAATTGACTTTATTATCTAGAAATAATGAAATTATAAAATCAAATATAAATATAAATTAATTTCCAGGGCATTAAGTAACAAGTAGAAAAAATGTATCAGGTTTTTCTAGATGAAAAAATATAAGGCAAAAATCAAGAAGAACAAATTCAAGTAGATGTTTCGTTTTTTAATAAGAAATCTTTCAATGTATATTTAAATGTGCATCAAAGACTTTTACATGAATTTAAACATTCAGAATTACAATATCAAAATTAATAAAATTTTAATGCTTTAATTTTTCATCATAAGTGTCTAAATATTCCTATACTTAAGACACTTTTTATGTAAATATTTATATTAAAAAATTAAATTTTAAAATCGTATTCGTGATTTTATTTTATCATTCAATTTTTTTTTCTATCTGTTACCAAACATCCTATAAATATATTAAATTATATAAATTAATTTTAAATTTAATTTGTGCTGAACGATAATAATTTCTAAAACGTAATATGCTTAATTATAATTTTTTCATCAGGTACTGAAATTAGAGTTCATCAAATACACTTTCTAACAAGGTGAATTAAAAGATTCGCGATAGAAACATTTAGTAGAACCATTGTTCTATTTTTATTGACAAGGTCTATACTATCTTCGCTAAAACTACAGTTTATACTAGCGGTCTCTCACAGAATCACAGAAAGCATAAACAATGCATACCTTTCAACAATAATGCTAATTTTACTGCATGAGTCCAACACGTAGGAAGTGCGTTCAGCGTTTCCGTTATTCAATGTGAAAATCAGCAATGGCGAAGATCCATCGAAGGTAATATGAAAAAAAGAATGTAACATTAAGAGATATTCGCGATTTTATGAAACTGTATGCCATGGTCTTTCCTCGATCGTTGATCTTTTAAATAATAAGGATATAAAAAATGTGAAGATATAAAAAGACTCCAGATCCGAATACACACCTAACCTCATCGTCCGCCATAGTGGTGTCTTGGTGTTGCGCGCGTCTACCTAAAAAATAATACAAATATTAGTGTTATATATGTACAATAGCTGAAGACCTTGGTACGCCGGCACATTATTAATAGTCGCTAATAATTCATTTTAACGACTAGAGGGGAGGGATCTAATTCTCTTCTCCTTAAAATAATAAATAACTTAAGCAGAACATAAAGTAATTATAACACCAAAATAGTGTCAACGGTTCCAATATGATTATATTATTCTAACCAATACAAATAAATTTTTTTATTTTGATGTCATAATAACATTAAAATGGCGTCAAAATGATTTTATGATATATATTATTAATATTAAAAATCATTTTTGCAATTTCTTAGCATCGCTTGGAACTTGATCGAACAATATTTTGTGAAGTATTTGCGTATGCATACGTTCAACGATCTTCAAAACGCTTCGGCGCTTTTCCGCGATGCGTAGTAAAACGGTCGCGCAAATAGTGCAAACGAAAATAAGGTGTGTTTTCTATAGCTGAACTAGTATACATTTTTAGAATTCAAAGTGAAATAAGCATATGTTTAATATTCGTCAAAAGCAAGACAGAAAGTTTTGCTGCACTCTAATGCAAGAACAAAAAAGAACAAAAAACAGATTTCAATGGAATGCAACGGTAAATGATGGTAAATGAAAGCTCAGATGTCCGCATTCAGTGCACGACGGAAATAGTATTAGATAACCAGAGAAAAATTTGATCGCTAACGCATCTCTGTGACAAGCATGACCGATCCGCCTCATACCGATAAATCATGCGGCTCACGCGTGTGTAGATTTCGTGTCGCGGAACCTAAGCAGAACAACAAGTCATTATGATGTCAAAATGATGTCTCAAAATAATGACTCCAAAATGAATTCATAAAATTGAAAATCATTTTTCGATCATTTTTTTGATTCATTTTAATGTCATTTTGACGTTATCGTGACTTATTGTTCGGCTTGGAAAAAGACGAGCTCAAGCCGTCTTTCTCATCTCTCTCGCGCGCGACGATGGTATAGAATATCTGGCGCGCAAAAATAGACGCCGGCCGTCCCCCCACTTTCTGCGACGTGCCGTCGTCAGGAACGTCGAGTAACGTCGACGATCCAAATTTGGATGCAACGATCGCGGTAGATATCCCATCGTCGGCGACTTCAACTGGATTCGATGTCGAAACAGCGAGGCGAGTAGATAAACAAAGTCATGAACGTCTCACTATGAGAAAAAGAGAAAGAGAAAAGTACAGAGATAGATAGTGCATTTATTATTGCTCTAAAACAAGTCCTCTAAGAACAAACATAAAGTTATAAAAATGAGCTAAGAATAACAGAATACATAAATTATAACGGTAAAAAATGAAAAGAATATATAATATGAAATAATATGAAATAAGGAGACAAGCGATTTGCAAAATAAAGATAAATCGGAAAAACAAAAAGAACATTAATAAAATAGAAGAAAATAAACATAAGATAGAAAGAGAAAGAGAGAGGAAGAGGGGAGGGAGGGAGGGGGGAGAGAGGGAAGAGAGAGAAGGGAGCTCGCCGACGAATATGCGACGTCGTGCTATTTGCGTATGACATTTCATTCGAAAGAGCTATAACGGTGTGTAGAGGGAAAATATCGCGTATATATCGGCGAGACATGCCGATTCCTTTGATTAGCCAAGATTCTTCGTGGAATCGTACCGATGCGTGATGCGAAGTATCGACACGTCAGAGAACATTCTGCCGCGAGGCAAGGCAGGATCCAACGAAGTTTCAAAACAGATAACTTATATAGGTAAACTTCTGTGCGCGCATCCGAAATTGTGCAATTCGGTTAGAGAGAGATAACAATTGCGCACTTAGCGGAGCTCGCTACGACGCGCTCGTTGTCGCAGCACCAAAACATTCAAGAAGATGGATTGTACCTTGTCTGCAGCGACATTCCGCATTCCGAAAATACTTAGGAACGTCATGGCTGTACAAGCGAAACGTGACGCAACGTTGCAACGAATACTTGGCAACGGCGAAACAAGATGTCATTAGCAACTTACAGAATAATATATCATTTCTTTGTGAATATTTTTGTTATTTCATTTTTTTCCTGCTTGTGCGTTGCGTAAGTTATTAAGAAAGTACTTAACCAAAATACTTTCAATACGTAACGTCAAAATGGTTTCAAAACGATTATTAAAAGTTAAAATTTTTTATCAATCACTATTTACACATTTTAACGTTAAAAATAACATCGTTTAAATATACATCATTTTGGCTAAAATTAATTATAATCAAATAATAAAAACGTTCACTAAAAATTACAAAATTTCACTTTACTAAAATTACAAGATAATTTCAAGCTAATTTCATAGAAATAAGTTTTTTAAATATCTCTCGTAAATGTTATAATGCTTAGTTTTCATATATATTTTATCTTTACGCAATTTCCATAATTAATATAAAATTCGCACGAGCGTTATATAATCAGAATATAATTTTGTTGCATGACATCCTAGATGACGTTAGCATACGAATGTGTCAATGCGAAAATATTGAAATTTTATGAAAATCATAGAATAATCAAGTTCTTTTCTTGATCCATCAATTGTTCGTATTTTGCTACAGCGCCTTCTTTTACGAACGATCGCCTTTGCTAAGTATAGATTTTCTCGCGCTCGAACCATTCCGAGACACGTCCTATCGAGACACGTACCATCTCCGATATCAAAGAGGCAAGCATTGTAAAAATAGATTCACTAAATCTCATTAAATTATATGATACGTTAAGCAAAAAGGACAAAATTCAGAAGAAAATACAAAATACATAGCATTATCATTCAGGAGAAGTTATACTATATTGAATCTCTCTCTCGTTAAGTTAGAAGATAACTCAAATATTGTCTTTATCATGAAGAACTGTAAATTTTTTAAAAATTGATCGTAAAATAATACTCAAGATCATGATAATCATCTTTTACGACGGAATTAAAAATTTTACGATTTCTCTCGATTAAAATTAAAATGTGAAAGAAAAAAGATTGAAAGACGTTTTTCTTTACGTTTACGAATTATAAGTCTTAGGAAAATTGATCGTAAAATAACGATTACAATAATAATCTAACACTATCCACTGATGGAACTAAAAATTTTACGATGTTTTTTTTATTAAAATGGGAGGAAGAAAATTAAAAAAAGATTACGCGTATTTTGCCAAAGTATCCTAAATAAGTTAATGGCTGAGTTAGGCTATAAACGGAATAATTTTTCGTCTATCACTTTCAACTCTGCGTCACTTTCAAAACGAGCAATTGCTCGCCGATCAATCACTGTCTTAGAAGATCTTGGGCGAATTAATCGTCACAACCTCGAAAATCTTTCATACAGTCACTCGTTTCACTGACACTCGAACGCGGTAACTTCCCAACAATTATCCTCGAACATCGAAATAGCATTTCAAGAGCAACAATTCATTCCTGGAACAAGAAATTGAGTTTCCCATTTTATTTTCTCCTATCCAAAGATTTTTTCCAGATTTCCTCCTGAAGAACAGAGATGGTCGATGCCTTTCGAGACATTCTTGCGCTGCAATAATGCAAGAACAACCAGGAGGATTACAGAAAGTAGGCTTACCTTGTGGAGAAAACTCGCTGGCTGCGACTGGCTAACTGGACCTTAGGCAGCTGACTGTACCATCATGGATATTTAGTCGACTTTGTGAACCTCCAACATAGGCCGTTCACGTGGTACAAGCACGACCAATGACGGTACGCCATTGGTCGTAAGCATTTTTAGGCGAGAGCTCTACTCGCTCTGCTTGCTGCCAAAAATAATCAGAAACTGAAAACGGAGCCGAGCTCGCTTGGTCGCTAAGCCGTTTCGTTTGCCGCATCGCCTTCTGATTTCGTTCACCTTATTATCGCGGTTCTTATGAGGCAAGAATGGAGCGATCTTGAACTAGGTCGCCCTTAAACGCTACTAATTAAAATATGATTATCAAAACGATATGACTTACTAACGTCAATAGAATTTAATTTTTAATTAAAGGAACAATATTTAGTAAATATATTCTAAATGTATTTATCTAAAAAATGATTTAAATAATATCCTGCCTTTTTAATTTTTAAATTGAGCTTTTTACTTATTAGTTGATCTAAATTTCTTTCTATATTCTTTCCAAAAATGTTTCCTGTTAGCAGAACAAATAACAATAATGTTAAAATAAATCATACTTTGTTAAAAAAAAAGTGACTTTTAATAATTATTTTGTAGCCATTTCAACGCCATTTCGATGTTATTATGACTTTCTATTTGATGCATCCAAGCAACTAATATAAGACATTATGATAAAAAGTGACGTCAAAGTGGCTACAAAATAATGATTAAAATCACTCTTTAGTCGATTTATTTCATCATTATTTTGAAGTTATTGTAAGTTGTTATTCCGCTTTAAGAGATACAATTTCCAGGAGGTTTATTCATTTGTGCTAATATAGGATAGAATATTATAATAGATATTTTTACAGTTATAAATATTCGTAAAATATAAATTTATTTTTTATTTAATATTTTTATTCTTTATTACTCAGCATTCCACGATAGATCTAATTTGAAAAAAATATATTGTTTTTGGAGACAAGTCGAATTCACGTTGTACAGTAAGATGCAACAAAAATGAGAAGCTTCTCAAAAAATCTTTGTAAAAATTATTAATGTCTCGTTCGCGCAGCTCGATGAGAAAAACTGAGATATTATCGGCACTTTTTAAATTTCTCATACCAGCAGCTGCTGGCACTAAACGCGGTAACGATGACGGAAATGTCGACGCGTCCCAACGTAATACAATCATATCGACATAATGTCACCAATGAATTTCAATGAAACTCTTGGCTCGAAAGTAAAAGTTTCACGTGCTTGTTAAACATCCCTTATCTGCAAAAACTGTCAAATATCTTCTACAGTATTAACTATAAAATGTTAGTATTAACAATGATTTACATTAGATTAGATTATAGATTAGTATGATCCATTTTAATGTTTTATCGATGTAATAATTTTATTGATATATAATCTCATATATACAAGGATTGCACTACGTATAGAAACTATACATATTATTTTGCAGTTTATATTATAATTATATACATATTGTACCATATCATATTATGCACGATGCATAATTATCAACATTATTAAAACTATACACATTTAAATAAATAAGGAAAACATTATACTTTTAAAAATTATACATTTAAATAAACAAGGAAAACATTTATTATATAATTGTAAATATGTGTGTGTGTGTGTGTGTGCGCGCGCGCGCGCGCGAGTGCGAGCAATATTATTTTATTATTAGATATTATATTATTGTGAATATTTATTAAGAAATTAACCTTTTCATTCCCAAATTATTCAATAGCTACAACAAAATATTTATTTAAGTTTTTGTATGTATTATGTAATAAATAAGCGGTTTAAAAAATATTTTGATATTTTGAAAACGTTTAAGGATTTTTTTAAGGACATATTAAATTAATTAATATTAAAAAAATTTTCATTATAACTATGTATTATATAATAAATTGCATTGTGCAATACATTGTAAATTGCATTGCAATTATTATACATAGTAAAATTTTTTTAATTTTTCATCAAATCCATTTGAAATATCGTAAGAAAATTATAATATTGCAAACTCTTATTATATATTTCTAATTGTAATTGCAAGAAGAATAAACAGAAATGATAATTATTTTATAAAACAATTTTCAAATGAAAGCAAAAGAATTAAGAAAAAATAAAATGGTCTTTTAAGTTTATTTTTTAATGAAAAACTATATAAATTAGAAAAATTTTAATTAAAAAAAAAAGTAAAATAAATTACAACAATTATTTTCTCAAAAGTAGAAAACGAAGAATCAAGTAGAACAAATCCGCCGAGTCAGCCATGTGGCACACACTGATGTTACGTTGCACATTTAACACAGGTAACATATCTACGGTAAACTTCATTATCGGTAACGTTTTTTCATTGTGAATATTGACATTTTACTTTTACTTATTTCTTATTGTAAAAATATTTTATTCGATGCCTTTCACGCGCATGGCAATTCAATCGAATTTTGTGAAACCGAAGTTAAAGGAAAAAAGTGCACAAGAAAGCACGCGCGGACAAGTACGTGGTACATATCGAGACTTGGTCGGACAGTTTAGTAGGTACGGATAATACAGGTCTCTGCGAAGTTGTAGCAGAATATATAAAGCTCGACTACGTAGATACTGCGTAGTCGAGAAGATGGCGAGAACTTACGAAGGAATTCCAAGTTCTTTCATTGCTACAAAATGCTCAATGATGCTCAATTCAATGCGTGTACATTGTAATTGCGACCATGTCACAGTGACGTCTGATAAAGATTACAATATTGCAGGTTTATCAAAAAATTCTTAGTATCGCTGTTATTATCAATATTTTTTGCTAATTAAAATGAAGCAAGGAAAAGTTGATTTTACAACATATGCGTTATTCTTACAAAATGCCTCCCCTAATTATCAAGGTCGATGTTTCAGCATTTCCTTTGACAAGACGCTTCCAAAATAATATCTGACTAGAGATGTAAATAAATTTTTCGGGTCACCTCGCATTCAGTAATTTAACCTTATTAAAGTTTACATTGACCGCAATCTAATCGCTTAATATCAAGATCATAATAATTATACACTTGGCATTGTCCGTGCATTGCTTAATCAGCCCTATACAATCACCTTCCTTAACGTTCACCTCTGATATTAGAACCTAATCCTGCATAATGAAAATGCACGCGAGCAAAGAGGATGGACCTACGTGTATGTGGAAAAGGTATGATAGAAAGAAAGAGAAGGGCACGAGCAGGAGGGTAAAAGACAGTTTCTCTTGATGCGTGTCGTAACCTTTAACCTATTCCCTCTCAGAGGAAGTTACAGGTAGAGCCCCTGGAGGGGTGGGACGATGAGGTTGAATGTGGTGCGCTCGAACGGATCACAGGGTAAAAGGGGAACAAGGAGGGTTGAACCGGAGGTGATTGACCCAGCGTCCCTGTTGCCACGACGACGATCCCGTGACGTCACGGGACAAGCCGGGGTTTATGGGTGACCCACATTCCAAAAATAGCCGTCACCAACCTGCCCCTCCCGTCTCATCGGCCGTTCTCTACCATTATACAAACACATATACACGCACGCACGCACACGCTTGTGCTGTCGATGCCACCATTTCCTCGCATATCTCAGCATGATTCTCTCTTCTCTTCTTACAAAGTATTTTTCTCCTTCTTCATTTCTTCTATTGTCATTCTCGCGGTTGAAATGAGAGACTATATTGCCGCGCGTCAAATCATTCTTAAAGATAGACCGGACTCCATAAGGAGATGATGAAGAAATCGAGGTGCATGCATTGTCATTCGAATATTCTGTTATCGATTGACAAGTGATGAGAAATGTATGTATAAAGTTAATCGTGCTGTTGATCTCGCGATCCTGCAAGTTGTCGCAAGATAACGCAGATTTATCAGAGTGGAAAAAATCGAAAGAGAATGTGAACAAAGTTTAATGCTTGCTTTGGATAAGATTACAATAATTCATTTTTGCAATTTGATATATATTTTGGCGTAAAATGCTCCTTAATATTAATAAAAACTTCTAAATATTAACTTTTAACTTTATTATTTTATATCGGACTCTTCATCAATCGCTTGAAAATTTCCTAGTTATACATATTGCAATACTTGCAACACAATACAGACCTTGTTGCTTAATTCTTGGGATGTCTTGACGTTTTACGATTTTTTATTAATAAGTGTGTAATAGTATTAAATTTATTGATCTTTATATCACTCTCTCTCATGTGTTTGATATTTTATCAATTAATTGATATAAAATATAAACTTAATTTATATGTATAATTCATTTTTCCGCGAATTCTGCTAAATGAATAAATCATTTATCCATTTTTAAATCGAGGTTTTTCTTACGTTAGAAATTTTATATCGTGTATAATCAATAATTTTCTGTCAAATTGACAAATAGTTTTTTCTCTTTTTTGGGAAACTTAATTTTTTCTTAGTCACTTTTTAAATGGTAAAAACGATATATACGATATAAATTTTTAAATATATGTTTCGTATATGTGTATTTTATTTTTTGTAATATTATTTGTACTACACAGCATATAAAATTATAAATAGAATTGAATCTTGTCAATTCTCATATAAATTATAAATTGTTTAAATAAGATTTTACCTTTATATAGAAATTTTTTGACTTTCTTATATAATAGTCATATAATATTATACAAATACAAAATGTGATGTTTATTTTTTCTCTGCGAAAAAATAACTGTGGATATAAAGATCTACTTTCTAATAAAGATTACATTCAAATAAATTGTAAGTTATAAAGTATATAAATGATGTAGAAAAATTAACGTTAACGTTTTGTTTCTTTTTTTACAAAGATCAAATCTCAATTAGATAGGCAGGCGATAAACGGATGAACATACGAGAACGTCCGACTTCGAAAGTAGTAACCATTTTAATCCGCTCCTTTTTTTCAATGAATCGGGCAACCGAACAAGCAGGCAAGTATCCACGGGAAGTCGATGAGGTACTTCGACCCCACGACCTAGTTTGTGTCCCCGTGACGTCATACCGACGTCATTGCCCGGGGAAAACTAGGTCGGGCAGACCCAGGCGGACCACCGGAAGAGAGGTCGGAAGGTTTATTGAGAAATTCCCTCGACTGATTTCTGTCCTATCGGGGACAAATTTTAAATTGTCAGAAAGAACTTTGCTTTTTTCATACATTGTATTCAACATTAATAACAGTCGTGTGTCTGAAATATCTGTAGAATCGAAACCATCATCATCTTGTTTTAGTGCTCTTCATAATTAAAGAAAGAGAAAAAGAGAATGAGAGGAAAAGAAGAAAAGATTATTACTTAAATATTAATTTTAATATTAAAACATGACCACTGCTTCGTCTTTTAATGTTTGTTAATTAATTGTGTAAAAAATATGGCAGTGTTTAATAATATTTGATATCTTTTTTAAATTTTGTGACTTCTTAATTTTAGATTTACAATAGGAAATGTAAAATTTTATAGAATTATATAGAATTATATAGAATTTGTAAAACATAAATTTAAAGAGCTATATATCGAATATACATACATTACAATAACAAATGAAAATAATTGATTAATATATAAAACAAATATCTTATTAAATTAAATCTTATTATTTCAGATTTTATATATTTAAGTTAAATCTAATGAAATCTTATTAATCTTTATTTACATTTGATTGCTGATATAAAATTTAATACAAAAATTTCATTTTAAACGAGAGTATATTACGTTTCAATCAATTGATGATATGTCGTAATAAAAAGCTTGTAGCAAACATGCAACGAGCTATAAACTTAAGTGTAATATAAACTTTATATCTTCTGAGAAGGTCCATCAAGATCGATATCGGGTCCTTTGATTTCTAACTCAGATCGTTATCAAGAATATATCGAAAGCTCAGAAAGCGATTTGCTATTATTTGCGCAGCAGGGGGTAAAGAAAAGATAAATGACAGAGAAACCTATTCAATCCCGAGGCTATATACAGTTAGCGTATTTTCTCAATCTAAAGAAAGGGGAAAAGGTTCGTTTACGAGTTGGGGGATTGCGAAGATAACTATCTCATCGGTTTATCTCATGATAGGCCAGTAGGGAAGAATTATGGAAAAAGTCATGGGATATGCCGAAAGCTCGAAAACCGAACGGTTGGCAAATCTCATGAATGGCCGCGTAATGTGAATGAAGCTCCAGTGACCCAGTTTTGCTTGGCACCCCTGCATCCCCCCTGGCCTTTCCACTCCTCGCTCTTGGCCGAAGGGAGAGAGAAAGAGACAGCATCCCTCCCCCCCGCTAACTGCATCGCGTGGGTGTTACGTCAGGGACAGGTTATCGACTGCACCAACGGCCGCACCGAGAATATTAATTCGTGGCATCGATTGAGAATTCACATGATAACACGCCAATCTCCACCGCCGGATGTAACGAACGAACGGCGAGATTCTCTGATGAGATTACAACTATTTTCCACTGAAGTCCTGTTCTATTGCTTTCGGCAATTGATTACATCGAATATTATTACACGGTGGATATAATATCTAAGACTGACTGCAATCGTATTTCCTTCGGGCATTTTTACTGCTAGCAATCAACATTAATGTATAAAATAGAATTATTATATGAATATTTATGAAGCATATATGATGAAAAACATTCCGTCACAATAATTACGAATGTCTTCCATAGATAACCATTGTATCCAAATGTTTCAAATTTTAATTTATGTATAAATTATATGTATAAATATTCTATACACAGACACTATACATTAGAATTTTAATATATTAAATTTTAATATATTAAATTTAATATATTAAAAGTAACATAATTTAATAATACTTTGACTATCATGTATATCCGATTAAATATACATTTATCTGACAGACCGCTGTATCAATTTTAATTGTTATTTAAAACTTAATTTAATATATATTTCCTACTATTGTCTATATGATATGTAGAAACTAAAAATACTTGTATTAATTTTATATTGTAAATTTTGAAAAGATTTATCAACTTTACCAAAGATTTTTATTAAAAACCATATTTTAAAATAATGTTGACATATTAGAAAACATTTTAATGTGTGAGAAATTAATTTAAAAATATAATATGATATATAAAAAATAATAATATGGCACCAGAAGATACAATCCAGCAGTTAAAAGGTTAACATATTAATTTTTATGAAAAAAGAGGTTATCAATTATTATATTATATTATACATACCATCACTAGATTTATTTTATTCATATAATTTACATAGTAATTTTAAAGAAATTTTTTGTTTTCTGCAAGAGCAATATACACGAAACAAAAGACAAATTATATATAATGAAAGCGTTTTTGTAAATTTAGAATAGGACAAGTAAGAAGCCGATATTCTATAATTCATTCTTTCAAGACCCAATTCAAGATTAGTTAAGTAATGTCTTAAAATGCTAATACGGCTCTCTAATTGGTTTATAATATCTTAAGATTGTACTTAAGACAATCTTAAATATAAGAATCGACACTATGAATATCAGCCTTAAGAAACAATTTCATCGACATGAGCTAGAAGAGACTCCAATCCAGTTTTCGAAGGACGAAAATTTGATCTGGTCGACTCCCGTTGTTGCATCGGTGTCGGCGGTGCGGAGGGATAACCCGGGATTGCGAGGTAGGGTAGAATGACGTCAGAGGATGACGCGGGGCATCGAACTCTCGCTAGCAAGCGAGCATAGGGGTGCATCGACCTGAAACCCCTGGTTGCCTAGGACTCTCCCTGTCTCTTTCGCTCGCGCGAGCCTCAGTTTGCTGCATCCCTTCGTCGAATTGACAAGAACAAGGAAAAGATGGGAATTTTGAAAGATAATTGAGCGCGCGCGGTGACAAAAAATAGTCTTGCATTTATCAAGAGCTCTAGAAATGAAATGAGTATCACTGCTTCTTCGACTAAAAGTGGCAATTTACGAGAGAAAGTGGGAAAAATATTGTGACAACTTTTTCTCTTATTATACATATAAATCTTTATTGCCATAAATTTTTTTTAAATTTCGTGGATTTAACATTAGTAATAATGTTTTTTATTTACTGAAAGGATCAAATATAAATTACTACAAAAATAAAAAATGCTGATAAATCAAATATTTAATCAGTATAAATATATAATTATTTAAAAGTAAAAACATTTCTTATTTTCAAGTTCTTTTTTCACAATAAATATATTTCAATCTATAAATCTATGATTCGGTATTTCTAATGTCAACACATTGGATCATTATATGGATATACAAGAGACATATATTCCGAGGAGGAGATGCTACTAAAATTAGATATTACATTAAAAAAATACCTAACATTAATTGGAATTCTGGTAAATTCAATCATAAAGATATAAAATTTATTGTAAATATATCGAACATTCTAATCAAGACAACCAAAAATTCAATTACAACAACCAGAATTTTGATTAATAGAATCAAAATGTATTTCGTTCGTATCTTTACGTTGATAAATCAGAATATTTTTTTCTACATAAGTATTAATTTTTTAAGGCAAAATCAAAAATGCCACATGCCATGTTGTAATTGATATATAAAAGAAGGATGGTTTTCGTTACAACAAATGAGTTGATTTCCCGAGGATAATTGGCATATATCCCCTTCCTATCCACTCTCTCGAGAATAATCGGCGAGATATGAAGATGTACACCTCTTCCTGGGATCGAGATATGATGGTTGTGAGGCATGAAAGCTCGCTGCACACAGAAGTATGCAGAACCTGAGGAGAGTTGGGATGGTGGAAACTGGGTGAATGAGGTTGCTGGTGAAGAGCAACCGGCTGTGATGGCTAGTGGTGGTGGTTGCGTCGTTGCTGCTTCTCTAACTGAGTATTTTTGGAATCGTTGAATTAGGCATCCAGGACAGACGTCACTCTCCTGGGATGCCTGGGCGCGATCCCGGAGTACGTAGCCTTCGGTGAGCTGACGAAGGACAAGGATACAGGGGAGATGACACATGACAATGGTGTTACAATGTTGCTACAGTTCAAATTCGATTGCGATCCGATTGTTCATTGATTAGAAAATATTGACTAATATTATTTATAAGTTTATCTTTTCGTTCGAACGTTCTATGGAGATTAAAGTAAATATAGGAAAGTATGATGAAATTTTTAAAAATTGTACTTTCAAAGCTTTCTTTTTTCACTTCTGCGGCATTTTGTTACTTTAATCTTTTATTGAAGTTAAAGTATTTTTAAACTTCCCTTGTTTACTTCCTATCTCAATTGACCATTAAATATTGCTTGTCTGATTTTATGTTTTGCATTTACATCCCTCTTTCTTCACAATTTTATTACTATACTTATATTTAATTTTATTTAATAATACGTACAATTTTCATAATTGCAGATATCGAAATTTTGCTTTTCAATTAGAAAGATACTATTTTTATTATCAGTAAAATAGCACAAGGTGACAGATTAGTAGAAAAATCTTTCTCTCTTCTGCATATCCTGCAAGTAGTTTTTACCCAGGCCAGTAGAACGACAGACTGGAGGATGGAAAGGGTGCCAGAGAGAGGGACAGAGGAAGAGAGGAAGAGAGGACGATCTTCGGGGAGCCACGTGGTGCGGCATGCGCGGGACAATCAATGTAATGACGTCATCGTTACCGTCAGCCAATCCCAACCAATCGTAGAGCTGCTCCATTCAAACCCGCCAGCCTCGGGATCCAAGTGGAAACTCAGCGAGTTCTATCGGACTTTGGCCCGACTGCAGTTCGGCCTCGATCACTGAGAGACGTAAATTCGAGCGGTTGGACGCTCTCTGCTCGACGGCCCGTTCACATCGTTCACATCATTCTCGGAAGGGCAATTCTTCACAGAAAATCATCAAGTTCGTTCACGATAATACTTCTTTGAATCATCAGTGCTATTACAACGGCACGGCCTGCGAATAAAGTTCAAGACAGCGCGATCAGAATTACGATGACTGATTACCAGAAGAAAGAATAGATCCAACTTCAGAAAAATGAAGCATTCTGTGCGAGGGATTTGGATCAAAGATAGTGAAGAAAGAACAGTCTGCGAAAAGGAACAGTGGAAAGATGTTGGCAGCAGATCTGATTTATCATGCCACTACGGCGAACTCAAGAAAGGTAAGTGATGTGTAATAGCCAAAAAATGTTCGTTAATTTTCATTTTTTTAGCAGAAACGAATTTTGAGTGTGTGGAAATAGTAAATTAATTTCCTCTTCCAGATATTATATTATACATTGAAGATATAAATCCAATCTCTTTAATTTAGTTAATCAGTCAAAATTTAATTTCTTTAAATAAAAAGATTACTGTATGAGCATCTTTTTAAGTTGCTAGAAATTGCATCTCCTTGCTTCTTGATAAATAAACAATTAATTTCTTATTGTAGGCGATTTGAATTACAGTTAGTTTCATTAAAAGTATAGTCACAACATACGTCGAGTTGCATTTTAATATTCAACGATATATAATTGAAAGTAAAGAATTTCTTAATTATACAATTAAATTCCAAGACATAACAATTCTCAAAGTGTCAAATTTTAAAAGTCGAGGGCAAATTTTCTTTTACTTAAAAAATCTACATTATATAATTATGAAAAATAAAAACGCATTGCGGTATTACATCGCGAGAAAAGCAGCACGTGGTTCGAGATAGACCCAAACAAACGCCTACGCGGAATTCTCAACAGACGAGACGCCCACGTTTCGGAAAACTCGCGTTGCTTCCTTGCGAGAGTGAGAGTGCAGCAACCTCACTCTCGTTTGCCTCAGAGGTCAAAATTTTACAAAACAAAAATCTCAATTTTCTTATTTTTCGCTCAGAAAAATATTATAATTTTATTTTTATGACATTTCACATAATGTGTGATAATTGTCAAAATTAAAAGTATAAATGTTCCAATTTTTTCGCAATTTTATGTTACACATACTG
>Ga0157364_1002432_pt1 | contig 17304 bp, 8 predicted proteins | sample AttsexASBM2_FD_111476 | JGI IMG/M metagenome (GOLD analysis project Ga0157364, IMG submission 111476) | Fungus gardens microbial communities from leaf cutter ant in Ribeirão Preto, State of São Paulo, Brazil - Atta sexdens ASBM2 | ecosystem: Host-associated > Fungi > Mycelium > Unclassified ... | reverse complement strand
AATTATACTTATACTAAATTATAATAAATTCCTATTAAAAAAATTATTATATTCAGAATTATTATATTCGAAGATTCTAACAAGTATTAGGCTATATTATCAAGCTTTTAATATCTATCTTAATGATCTATTTATCTTTTATCAAGTACACATATATATATATATATATTACAATATATATATATATATATATATATATATATATTTCTAATTACAATGCGATTTTAATAAATGAATTTTCATTTAATGAATAACATTGATTATATTATGGATTGCAAATTGTACTGTTATTCACTATAATGCTTGGAAATTATAAAATGCTACCTAGCATTTATTTATTTAAGAAAAAAGAACAAATTATCGTTACATCTTTTAATGTTCGTTCAATTAACTTACGATAAATACTTTGTTATATAATTGTTGAAGTTAATTAAAAGTATAATTTATATGTTTAAAATGTTCTCTTTTGAAAAAAAATCTGTTGCAATAAGTATATAAATTGTCATACATAAATATATAATTCATATTTATTCATATTTATTCTAAAATAGGAAATAGTACTAGTAGAATAGTGCTATACGCATATAAAATATTTTAATTTGAATATAGAGAATAATCGATATTAAAATTTTAGAGGAAAAAAAATTTGTTTTTTTTTATCTATTTAAAATGTACGTACAAAATACATATTTATATTCATATAATTAAAAAAATTTTATCATTATGAAATTAGACTAAAATTGCATAAGATTTTTTTTAATCTTATACATTATTTTTTTAAGAACACAGAACATATGATTAAAATGTTTTGAAGAAATATCATTTTTAACAAAGTCTTAATGTCCTAAAAAATATACACAATAAATATGCTTTTGCAAAATTAATAACTTTATTTGAAAGTATAATTATATTCTTTCAACATTTTATCTGAAATAAAAATATAAAGCGAATTGAAATATAATCAAAATAATATTTTTCTATTAATTATCTTATAATTAATTTATTCTATTAATATTAATTGAAATACTAACGAATTTAAAATAACAATTTTATTTACGAATAACAAGAAACGGAATCTTGAGATGTTATTAGCACAAGCCATTTTTAAGTCACTATTTTTATTCAAATAGAAAATAATATCTATATCAGATCTTATGTTACTAAATTAAGGAAACAATTTTTTCATATTTATTTTGTGTATTACATACGCTTAAGAAACAAAGCTATTTAGGAAATTCTGAAATAGATTAATAATATTATAATACCATTCCTATATAAATAGTTTCGCGTGAGTATATGAAAGCAATATTATATTTGTATTAAAATAAGGAGAAGTTTTGTGAACAGCTTCCACGTGACTTTCACAAGATATTCAGCTATAAAATATTCAGCTTATAGAATATTAACGAAATCATATTTACGCGCAGAAAATTTTCTATATTACATACAATAAAAAGTACTCGTACAGAGAAAATATTTTTAAAAAAACTTTATTTTTAAAAAGTAAATATTATCCAGCGAGAAATGAGTCATCGAATTGATGTTGAATCAATATCGATACGATGATTTCAACATTAATTTGATGTCGATTCGACATTTAATTGATCATTTCTTGCTGTGTAACAATTTATTTTTAAAGAAATAAACTATGTTTCTTAAAATTATATATACCAAAAATGTGTATTAATTATAGAAAATATATCATCTGAAAAATAAGATAATCCGAAAATTAAAAATTGTATTGTGTGGATGCTCAAGTATTCGTACAATCGAGAAATTTAGCTTCTAAAATCAAGAATATATAATATGCGAAGGTCGTTTGTTAATGATAATTAAGAACATAATGTATTCATTGTATAAAATGCTAATTAATATTTATTTTTTACAAATAAGACTTGTAAAAAATTTCCTTGTACGAATACTTTTTGTTCTCACTGTATATAAATAATTGTTATTAGGAAATGTCAATCAAAAAGTCTAATATTCGGAAAAACTATCCATGACACAATAATACTCTTCTTCCTCTTACCGATTTTTTATTATGTCTTCCATAAAGAGGTGAAAAAAGATAATGTAAATTATGTAAAAGATCTAATTGACAGTGTACCCTTAAATACTACTTTGGTATAAATAGAAAAATATACAAAACCTTCAGTGTGTCGTTTGTCACGATCACTCCACATATTGTACCAATTGCACCGATATTAGATAATATCAATGTATATACTAATCAATGAATCTTCTATTTCCGTTTATCATTTATGAAATTATAATACGTAAAAAGAATTGAACCATTAATCAATATTCAATTAAACTATCGATGCAAATTGGCTATAGTCTTATAAAATTTAAAAACTTAATATTAAACGTAAACTAACAATGGAAATTGGACACAGCCTAATAGAATCGAAGATTTGCGAAAATTCATCGATTGAATTTTTGCTTAAATTTTTTATAATGAAATTTACACAAATAAAAAAAAATAATTTGTATAAATGAATAGAAAGTAATCAACAATATTTCGATATTTGCAAATAAATTTATAAATAAATAATTAATTCCATAAGGAATCAGAGAGAATTTCCTTGAAGTTTTTAGAGATTCCTTATCTTACTCATCTATTCGATTCCACTTGCGCTTAGAAGAAAGCTAGATAAAAAATTAGTCTTATAATATAAGGAATCAACGTTATAAAAAGTACATTTAAACGCACTTGTTTATAGTTTTTCTTTTAAAGACATAATAGCCAGCATTCCTACCGCTTCTGCTCAACGTGATCGGTTTTCTATCAATACGAGTACGATTGTTGCACGAAACATTCGTGTTATTCATTTTTATCCAAATCACATACATATTGGACGCATTAATCTTATGCGTGGTAATCGCATTCCTGAGAACGCAGGGATCTAATTTACGAGGTGAATAACTGAATGCAGGATGGTTCATGGGTCGAACTTTCGCACGTTTCGCGCATAAACCCGTGACATAAACATCCTCCAAGTGTAGCAACGGTGTTACCAACGCTGCTTGATATAACTTAGATGCCACACCCATACTCATAACATACCCTGTACCTGATAAATAATTTGGATATGTTTTCTCCGAGTACATGTATTTAGGTGTATACCTACACAATTGAAATCATTGCAATCTTAAATTATTTTTCTATAACATTTTGCTAAATAATATGGATGAAAAAATACTTGCCATTTGTTTTTAGGATCTAATATTGGTTTAGCACTACAAATGAGGGAACCTAGAAGAGTCTCCGTTTGTGTTCTCGAACGCAGCGTTTGCAGAAGCAAGGGAATGTTTACGAACATGTCATCGTCCGTTTTCATGAGGTATTTAGCTTGATCACAATTCGACATTACCCATTTCAGCATCATGACTGATTTCAGTGTCAAATTGTTATATGTATCAAAGAAGCGTTCTTGCACAATGTCATTATATTGAGAACTTTCCTCAATAATCAAGTTCTAGAAAAAAAAAACAATAAATTTAGGAATACGCTGCAAAAGTAATTTTCTGTGTAATAACGCTATTATAGTAATAATGTCGTAAATTATACTTACATTGAGTGTATCATTGTCACTTTTTCCTAGTAGAAACGCTATTTTTACTGTAGAATTGTACAAATTATCTAAGTTATATTTATTGGCCCAAGTACTCCTAATAGCGGTACGGGCCTCCTGATTGGCGACTGCCGAGCATATAATTATAAGCAGGTATGGCGGTAATGAACAGATGCCGATAGGATTGAGAATCGATGTGTTATTCTCCGGATGAATATAAACACAAAGATTTCTTGATGTATTATATGACCATCCAGGCAATTGTGCTGTAAATTAAATATTTGCGTCAGGCTTTTGTTAAATCATGTTAATAAAAAAAATAAGCATATTATTTTTTAAATATTATTGTATCATAAGATATAAAATATTGTTCAACATTATTCTAAATTATACTACCATAAACCATATTTACATTGCATCATATTTAAAGATGTTGTAATCAGATTGTACTGTGTGCCTTCCAACAAGCGACATAATGTGACACAGTGATCATCATTGTTTAACATTGGCAAACAATAAGGATGTAATCCTTGAATCCATTGTGTTATTTATATCGCTTGTTGAAAGATATACAGTATTTGTACAGTTATTTGTCTCTTTCTTACTTATTGTATCATTTCTAAATTTAAAATATTTTTATGATTATATTATTTAATAAGTATTTATATAACTATATAAGTATATTCTTAAAACTTCCCAAAATTATATTATCGTAATATAATAAATAAAGAATATAAAATGATAAATACCCATAGATGCTACGAAGCGTGAACTGCCAAGAGGTTCTGCAGGGGATGGAGTTTCACCTAAGTTTAAAAATGGGCTCTGAGCGGAGTGATATGCTGGCACATATAAGAGGCCTAATATAGCCAAAATTACAAATCCTATTGCCAATCGTCGAACAAAAGATGCCTTGCCTTTAACACTGCCATTACTGTTGACAGTGATTGTAGGTAAATCCTTGGGCAGTTGTCGTGATCTTTCCATCTATACAGAGAAAGAATGTGTGAATATATCTTATATTAATTCTCCAAAAAATATTATTAGCACAAAAATTGAAATATATGGAACAATCTAAACATGCAAGTAAGAAACTTCTGTATATATAAGGTATATTTGGTTACAATTGCATGTGAACTAATAAGTTTCACGAGAATGCTATCAATTTTAAAACATAATGTGTGTTTGTAATTGTTTGTTATTTTGTGTCATTCATTGTTATCGGCAATGAATTCTGTAAAATTTATTATCAATTTTTATCGATTATTGTCGATTCTTATCGATCTACAATACATGTATTGTAGATTTAATTTATATTATATAGAATATCTATCTTATCTAAGTTTTAATTTATTTGTAAAAAAATAACATTTTTATTTGAGATGTAGGCTAGATACAGACAAAAACGCCATATCTATTAAAATGCGTTTGAGATTTTACTGATATAACTTCCACCACTACAATTGCCATAACAAAGGCTATTAAAAAAGATATGCTAAGTGTTATGCTCCTGAACACCATTGGTTGGCAGTACCATACCATCGGTCTTATCAATAATCAGTTATGTATGCAGCGGCATAAATACCATCCATCTTGCTCCAATTTCAAACATTTAAAAAGATTTAAATGGTAATAATATCAGCCATAAAGCCTTCTTCTATAGTTTTGACTCTTTCCTTCGTATCACAAACACAAACATTCCTAATTGCTATCAACACTTGCTTAATTATGGAAAACCATAATGACATTATATATTACTCCCATGTTATTCCATCACGTTTTCTCATTGAGGAACAATAGGCTCATCCTTGAGATATCAAGACTGCGTTTGAAAACATCCAAGTACCTTTGAGTATCATTTTATCCTTGTTGTTCACCGATTGTTAAACAAGAATATTCGGAGTCATTCGGAGAGTGTCTTCGAACGCAATTCAGGGGGACGAATAATATCAGTCAGGTGAACGTGTTAATTCTAATAATAATTCGCGAATTTCGAGCGTACATCTCGCAACGTCAAAAATGTACTATACAAAATGTACAAAAATGTGTAGTGATCTAAGCAAGAAGAACGCTGCTTTTCGACTATAAGCAAGGATCGGCCTGATCGCATCACTGATTTCATGATCGAGCCATGTCACGTCCACCTGTCGCGTTTTACAGTAATACCTCAGAAGAACAAGCACAAGATGCATAAACAAAGTGCTCACCTTTCGGCCGCGATGACTGCCTGATCACGCCGCATTTGGCGTCTCTCCATTTACCTTGTCCGCGTAAAATAACAACTCGACTCATCGGAACATCGCGCGCCGCGGAAATTGTGCAGACGCGTACCACGGACAGTCACGGTAAGCAGAAGAAAAGATCTCATTGGATCCTCATTGACCCCCGACGTCCCCTTTCGCCCGCCTCTCGCCGTCGCTCACTCGACGCTGTCAGTGCTGTCGCACTGTCGCACGACGCCGAGGAATAGGAATTAGGAAATCAGGTGTGTAACCGCGCGCGCGCGCTGTTTCTGGTATCTTTTCCGTAACAATAGTAGCGCAATTACGTTAAATATGTAATCTTGATTTCGATTTTCGATAAGATACGGGAGAGTAACTCACTCACGAATCGCGATAATCATCGTACTTGTATGTATTAAGCTGTTTTAAGTCATATAATCGATACTATCGGTCGTATTTGATCTATCAATTAAAAAAATTAAAACGATTAAAAAACCAATGAATAATAGTTTCACGAATTGCTTTCATGCGACGTCGATCTGTACGCGACAATAAAAACGTCGTCCTATTTAATTCCTTTCAAATTGCAATAATAAGCGTATCAGCTATATCCAGCGCGAACGACAACAACAAGTCAGATAAAATCGCGATTAACCGCGATATGACACAATTACATCGATATTACACAATCGTCTGATTAGAGATCGAATAATTATTTCTCCTCTTTTTTTCGCTCCCATGGATCACTTCTTTATTTCACTCCGAACCACTTCGAACACAGAAAGTGCAAGGAGTGCAGATGGATCCAGATTCGTCCAGGCGAACGACTCATCGAGTCGGTCAATTTTCCACTTTGTTTTCCTCGTCGCGAATTTCTTTCTTCTTATGCTTTACAACACTCGAATGCACACAGGTTTCATTCTGAATTGTTCCGGATAGACATGCGAGGTGTAGTGACGATGATCACAGACCTGAACGAAGCGAGTAATCTTATATTCCCATATTCTGGTATCGTTATGCACTACTCTGAGGCAACTCCTACAGAATGTTGTCTACCTTCCTGTCGTCTCGCGAGCCGAGACAGTACGAGTGACTTCCTGACTCGATAATAGACCGAATTGGATATCGCTCGGTGATGAGGGAATCGAGGAATAGAGATGAGGAGCGCGAGAAACCGGTCGTAGCGAAGCAAGCTTCGTTCTTCGTAGGCACTTTCTGCACCTTCGAACTCTCCGTTTTTTCCTTTTTAACATACTCAGGAGACGAATCACTGAAGAAAGAATAATTGAATTATTCGAAATTAGCGAGTATAAATTATTTCGATCAATTCATATATATATGCGTGTATTTCTATAAATTTAGAATAACTAAATTTAGAATAACTAGTTTATATCTAACTTATTAAGTTAGCTTTAATCTTAGTTTGAATTTATTTTTTATTTTTTTCTAATTCTAGGATGCATATATAGTACAATCTTCCATGAGATCCACTTGGTGTATTTTATTTAATTTTTTTATTTTAAGTAATATTGAAAAGAATTAACAAAAGTCTACTATAAGGAATAAAAAGCTAAAGAAAAATTATTTCTCTTATATCCACTTCTATCAATAAATTAACTTTGAATTCGGTTTAACTTAATTTTATCTTTTTCTAAATTCTAAGAACTAGATGAAGATAAAAAGTAAATAGAATATATATAAGCTAATCTTCATTTGAAATTAGAAATGGATTTGCTCAAACTTCGATTAATTTAATCGGCAACTAGTTGATTAACAAGTATAATACGCATAATTCAACATAAAGAACTTGTTAATTATATAATTATATAAAATTATATATTGTTAATTATATAAAATATATATAATTATATACAAAATATGTCTCTCTCTCTCTCTCTCTCTCTCTCTCTCTCTATATATATATATATATATATATATATATATATATATATATATATAAAACATTTTTTCTCGGGTATATATAATCCTTATTATCTTTAATTTAATCCCTTTTTCATGTGCTAATTTCTTAAATTATAAAAAGTTTAAAAACTCATCCGTATTACATAATACTATAATATATTAAATAATCAAAACTCTTATTTAAATAACCCGAGAAAAAATATTTCACATCTAATCAGATATAATTATACAGTTATATATAATTATATATAATTAGATATATATAAAATATATTGTATAATCTATATATATATACACACACACACACACACACACACACACATGAACATATTTTATATATATTATTAGGGTTGGATAAGTTAATTTTTTTTTAACTAAGTTAAGATAACAACCTTGAAAATTTAACTTAGTTAAATACAAGTTATAATTTATAATAAAATTAATTAAATTATAAGTTAAGTTAATAAAAAAAAGTAATTGAAAAGTTAAAAGTTAAATTTGTTTTTTTTTATTTTTTTTATTCATGATTCCAGAGTTTTACAAATAACAGAAATGACAAATATATATACTTCATTTAGAAAATACTCTATTTACATGTTTTGTTTATATATACTGTTTAGTATAAGATTCGACTATGAATACTGGTCTGTGATATAACTAAAGCTTCAATACGAGGAACAGACACAATAACGATAATAATAAGGAATAATAGATTTCAACCTATCAGGAACTATAAGATACACGGAATACATGATTTCTGACAGATTGAAATGTGGGGATTGATTGTGTAATTTGAAATGAGATGAAAATTACAAAAATGAGCAAATTCAATAGAATATTTATAATTTCATTGGTCAACACTTATAGTAAATTTGCTCACTTTTGCAATTTTCACCTCATTTTAAGTCATCGCTATTGCCGCATATTATATCTGAGACTTAACTTCAAAGAATTAAATAAAAAATTAATAGTTATGGATAAAATGTAACTAATTAAAATTAATTAATTTTTTAACTTTTTAACTTAACTTTTATCTTTTTAACTTAGCACTATACAATTCTAATAATTATAATTGTATATAAAATGTCAATTTTTTAATATAATTATATATAACTGTATATAATTATATATACATATAATTACATACACATATGATTAGATATGAAATATTTTTCCTCGGGAAATTTCCTGATAGTACACTTTATTCGAGAGACATTTTGGCGAACGTGAATTCTTAGGACATAGAGATATCCTCTAGATGTTTTTTAGAACATCCCTTGGGGATCTATACTTAGGGTTGTAATCGTCGATTAAATAGAGAGCATTTATTCAAAACCATTTTATTCGAACTCCGTATGCCAATGAAAAAAAAAACTAATGAATATATATGAATCCATCAAGAACAAGAAAAAATCAAAATGTCAATTTAATATCATTAACTACAAATTATTAAATTTAATTTATTATTAAATTTAAAAATTAAATTTTTATGGCATTTTTTTGTCATAATTCGGTTAATATATACATATATACAACGTACATTATTTTAATGACTTTTTTGTTCTCCTTGAGAAGAAAAAGAGCTATTTTTAAAACAAAAAGGGAGATGTACGAATTTTTCGCGAATATTTGTCAGATAATAATTTTCCGATCGGATTATCGTCTTATCCCTCACTACTTTTGTACGTTCCTGAATATATGTTCATTTCATTTTAAGTACAGAAAGTGTCAGAGAGTGCAAGTGAACAAGTACTTACACGTAGTCAACTAGTCAAGTAGAGTGAATTCTTTTGATTTTTTTAAATGTCAGCTCACTGACAGATAAATTGACAGCCGTCAATTGACCGATACCCTTGGAGAGTTTATCTCCAATTGCTCAATTAATTATCAATTAGTATATACACTACGACGAGTTTTCAACTTGCCAAAGAAAAATAATGAGAATTAAAACGTCAGAGCATAGTTGCGGTAGTAGAACATAACCTCTCATGCCCCAATGATCGTGCGCTTCGAACGTAGTGACAGAATTACCGTAAGGTTCAGTGACGCCAATTGACTTCGGATTCACAGACATGATTAAAGCGATCCTGGTCTTTAATAATCATGGGAAACCTCGTCTCTCCAAGTTTTATCAGTACTTTGTAAGTATATCTCAATGCTGTTCGTTTTGGACTTCTCTTCTGCTTGTAAATTCTGCGAATTAAATCCTTTTATTTATTGAGATATAATAAAAACTAATAGTGGAGACAATATACGGCATAATTTCTACGTCGATTTATCTATCGAATCACAATTATGTGGAACGCGATAGGGACATAAAAGCATATGGATTGTTGCAATACACTTTCTGTTATTACAATACATTTTCTGCTTCAGAACGAAGATATGCAGCAGCAGATAATAAAAGAGACATTTCAGCTTGTCTCGAAGAGAGACGACAACGTGTGCAATTTCTTGGAGGGTGGTAGTCTGATTGGCGGATCTGACTACAAGCTGATCTACCGACACTATGCAACGCTTTACTTTGTATTCTGCGTCGATAGCTCAGAATCAGAGCTGGGAATCCTAGACCTAATACAAGTCTTCGTTGAAACTTTAGATAAATGCTTTGAGAATGTGTGCGAGCTTGATCTTATTTTTCATGTGGACAAAGTTCATTACATACTTAATGAGTTGGTGATGGGTGGTATGGTTCTCGAGACTAACATGACTGAGATTCTCACGAGGATTGAGGATCAGAATAAGTTGGAAAAACAAGAGGTAAGTATAGGTTGCTTATAATCCCTGTTATCTTAACTGTGATCTTATTTCCTGTGAATTTGTATCCTTGATTTAGATATATGAATAAACCCCTGTTCTATTTAGCTGAACTTCTTCCATAATTTCTTTTTTTTTCTCCAACATAAAAAGAAAAGGAAAAATAAATGTGGTACAAGAAATTTAGCTAAAAAGAATAAGTTTCATGTTATAATGTAATAAAATTATGGCAAAATCACAGGATTGTTTCGATTTATACTCACGATGTATAAACTTTTATAATTTTGTTACATCCAAATGTTTACATCATGCCCATTTCATCAGATAAAACGTTTAAGCTAGTACTGCTAATTTTGCAATGTGTTTATTTTCTGTCATTGAGCTTTAATACATAACTACCTAAGCAGTCTGTTGAGCTATGCATGCATACTGGTACAGCAATCTGTAAAACATATTTGATATAGTAACAGGTAGGACTGATTGACATAACATCAATTTTAGGGGACTTACAAATCTGGGCGGTCTTGCTCACCCCGTCCGTTTGTCCTTCTGGGACCTCCTCCTTAAGTAAATCGGCAGTAGCAAATCAGGCCACTTTATATAATCGTACTTCTGTGCGAATTCCTTTTTATTTTTCTTTTTTTTTTATTATTTTTTTAATATCCAAGAAAGCGCCAAGTTTTTTGTATTTAGCTTCATAAAGCGTAAACGTTTGCGTAACACGCATGGCGATGCAATTTTGTTTTGTAATTATCCATTGCATAAACTGAGTGCCTTCATAATGTAAATGTCGCTTTGTAAGGATAATAAATGTCAACGCCGTGTTGTCAATGTTGTCATCCGTCATTTGTCTTCGCTCCTTGTAGCTAAAATTACAGCCCTTACATTTACTCAGCCCTGCTGAAACTTATCCGTTCTCCACTCTTCTTCGATCCGTATGATGTGTGCAGGCGGGAATCACAGCAGCGCCCGCGCGTGCTGTCTCAGCAGTGAAGAACATGAATATACCGCAACAAATAAAGGATATGAAACTGCCTGACTTGCCGCAAGCTATAAAAGACCTCAAATTCTGACCAGCCGTCACATCGTTGGCACCCAGCTGACTGGTCTCTTCTGTCATCCCGAATGTAACTGACACCACCGTCGCACCGAGGACACTTTTCCCCTCCCTTCAAGCAAGCGAGAATGCACCAATGCTGCCTGCTACCTCTGCGTATATCTCGTCTCAACGATATCAGAGTTAAAGATCATGGATGAAGATCATTATCTTTTTTGAGTCACGGTTCTTCCGGTAAGAAAATACGAACTACGAGAGAAACTAATTTCGAGGAGTTTCTAAACAAGAAAAGAAATCGAAGATGAAAGAATGTTTTTTAAATTTTTTATATATGATAAAAGATATTAAAACGATATCAGACTTCTACAAATTTACGAATTCAGTTATAGTATTGGCAACTTTTCGATTGTCTAGTAGTCTAGCTTCACGTTCCATTACATGTAAGAAATACATGTTATTCACTGAAAAGCATTAATGTTATATTGTAATAAAAATATATTTAATAAATAAAATAGCACTATTGTAAATGTGTATTGTTTTTTACAAAATTATTTCTATATTGTACAGTGATGCACATTCAAAATATATATCATATTTTCTTCGTGTCAACTCTTGCGACTTCTTTACAATCCCACATAATTCTAATCATTCTTAATTTAAATAACACATATGACTAAAAAGTATTAAAAAAAGAAATTATAGTGATTGCGTGTAAAAATGATTTTATTATTATTTTAAGCTTAGATCGACACTGTCCAAACAACACAAAGACCAAAATTAGGACAGACGTTTTTATTGGACTTTGTGTTGAGCTGGATACTAATACATGTTCTCAATAAAGAATTACTATTACTTTTTAGATATGGCCAATTCATTTCTAAGAGTCGTCCATATGAAGCCCGCTCCTTTCTCTGTGAGAGGAGGTGGATAGGGACTGTTTTTTAACTTGAAATAATCCGATGGAGCGTGCATTACAAATTCCATGCACTCTAATTTACGAGGTAAATCTTCTTCTGGTCCAATTAAATATGTCTCAGGAATGAAGCCTTCTTCTGGTGGAGGACTAAAAGGTACATCAGTTAACAAGTCTGTTCATTTAGCTTCTTGCACAGTTTCTTTTCTTTTTTTTTCTATGAAAAGAAAAAGATAAAACTGAAGAAAAAGATAAACTGTGTAAGAAATTGAATTAAAAGAATATGTATATTGATAAATATTATTATAAAATATTGTTATAATCTCATGAAGTTAATGGAATAAGAAACCTCACCTCGCTGTGGTGGGTAATAACCAGGTAATGGCGGCACTCTTTTCACAATACTGGTCCGTCAATAAACCACGTATCTGAGCATAATAAATACCACCGTCTACGTCTTGCAGAGAGACTATATCTCCAACTTGAAAATATGTGCCCTTGTAAAATACAAAGTTGCTGGTGGTTGGAGTCGCAGTAGCTGTAGGTGCCTTGACTGGCTGCAAATATAGTTAAACATAAACAGTCAATGATTCCACATATTTCTATGAGAGACTGTAAGTAAAAAAGACAGGTAACATAGTGAATCATTATATTCTTGTTGCTAATTAAACAAAGATGAAATGACTGTGACTTTTGTTGAAAAACAGCAACAGATGATACAATATAGACTTTCCATTTAGTGACGCAAATTGACACAAATTGTCTCTGTTATTCATTAAATGCCAGATAAATGTTTGTGTTGTATCATAGAAAGTATCTATTATGATTATTATCTTTATAATATTGACAAACAAGAATATAATGATTCACTATGTTACACCAGAGTGTGTTCGGTTTTGCTTATAATATCATTTGTTCTTGTTTAATATTTATCCTGCAAACATAATAGAATAGTAAGTCTTAAATTTTAAGGAATTGATCAGTTATAGTCAATTATTCTTCTCACATTTGACTGTAATTGATTAATTTCTTAAGATTTAAAGCTCTTGTTTACAGGATTGATAAACAATAAGAATGAATTGATGCTTGTAGCATATGAGTATGAAACTGGAACGCATCTCACATCTTTTGTTGAAAAGCATCTACCACATCATTGTGACAAAAATGGAAGAACATCTTCCACTCACCGTTTTCTTAAACAGATTCCTGCGACCTTTACCCTTAGGCACGATTCTGTGTGGCCCTATCGCCTTCGTGTTACAATATCTCGTGATCCGTGTGCTCCTTCTAGGCTTCAACGAGCCGCTTCTATCCTCCTCGTCCGTCTTGGAAGACGTGCTCGCCTCAGCATTCCGTTCGTCCTCCAAACAAGCATTGCACAAGTTCCCAGCGTCAGTCGAATGCCATAGAGGGGTCTCATGTGTCCCGCACTTGACACATTTTGGCTTGTTGCCGAGCGGCATCGGATTTCTCTCAGATCGGTCTCAGAGAGTCCATAAACAATAATGAATTTTCCTCTAGCGATTGTTTACCTCATCTAATACTCTGATCGCTGATTTCAGTTGTCATGTCGTGTTTACATGCACGTTTACTTCACGTGTGTAACATATCTTCAGTATCAGTCAGTCAGCGCACGCGTCTCGCTAGAGGTGTGTTCAGATTCTCACCCGAGTGTTCTCCGGGTGTCATGTCAGCCTTCTTTAACGTTCGGTAAATAACAAAAATAGAGTGATATCAGGGACATTCTGTAATTGTTTTAAATCGGTTCTATATTAGACGCAAGTTGATTGCAGGTTTGAAATCAACGCTTCATATTGGCTGTCGCAACAAACTTCCGATCAGCTTGCAACTAATGTAAAACCAACTTAAAGCATGGTCTACAATAAGTTGCCAACACACCGTCGCCAATTGCAATACTTCATGACAGCCAATCAGAAACACTAGTTATTGACGTTTTTAATTGGCTGTTGCGAAGCATTGCGACTGACGACAGAGTATTTGCAACTTATTGAGCCGTTGTTTAAAATCTTCAAAAAATTTTACTTTTAAAATGAGATAGATACATATTTGAGCGTTGATAAAAGAGAAAGCGAAAATACTGAGTGCAAAAAGTGCAAGCAACATGATGATTGAGTCCATTAGCATTAATTGACCCCTTTTGGATTTCTTTTTAATAAAAATTATTAAAGAGAAACCCGAAAGGGGTTAATTAATGCTAATCGATGGACTCAATCATCACGTTGCTTGCACTTTTTGCACTCAGTATTTTCGCTTTCTCTTTTATCGACGCTCAAATATGTACCTATCTCATTTTAAGTTTAAAATTTTTGGGGATTTTAAACAACGCGAACAGACCAATTGGATTGTGCAAGTTATGCCGCATGAAATAGTAGCCTTAATATTGTTATTGAGAAAGGCCCTGTTCACAATAAAAGGAATAAGGAAGTAGTAATAAAGAATAAATGATTTTAATCTATCAGAAATCGGATACATCGGAATACACGGTTTCTGATAGGTTGAAATCGTTTATTCTTTATTCCTTATTCCTTCTATTGTGCCTAACTATTATTAAAAACTAAAACAATCGAGGTCCATCTCATCCTCCTAGCTCGTTCATTTCTATATATTTATGTATATACATCAGTCTAGTGACTTTATGTCAATTATAGTCAATCATATGAATATGCATTTTCACCGCAAAATGAAAATTCGAAGACGCGTGCGATGCGATGAATTTTATACGCGCGTCTCGAGATCCGATAGAATTAATTGTTACGTAGATACAACGCATTTGTCATGTCGGATATAAAATTTTGCGATCGTTTATTCTACAATCTATTTCAGATTTAAATAAACATTTAATTCATTATCGATAAATTTCTCTGAGTAAATTAAAGAAAAAAATACAAATTTGTCTCGTACATAAATTTTTTCCTCGCTTAATTACAAATATCTGAATAATTATATTCTGCAGATATATATGTGTTACTAAATAAAAAACTGAACATTATCATAAGCGGTCAACAAATTAATATCACGCGCTCGCGAATACCAAAGCAATTTACTTTATTAATCTGATGGATTACGCAACACGGATAAGCGTAAAATTGTCTCGCTCTGCGAGACTGTGAAAAAAAATGAGAGAGGGATAAAAAGAGACGGGTTTACACTTAGCAGCGATGTTACATTTTGCAAGCACCGCATGCAGTTTATATCTCGCGTTACGCCTCCTGTAATATCGATCCTGAAGGCAGCCAGTGGACATGCGTTTAGCGCTTTTAACTTCATTGTGACAGGTGCCCTGTCTGGGGTATCCTGTTTGAAGTGTCTCAGCAGGAGCACTATGTCGAACGCGAAAACATAATGTGACACCGTCTTGCGACACGTAGAGTTCACGGGAATCGCGGCAGCGAAGAATCATGTGCCGTATGGGTGCTCGTTGATGGAGCGACGAGACACCGCGAGGACGACTAGTGTCTGGAACATGTGCCTTTGCTACGAGTGAGTACGAGAGAGATAATTGAGTCTGCAAAATCGTCGTCAGAGAGACGCGAAGAAAAGTCATAAAACCACAAACGATGTTCCGCCCGTCCGATGTACAATTATAGAGCATTAATTAGAAACGAACAATTTAAAAAGATGTTAATTGGAGTTAGCGATTCTATGTATATGTATATTTAATAAGAGAGATCAATTTGTGATCCGGATCGGAGAGAGCGTCAATTTGTTTTCCGCTTGATTGGTTTTCGGTTTACTGTTATATCAATAATTTAATAAGGGGTTCATTGGCTTGGGATAATGAATTAAATAACGGCTCACCACCCACGCGAGTCATAACGGATAAATTATTATTAAATATAGCTATTTTTGTGTCGGTGGGACGTTTGATACTGGATATATTTATTAATATTTTTCAGAGTCATTTAACTCTTCGGTAAACGTGTTTTTGAAATATGACAGATGAAAAGAATTTTAAACAAATAACGATCGGACTCGGCAGTGTAAAATTTCTATAATTTTCTTTTATATACTCTTTGATATCTTAATAATGTGACGACGTTTATAGCTAATATTATTTCGCATTTTATAAAATTTTTAATTTTCTCATTATGTATTTATTTTTATTTTTGTAATGCGATGAAATTTACGCAGTTAATATACGCGTGTTCTAAGATTTCTAATTTTTCCTTACTATTTACTTAATCTATTTATTTACACCTTCATAACGCGATGAAGTTTACGCTTGAATTTACGATTAATATGATTTCACATTCTATAAAAATTTCTAATTTCCTCTTTGTACTTATTTTATAACATAATGAAGCCTATCTGATTAGTATTTAGTCAATGTAGTGATTTTCCATGTTATAGAATATTTGCGCTATTAGTTTTATATGATTTATACGACTTATGTTTGTTTCTATCAATTTAGATTAATTATAGTTTAATTTATTTTTTATCTTTCTCTAATTCTAAGAATAAAAAAAATGATAAATCAAATAAAAGGTAAATTAAATGAAAATTAATTCTTTGTTTAATTAATTATTAATAATAATTAATAATTTAAACTTCATTTTTTGGACAACTATGTATTTATAATTATTTTAACCATGCAAATATAGCCAATTGTGCTATTAATAATTAACAATCTCACACGTTGAAAATCTTTATGCTTTTATGCTTTTTCTTAACATATTTTTCATTTACTACATAATAAGCAAATTAAAAAAAAATGGTTTACTATTATAATGCGATTGCATTTACTGAATAAAAATGATTATTTTATTTGCCATTTATCTTGATATTTTACTATATTAATATTTAAAATTATATTTTATAATACAATTTTTTCATATT
>Ga0157364_1002431_pt1 | contig 17307 bp, 14 predicted proteins | sample AttsexASBM2_FD_111476 | JGI IMG/M metagenome (GOLD analysis project Ga0157364, IMG submission 111476) | Fungus gardens microbial communities from leaf cutter ant in Ribeirão Preto, State of São Paulo, Brazil - Atta sexdens ASBM2 | ecosystem: Host-associated > Fungi > Mycelium > Unclassified ... | reverse complement strand
TTTTTTTTTTTTGTTTTTCAGTATTTTCTATGTAACAACATTTTAGGCATTTTTTTTCCCCTGTCCGGCATTATCTTTTTAGTGGTGTTCCCACATCGAGAAAATTTTTTTTTGAAACTTTTTTTTTTGTTTTTTTTTTTTTTTTTTTTTTTTTTTTTTTTTTTTTTTTTTTTTTATTTATTTATTTATTTCTTGTTTTGTGTCTGTTCCTGAGAAATCTTCCATCTATCGAGTTACAGTTTCTAATGCGTTGGCTTCTGCGATGGTTGTGTCTAACTTGATTGTTTCTTCGCATTAATAATATTTTCTTTCTTAATTCTTTTATTTTATATTTTTCTGTTATTTGATCAATTATATTTGTCAATTATATTTGTTTGTTTTTATCTGAAAATTTATATTTTCTTATTTGATTTCTTAGATAGACCACAAACTTTTCAAATTTTTCATCCTCTTCTTGTCTCATTAATTTAAATATGTGACACTCATATATTTTACTCTGCTTTGGGGCAAAATATTCATCTAATTTCTGTATAGCTATTTCATAGATTTTCTCATCTTTTGCTCCGGATCTTTACTGCCTGGGATGTAAAATATTTTTGGAGTCCTACTGTATGTAGAAGAGTGACTCTTTGTTTCTTCATCCTTAATATTGGCTATGATAAAGAATATCTGGAATCCTTTCTTTCATTTTTCCCATTTTAGATCTTCCAATCTTGGATCATCGCAATCAAATTTTTCCAATGAGGTTAGAAAGCTATCTCTGAGTTGCCCTATAAATGTTAAATTATTAGTTCATTTTGGTCCTGATTCCTCGTATGTATCCGAATGAACGCGTACATGGATATATATATATCCCATACACACCCATTCATGCATACATGTGCGCACGTATTTGCATGCACATGCATGGGTAAGCATATTCCGATGCGTTTACGTGATCCCTGTTTTTCCTAATTCAAACCGAAATCATATATTTCGAATCATTTATTTCGAAATCATGTATTTCTTTTGCATGACTCTTTGTACTTATTGTATATATACTTCAGATATTTGATCCGGCATAGCCTTGAACTTTTGATTCACTTATTTGCACCAAATTTTACTTGCATGACTCTTTACATACTTCACGTCTCAGCGTGATAAAGTGCTAGGTGCACCAAGTTTTAGTGTTGCTTGTGTGGCCCTTATGTGCCTTGGAGTCTCTTATTTTGTGTTTTCTAACCTCTACTTTATCTTACCTTTCAATTTTGAGGTTCTTCTCTTTGTTGTTTTATTTTCCTCGCGAATTTGGTTTGCCCTCGTAGCCAATGTAGCGTTCTCTATTATGTCGGGGGGTAGTAACAACTCGACTCCATTTGTATTTTATAGTAAATCTTTATTTTTTCCTTTGTCTTCTCTTACTTTCCTTTCTGTCATACATAATAATCGCCACGCACGCGCCCTACGAGTATGCAATAATCAATCATATTTCTATAGCGTAGAAGAGTAGAACTTATAATATTATTAATAATATATTATTTTAACTACATTTTTTTATCTATCAATGGCTTTGACAATAGAAAACAAATCTGCGAAAACGTTTTACTAATAGTATTTTTGTTTTTTTTATCAATTTTTATAATGTTTTTTCACAATAGAGGATTTGGACGGACAAAGGCTATTATTTTCCTGTCAATGACATACTTCTCAAATTCTGTTTCATTTTAAAAAAAAAATCACAAATTCGATCACAAATTCTATCGCCAAATTTGTGTTGTGATTATTGCCTGAGCTCGTGCGACACGCTTGTCGCAGTCGCAGAAAGTTGAAGTTGCTCAACTCAGACTCAACTTAACGACAATAATTTTTGCGACTACGACTAGATGCAACACTTCTGCGACATTTCAAATCGGTTCTACGGTTAGTTACAAGCTGATTGCAAGTTTGTTAGCCAATCTGAAACTTGCATTTTGTAATCAACGCTTTATATTGGCGGCACAGCCTGTGCGATTATTGCAGACGAGGCTTAATGGAAGCTTATCCTAAACTTTCGTGCCACTCCTCGCATGAGGCTGTTAATAAAATTGATTTCTTGATCGGTGAGAATCTTTGATCGCTCACGGGATTCCGTCCACAAGACACAAATGAATTCGTTTGTGAATGCGTCTACTATATCGACCGCGGTGGTGCATTTCAGCGGAATTGCCAGGGAGTACTTTGTCAGGAGGTGATGAGGATATATATGGTTCCGCTTAAGATAATAGGTAATGGACCCATGATGTCCATTGAAATTTTCGAAATCGAAGGCTGCATCAGGTGTGTCCGTAAAAACCATGGGTTAAAATTTTTATTCTAGCTTTTGATTTGGCAGAGATGATTTCTTATGTAAATTTGGATGTTAGATGTTGGACCAAGAATATTGTTATCGTAGTCTATCATAGGTTTTGATTATGCTTTTGGGATTCCCGATGCATTTTCTTCGATAATCAATTTTCTTCGATAATCTCCTGACGTTCGCTTGGTGGGGGATGCTGTTATGGCAGATGAAAATCTTTATCTCTGTTTCATAGAATATTTTGCATAATAAATCATGGATTGTTGGCCATATCATAGCATCAACGTTTCCTTTACAGATTGAGAACATATGCAAGTCTAATTCTCCGGCTACATTCAAAAGCGAGATGAGTGCTTCTTTCAGCATTTCTCCGTTCAGTCGATTCACGTTCTTTGATAATTAACACGATAATATATCTTTTCCCGCAAGGGATTACTCTAACTCAACATGGTATCGGTAATTGGGAGGTTTCGATCGGTTAGCATGTGCTCACTTAGATCGCTAAGCTCGCCACTTTCTGCAAAGATAATCAAGTTCTCTTTTCGCATTGCGAAATTATCTTGAATGTCTATTTCGCTTGATTGCCCAAAAGGTTCGTTCACGGGTACGAAAAGCTCGATGTCGCTCTCTTCGTTTTCATGTTTGTCACTTTCTAACGTCTTACTGACGTTATTATCAGTGGTTGATGTGAATCCGTCCGACGCTCGCTTCTTCGGTTTGTGGAACGCGTTTTCCATCCAGATCTCGAGTGATAATTCCAGCTGGGGAAGGCTGTTCACTCGATTTGAGTGGAAGAACCTGTCGAAGAAAGGGATTTCGAGAAAGCGCGTCAGCGTTTCTGGCCTTATACACGATCGTGTAATTGTACTCAGCGAGTTTTAACCGCACGAGTCGAGAAGTAGGATCCTTTACCGAATTCAATCATACCAATAGTTTATGATTTGTGACTAATTGTAACTTCCTTCCATACAAATAAAGTAAAAATAATTAATGCAATGGATTATCGAGTAATTCTCGCTCACTCATCGAGTAATTTTGCTCAGCTTTATTAAGAATCTCGAGGCGTAAGCTATTGGCAAGTGTTTCTCGATGGATTTGGTTTAATACCTCCTCCGATCGCTGTTTTGGAAGCGTCAGTCGTGACTATAAATGATTGAGTGAAATCTGGATTTTGGAGTATTAGTTGCGAGGAGAAGGCAGTGCGCAGCTGTTCAAACGCGCTTTTCTGACGTTCCGTCCACGCGAAGGTTACTTCTTTTCCTACTCCTTCTTTAAAATATATCCGTCAATAATGTAGCGGTTCTTCGCGAAAAACTCTACGAATGAATCGACGGTAATACCCGGGTAACTAAAAATTGTTTAATATTTTTCGCGGACGGAGAAAATCTTGCCCGAATTTTCTGACGGTTAGGTTTTACCTCTTTCTCGCTTATTATGTGCCCGAGGTATGTCACCTCCTTTCTTAAAAACTCGCACTTGTCTGGTTGGAGTTTCAGATTCGCCTTTCGTAATCTTCCAGCGAGTTTATCGAACTTAATTTTATGTTCACGCAGGAAACTTGCTTAGACAACTACATCGAGATAAACAAATGGTTTCATAGCCTGCAGGCCAGTCAACACCTAATCCATGAGCCATTGGAACGTCGCGAACAGCGTTCTTCAAATCGAATGGCATTCGGTTAAATTGGCAGTGCCCGTAAGGAGTTGAGAACACCAGTCTGGCTCATGCATCAGTATATTTTGGTGGAAGCCTGACGCGATGTCGAATACACTAAAATATTTGGCATTGCCCAACTGATCGAGGATTTCGGTAATGTTGGGCAGTGAATACGCCAATCATCTTTTCGTTCAAGTAATCAATTATCATGCTCCAGCATTTGTTTCCTTTTGAGTCTTTTTAGATACAACCCAAAGAAGGGAGTTATAAAGAAGGAGACATAATTGTTTTCTAGAAAGTTTCCTATTTGTTTATTTATTTTCTCCTTGTGAACAAGAGGATATCAATATTATTTAGTGTGTACCGGAATGTCATCGACGGTCGTGATTCTGTGAACAGTCGTGTATATATCCTCGCCAACGCTAAATCGTGTAACCGACGGTAGCTTCATGATTCTTTACCCTAAAATAGAAGATGGCGCGTGATATAATTGGTACTATTATGTTTCGCGAGAGGCGAAAGGGTTTTCGTTCCCTGCCATTGGACTATTTAAGTTACGAAATCTATGTTCACGGAGTCGCTAAGGAAGTCCGATTCTAAGATCCCCTCCTGCACGATTGGAAAGTTATCATGGACTACGTAGAAAACGATTGTGTGCCCCTTGTAATTAATTTGCGTGGACCCGAGCGTTTTTACCGTTATACCGCTAAGGATTAACGTGTCACTCTCGAAAATCAATGCTTTAGGATGTATAACTTCGCTTTTCCACGTTCGGCGCAACCTCCATATCGATCATGAAAAGAGTTTCTTGTTCGAGTGCAGATGGCTACGGTGTGCAAGAATGTTCGTGTATTTAAGACTCCGGTTTGTCCGGCGTTGTTTCTACTGTATTGATCGGACGCGGCGATCGTAGTTGTGTCCTCGTTCGAGGCGCGTTCGTCGGGCTCGAGGGGCATGTTTTTCTGTTCACATGGGAATTATTATATCTCTTTCGGCATTCCTCGATCTTGTGACTCGGGTTTTTACAGTAGCGACAGCAGATCGTTGGTCGCGAAGATTTCCGGAGACGGGCGCGCGGCTCGCGGTAAGGCGCAATGGAGTCCCGCGGTCTTACGTTACGGGGGCAGTTTGATGTCGCGGGACAAATACATCCTTGCGTAATTCCGGGCGGAGAATGTGGGTACCCGCAGTCGCGGTTCTTTCTCTGATATCATCCCATTCTTTATTCAACTCTTCGCTCTTGGGAAGGATTTTCACGATAGCAAACGCTTCGAAAGGGCGGATACAGCACTTGGAGCTCACTTGGATCCTATACAATGATGGCAAATCGTCAACAAAAAGACCGCACAATCAATACATAGATTTCATAGGTGACATAGTTATTTATAACACCGCAAGTCAGCATCCAGGATGGATGAACGCAGCTCCTTAACACGGTTTATGATCCAACATGTGTTCACTCGGTCTTATGAAACATGTGCTCAATTCTCCCCTGTATTGGTCGATAGTTTTGGGAGATCCGAATGCGCCATTAAGGAGATCTGTCAATTGGGTCACCATTTTGCATGACTCCACGGATAATAAATATAGTGACGGAGTTCGACGGAGTTTATTAATCAGCAATTTGATTAGCGGCTTTTCGTAGTGTGGCGGCACTGTTTCTCGCGCTCGACGATACGCACGGACGAACTGGGAGAGAGAAATGCTATAACTGTTGAAGAAGAGCAGGTAGCCTCTCAGAGTGAGATCCTAGATGTGTAGGCTGGACCAACGGAGTAGTCATTAAGCAACAGTGAAGATTCTTGTGAATCGCAAAAGCACTATCCCGTAGGCAGGTCTAGGTTAGCGGAATCGTCATTCCACTCGGCGAGGTCTCGACGCAACGTACTTCACGCCTGATTTCGTCTCGCATCGCGGCGAATGCGTCATCGTTTCTACGCGATCCGATGCGCATTTCTTCTCTTTTTTTCAAGGTTTCGCGGTCTTTGTCTAAAGCGCTACGCTCGGTCGTATCTATGTTCTCTCGGTTTCGAGATTGCGTACGAAGATGTCGCGCTCGGTCATCAGCATATCATATTTCTCTCCCGCTCTCTGCCGATCTCTGCACGCTCTCTCTCGAGTACCGTTTCTTGATTCCGCAGCCGTTTTTCCTTCTATTTATAGAAAGGATTTGATAATGGAACGAGGCTAACATATTGTTGCTAAATATTCAAACGGGTGACTCCGTTAGTCGACATATTAATATGACGTAGAATCAAGGGGAGCTCGTTGGACGAGACACAATCTAGCGAGGCTAGTGGGGAACATTTTTATTGGAATCGCTGTCACCAGTTTATTACGCCGCAAAACGCCACGATTCTTCTCTAAGAGATGGACCCTTGCTCACAGCATTTATGCTGTTCTTGAGCTACAATCTCATTTGAGAGATTGTGACTATCGTGGATTCATCGTTGTTCCACGATTGCCGATTCTCTATAAGTAAATCAAAAACTTTATGCGTCTAGGCATGTAACGCAGTCGCTAATTGGTCGTATCGCGGATACTCGCACGGTGCAAACCATACATCTCTAAAATCAGTGTGGATATTCGAGGAGATAATGGCAGGTAGTGCGATAGTAAACCTTCCTGTCATCGGCCAACTTAAGCCCGAGACATATGTCGCAAATTATCTTGCGATTGACGCGATGTTAAAAGTCGATGTTACGCACAATGAACTAGCGAGCTAATCAGTAAGTAAGCTTCCGAGTAAATCGATCGAGCACGCGTTGCACGTAGTAGATCAACCGGGCAGACGGTGTTTCATATCGCGAACACGTGGCTAGGATTTTCGAGAGAGAAAGCATATCGAACTATAAGTCGCACTTTAAAGATGGTGATTATTAGAGCGATACACGTGATGGTATCAACGACTCGAATATGCCACGCGGTCAAAGCGGAGTGCGTTAGGGTGGTGTCCGGCGCTTGAATATAACAGCGTCCACGTGGCCGAGAATTCCAGCAACGTTGAGGACCGACGCAGTAAATTGTATTTGGATGACTCACCTCACTGGACCTGATAATGTGACTCGGCAATTTCTCAAGCTTCTCTCGTCCAGCAACAATGTAGCTCAGTGTCCCCAACAGACTCACATGGCGTAACTCGGTGTCTCGCAATGATCTTGTTCATCGCGATTTTCGCAATAGTGAGTTGAGAAAAAAGGGAATCGGCGTGTGGCTCGAGGATGAACTAATTCTCCGAGCGCTTACAATAATGTGCATTTATTTGGTCGTAAAAGTTATTAAGTTTAGATTAGTTTATTCTTACCAAAATCTTTACTAAAAGTATCTCAACATGTGATGTATATTTGGTTTTTACGCGTATTAAAGTTACATAGATTAATTAACTACATTTATCTAATAGGTTTGTTAGGAATATATGGTATTGAATTATGCTACTTATTATACTATATTGTATTATTACTAAGTGTTACAATAGTTATTTATTAGAAGTTAGTACGATAATGTACATTAATGTAAAAATATAACGTTTATAGGAACGTTTATACTAGCAAAAATTACAAGGCATCGAGGAAGCTCGTTGAGAAAATGTGAATGAAAATGCGGAAAGATTGAGTAGTTTTAACAACTTAGATGGACAGCGTGTGTCTTACGTGTTCAGCAGGAGCCGTTAACAGCTAGATATTTTCAATTTGAAGTCAAGAAGCAGAGAGAGCGAAGGAAGCTTCCTTCCGAAAAAGAGTTAGCATGTCTCGCCTTATTCCCATGTACTTTTTTATGTAATTGAGGGAAAAAACTTGCCTTAAGATAGATCTCTTACATGGCGACGCGCTCATCGCTGTGGCATTCGGATTGTTCTCATGCGAGGGCGACGTTACATCGCTCTCGTAATGCTAGATAGAGAAAAATTGTCGTGCGGACGTAACAATCAAAACATGCATGGCTTTAGAACCCCCTTAAGGAGATGCTGGAGTGCCAAATTGTCGGAATTTTGCAGCTCGATATAAATCTTCGAATTTACTGAACGAAGTCAAAAATTCGTTTATTGGATTAAAGACATATTTGGAAGTATTACTATTGGGAGTACAAATTAGTTCGTTTCCTTAAAGATAGCTCCAGCTGTTGTGAATGGTTCATAGTGACAGCTGATTTTGGCGGTTTCAGAGAGATTAAACATCTGCTAATAATATTCAGTTTATAGTATCGCTTTGAGTTTCATACAAAAACCTTGATTTTTACTGTGTTTGAAATGTCGAATTTTGTGTTAACCAAGCAGCATTTGTGGGAGGTTTTGATTTTCTGCTTTAATTGAAAGAAAAGTACGGCTGAACCCCATCGAATGCTTGTCGAAGTTTATGGTGAGACTGCTCCAACTGATAAATCATGTAGGGAATGGTTTTGACATTTCAAGGATGGATTTCAATTGAAGACAAGCCTCACTCTGGACCAAGCCAAAAAAATTCGAAGACAAAGAATTAGAGGCATTACTCGAAGAAGATCAGAGTCAAATGCAAGAAGAGCTTGCAGAATCATTGGGGGTAACTCAACAAGCCATTTCTGTACGGAGCCATGAGAGCCATGGGAATAATTCAAAAACAAGGAAATTGAGTGCCTTATGAACTGAAATCGGAAGACGTTGAAAGGAGATTTTTCACTTGCGAACAGATTCAAAGACAACAGAGAAAAGGTTTTTTGCATCGGATTGTGACTGGAGATGAGATGGATATTCTACGATAACCCCAAGAAGAAAAAATACTATGCTAAGCCCGATCAATCGTTGCCATCGACCTCAACATCAACACTACGGCCGAACATTCATGCTTCGAAGATCATGTTCTGTATCTGGACTAAAAAGGTCTTGTTTACTATGAGCTGCTGAAACCTGGCAATTCCATTACGGGCGATCGGTATCGACTATAATTGATTCGTTTGCATTGCGAGAAAAACGACTGGAATACGAGCAAAGACATGCTAAAGTTATTCTTCTTCATGACAACGCTCGGCCTCATGTCGCTAAAGTCGTAAAAAAATATTTGGAAACGCTCAAATGGGATATTTTATCGCACCCGCCATATTTCTCCGGACATTGCTCCTTCTGATTACTGGTTATTCCGAAGGCTGCAGCAAGTCACCGGTTCATTTCTTTCGCAGAAATCGAAAATTGGCTCCAAAATTTTGGATCGCCTCCAAAGACAAGTCATTTTTTCGAGATTGAATTCGAAAATTGCCTGAGAGATGGGAAAAAGTAAGCAGCGATGGACAATACTTTAATTAATCTGTTCATGCATTTTGTTTTGAAATAAATGCACAAAAAAACGGATCGAACTAATTTGTACTCCCAATATAAACTTTATAAAATCAGAAAAAAGTTAACAATTTACATTTTTTTCGTAGAATTGTCTTGACGTAGATGTTTCCATAATACAAAAGTTTTATAGCTCCATAGCATATTTATGAATCAAACGAGTGCAACACTCGTGCATTACATACACAAACAATACTGAGATGAAACTAAAATTAAAAGCTTCGAAAGAAAAATTTATATCGAGCTGTACATGACGAGTAAGATAATAATAATAGATTGCGATATGTTAGATAAGGACAAATGCGTTTGGGCGAGATAGAACGATATATAATAAGTTACGACCCTTGTGATGTGACGTTTTTCGTCCGTCATAAGGGTCGTAAAACCCGACCGAACAGCGCAGCTGTTCTCTCTGACATCCTAGATCCTTTCATTCTTCATAAGGCGGATGTATCTGCGCATCTTTTTAGCATTATTTCATTTGTTTCGCATTTATTTTGTTTATTTGTGCGTCCTGCAGATTTTTTGCATCGATTTATCGTTATTTCGTGCGCCAGCTTACCGTGAGTTTACAGGATAATTGGCGATCCCCCTTGCAATCTTGTGAATTTTATGTCGTCTCACCGGATCATAGATGAAAACTGCCAGGATCAAGAATCGGAAGAGGAGCGATTAAGGACAGATTGATCGGAGCGTCCAGTATCCTACAAGATAGTACGCAAATGACATCGCTTCGCATTTCGATATTTTCGTTTTGGTCTATGTTCTATCATACTATATTACAAGCATATCTCACATAGCGGCGTGAACAGCAGCTGAGGATGACCATTCTATGCCCAAGTGTCGGCGAGAGATCCCATGACGGAACTTGCGGAGACCTCCCCTGAGAAGTCGGAATAAAGGTCGGAAGCGAAGGAACCGACTACTGGGACGCCGACACCGAGATGCGTCTCCTGCAAAACATCCGAGAGAGTCTCCTAAATGACCGAAGGAAACTCTGCGACCCAGTTAAATTCCGCGCGCTAGGACACAAAATACGTGAATAATATGGCTCACGCAATTCGCAAGGCCGCGCGACAATTAGACGCGATAAGGCCCCTTCATGGAAATAGCGCTCACTGCGTGTCCCCGGAAGGATCAGCGCCCGGCACTTGTGCTGTGGCGAGCGAGTGAGGAGCACAGGTGAGGGATGCAAGAGATCTCGAATAGTGAACCGAAAGCCTGAGAGAAGGATCAACGGGATGAGACAAGAAATTCTAAGATCGCCGATTTCCATTTTCGGGAAGTGCGTGTAATTATCGTTGTCGGATTTTATATGTGAGACGCATGCGGAATTGCTGTGCGTCAGGTTTTTCGCGATAGTTGTATCTAAGCGCGCCGCCTCCCGCGACTCATTATAAGATTTTCGGAAAAAAGTCATTATTGATTGTTATCGATTTGATTGTTTGTATCGGAATTCTGTATCATGTGTCTGTGTGCTTTATCTCTTTCCGACATTCTGTAAGACGATTCGAGATTCCCGCGGGCGAGCACGAAGTCGCGTCGTGTTTGTGATAACACCGTAACCGTTTCTTATCTCGACTATCAAAGCATCGAGTTATTGTTCGTACGATTTGCGAGAAATATTTTTACGTGGCATGAGCTCGTGCCGATAGTTAGTAATACGCACCGCGTATTGGGGCACGTGCGAGGCTAAAATAATGCATTTCAATCGCATTTCTGTTGTCATGACCTTGTCGACTAATATGAGAGTCGGAGATTAACAAAATATATTTGTTACTTTTTATTATTATTAATTATTGTGTGGTTTATTACCGTCGCCCTATCTGTTTCTCCAGGCGATCCTCTATCCTCTCTGCCATTCCTGAGGCTGAGCTACCGATTACGAAAGCCATCGACGTTCTGTAGAATATCGCGTGGAGAATATTCCAATTAGTTTCGATAATAGTGACACGCTCACTTATATCTGGGGCTCAACTATCGATCATACGTTGTCCATAGAAATGTTATAAGTTATCAAACCTAAAATTTTTTATTTAAAATAAGCATATGTCTCTTTGGTAACAATTCATCTCATAGACAATTGAGAAAAACCATGTTAGTATTATAAAAAAAAAATCGTCAAATTTCGATGTAAAAAATTAATATTATTATAAGTGTGTAACATCCAATATATAAAATAAAATAAAAAGTAACGAAAAACGTTTAACGTTTTCGACGAATTCGACTGTACTGCAATAAATCTTGGCAGTGCAAAGTCAAACATTGTTTACTATCGAAACATATGATTTATGAAGACCTTCTATGTCCGTCTGTAGGTTAAGACTGTTATTCTGTTTTTTAATGTTAAGCATCTTTGAGACAAGGCAAATTTATTGTAAATCAGTTCTTCATCCAAGATTTGAATATTATTCCAATCAAAATGACCCAATTGATGATCTGTTATTACCGATTTAGAACTGTTCCAACATATATGATTTCGATATTCTGAAATCCGAGTTTTCAGCTTCCTCCCCTTTTGTCCCACAGAGACAAATAAGAGACAAGTAAGATGCATCACAGTCATTGCAGTTTATCTTATAAGCATCATTAGACTTCGAAAAAGAATTCAAAGGCTCTTTATGTACTTTGATAAAATTTTTTAGTTTATTTGTACTATAATAAGAGACCTTGATATCATTTCTATTGAATTGTTTGAATTTTTCTGTTAAAATCGATGCATAAGACACGGTGAATCAAGATCGATTAATGAATCGACTAATGAATTTAATAGACTCTTTATTGTTCCCTAAATTATTAGTTCTAGATATCTTTTTCCGTTTTTTATCAAAATGTTTGAGAGTAATATTTTTTGCATGAAAAACAGGATCCGACAACAAAAGAATTCTGTTCACTAAACTAAAATTGATTATCTGATGACATTTCTCCCTCCTTGAAGAAGAGAAACGGGGATACGAATCTGTCTCTAACTCGTTCTATTATTTTATATAATTTCTCCCGATATACTATTTTTCTTATAATCTTAGTATTAATATATAATAACATGTCATCGCTATGCCTTCGTGTTTCTGCGTCTTCTCGCATTTGTTTTTGTTTACGGACTATATGTAGAGTTATACATACAATATTGATTGTAATTAAAATAGTATCTGTAGTATCCTACGGGATACATTATATATTTATTGTTGAATACATGATTACTACTCTTTCCTAAATATTCTTCGATATCTCTTATGCATTGTTGCCAGATACCGGCGAAGCAATTTCTCTGGCATATAATAATCTCCCTAGTTTTCCCTAAATTTCCGTTTTTCCCAAAATTCCTGTTTTTCCAAATTTTCCGCTAAATTCATCTCGCTAATTTCTCTTAAATTCACAAAATTTTTGTTTTTTTTACAAATTTTATTAAAATAAAATCATAAATTATTTTTTTATTAATATATCACAATTTGGAATTAAAATATGAAACAGAACATAGACCTTTGTTACACAGCATTGGTAAAACTGTTTTATGAAACCAATCATAGCTGTCTATTCCTTGGGGCTCGGAAGAATGGAACGACTGTGATTGGCCAACTATATAAAACGGTTTTATCAATGCTGTGTAAACTTAGTAGTAATATAAGTAGTAGTAGTAATATAAAGGAAAATATATAATAATAAGTACTATAAATTAATACATTTTTATTGTGCAATATTAGAGAAGTTTTAAAGAAATAAATGCATATTTTAACATAAGTCTAATATGGAATCTACATTGGAAGTAGTGGTCGCCTTAAATCATAGAAAAAAGACCAATCACAGTTAAATATGAGAAATATAATCGACTCCGGTTGGTCAATTTTCTATTAAAAACTATCACTATTGACTTCTATTGTAAAATTCATATTAGAAATCAGACTAGTAAGACTAGTAATTAACATAAATTGGTGTTCCGTAATAATTTATCTTAACCTAAACAAATACATATTTGTAGTATAAATTTAAATCTCAAAAATCAATCTAGTAAGCATGTGCGTAGCCGCCCCGAAGCGCTAGACTGCATTCGGAAGCATCATTCGGGTGTACTTGTGTATTGTTTTATTCTTATTTAACATTGAGTGTAATAACAAGGATAAAACGACACGCATTCGTAGTGTTTCCGAACGCAGCCCTACTGCCCACATACCATACTATCTGACCATCATGGCCACGGTCGATCACCGAATTACCAACCGAAAATCGAACATAAAACAAAATTTTCATTTACTATAAAAAATCCCTAAATTTTAACTTATTTTTACATTAACAAAAAATCTCTTTTTCCCTTTTTATTTTTTTTCTTGTAATTCTCCCAAGGTTTCGGGAAATTCCCTTGCTCTCTGATAACACTGCTCTTATGTCTAAACTTAATTTAGTTAGTTCCTTAAGATCTTTAATTAATTGTTTAAGGAGAATACGTTTGGGAGATCTTTAAAGGATTTTAACATCCTTTTCGGAATTGTATGTTAAGTTATATTTAAGTAGATATGCCTTAATATATTGCATGTTTTGAGATGATTGTAATGTTAAGTCGATGTAGATAGTTTACAATCTCCGTTTAATTCTACCCATTTCCTTAATTCCTATTTCGCTTTCAAAATTATTACAAATGATCGAAATGTTTTTACTTTCCTTGGTGGAATATAATCACGTTTGAGCCTTTGTTAATCCACAGGATAGTACTAGATAAGACGTCTATTTTTGCAGTTTTTGAATTGTCCCGGCGCATTTATAAATATTAGTATTTCGCATGGCGTGTCGGATTTAATGTAATATATTGAAAACGTTTGTTCACAAATGTACGTCGTGATACCTCGTATACATCTATCTAAGTCACTTTCCTATAGTAACATATAATGACTATTCTTCTTATCTATTAATAGGTGATTAATCTTCACGAAAGTAAATACATTCCGATGTAAGTAAGAAGAAGTAGAGGCATTGCACGTATTATTTTGTACGTGGAATACGCAATTATTGGAAACTTGAGCGTAGTAAATATATAAGAATTAGAATAGAATGCATTAATTAATGTGTATTTTTGGATAATATTCCAATTTTCTAATCTTATTTGAAATGAAAAACTTTCGTTAACTGTGACGCAGCTTTCCACAAATCTATCTGTATTATTATCTATTCTAATGGTAGTAACGGTAGTAAACGAATAGGTATTGATCCTTCCTTCGAACACTAAATAATTCTATGTCCACTGTCAAATCTGTCATAATGGCAGTAAGTATTGTACTTGTAAATGTTCATCTAAATCTTCTCGTTGTGTATAGGTATATGTTTAAACATTTCCATTTTTCTACATTAAATAATAAATTTTCATTGTAGGCTGTTGTCTTTTCGAGATTACTGATATGTCTAATAATTGCATTTAATATTTTTAATTGATGTTTCGCTGCATGCTGTAATACCTGCTGATTATCGTGTAGTATCTGTAGTTGTTCGTTTATTCGCTGTGCATTATACCGAACAGCATTTTGCTGATCGCGCCGAAGGCATTTATTAATCCTTTTTTATTTGTATTGGAATTGTATAATATTCTTAACTGTTCTAGCAATGCGATAAGTTGGATATTTTCCTTTTCTAATATCCGCACCATATTCGTACATATTTGTTGTGCGTTTCTGGCGATAATCTTTTCACATCGCTTTTCCATATTTTTTAAATACTCTTGCAACTACTCAACTCGAATTCTGATGGCAGTAACATCTAATTTAATTACGAGTTTCCATTCCGAATCTGCCTAATTCATCAATCCAATTTCTTCGAAATATATACCGGGCGTATGACAGAACGATTTCCAGCGGTATATTGGTGTGGATTCAAGTGTCGTTCCATCCATGTAACTCCACACAAGCAGTATCCTGTAAGGTAAGGGTTTATATTACTCTTCTGTGAATCCTTATCTTGCCGTACTGTTACTTTGCGTCTTATTTTATTCAGTGCTCTCTTAAATTGTAGCTAAAGGCAGTCGCTACTGTAAACGAAAATTTTGGTTTTTTTTTTAAAGTGAAGCGTGAACATGCGATGCCTAAGGTGCAACCAACTTTTTGTTCCCTCTACATAGCTGTTTGCGTAGCTATTAGTTGCAAGTTGCATGCAACCTGTAGGAATGCGAATCACGTGCTAACTTCGGCCGGTGTGAAACTGGCGCGCCCCTTGCCATTTTCAGGTGCATGTGCACTCTAATGGGGCGGCGAATCATGGAGATGTCACTGCACTTCTAAAGTAATGCCTCATTAACTGGTTTCTTAATTAACTTATTTTAGTATGCTATTTTAGTATGCTTATTACTAACTTGTCCGTTTTTCGCTCTAACTATCCGCTTAATGTTCGATAAATGATCAACAAATAAATGATTTCAATCAGCTATTAGTTTTCGTCTCATTTTTATCGTGTAATTCACTTTATGTTTTTCTATTACTGTATAGAGACCTATCCATTTCGATTCTAGCTTTTTCGATCTTCATTTCGTCATAGAGTAGAGCCATGTCGCCCACTTGAAATGTTTTTTTCTTATTTTATTGTATTGTTTCTTAGCCTGAATTTTGGCTTGTTTTACTCTCTCTCGCTACCTGGCTCGTCGCGCGAAGTCTTTCTTTCAATTCTTGCACGTAGTCATCGTATGTGTAAATCGGATGTTGTAATAAGGTGATTGGTATTGTTACTTGATGGCCATATAGTGTATAATTTCGAAAGGCATATGTAGCGGTGTCAGGGGTAATATTATATGTGAACATAGCGTAGAAACCATTCGTCCTTGTTCGTCTATTCGTTGTTTATATAATGTCGTTCCGCGAGAGTTCAATATGAACGTTTTAACGCCCTATTATTTTCGGAATGATACGTCGTTGTCTTCTCAATCTTTAGAAGTTTACATATATTCTTAAATACTTCTCTCGTGAAAGTGTTAGTGCTTTGATCGGTAAGGATTTTTTCGGGTATTCCATGCTCTATTATTATTTTTATGATAAATGTTTTGGCAATTGTTGACGCCTCTTGATTCCCGGTATTGTTTTGCTGAATTTTGTCACTATCTTCTGAAAGATCAAGAGATATATTTATTTTCTTCATAATTGGCAGTGGCCCTATTATGTCAAGAGCACACTTTTCGAAAAGTTTTTCGAATGTATCTTTTAATACGAGAAGCATTTTCGTCTTTTGACTCAATATATATTCTGACAGAATTTACATTTATTAATATAATTTTCGACATTCTTAGTGATACCACGCCAGTTATGTATCAATCTTATTCTTTTTATCGTTATTCAATACCCTTTGATGCCTTCCCCCTCCTGCGAATTAATCATAATATTCATATAGGATTTATTGTTTCCGTATATTCCTTCATGATGGCCTCCTTGTCTTCTTTGTTGTTGTCTTCTCACTCTTTTGACTGTACGTGTTTGTCGTTGATTGCATTTCGACTCAGAGCATCGGCATTGGTATTATCCTTACCAGCCTTATGTATCTTATAGTCATACTCTTCTAATTTTAATTTTCAGCGCATTAATCTCGAACCTGGATCATTTACATTAAAAAGTTAGACTAATGGTCTGTGATCAGTTACGATAATAAATGTCATGTGATAAATATGGGCGAAAATATTTGAGCTCAGACTATCGCTAACAATTCTTTCTCTGTAGTGTTATAATTTTGTTCGGCTTTATTTAATATTCGGCTCGCGTAAGCAATCGGACCTACGAGATCTTGCTCTAATTGCAAGTCCGAAGCGTCAGTGGTTATCAAGAATTCTCAAGTGAAATCTGGGTAACTTAATATAGGTGCTGTTGTGAGCTTCACTTTTAATAATTTATTAGGTGTACAAAAAAGTTCTGAGCTTTAGATTTGATACAACCGAAATAACAATTTAAATTTTATGTATCTTCCCGCCTTTTTGTGGTTTTAAAGCATTAACATTTGGCCTTCTAAAATGCCATATGGTTTGACGTTTGATGCACATAATCTCAAAAATCAGTAGTGTTCACGATGGCAATAACAAAAG
>Ga0157364_1002430_pt1 | contig 17308 bp, 8 predicted proteins | sample AttsexASBM2_FD_111476 | JGI IMG/M metagenome (GOLD analysis project Ga0157364, IMG submission 111476) | Fungus gardens microbial communities from leaf cutter ant in Ribeirão Preto, State of São Paulo, Brazil - Atta sexdens ASBM2 | ecosystem: Host-associated > Fungi > Mycelium > Unclassified ... | reverse complement strand
TATATATATATATATATATAAAATATATATATATATATATATATATATATATATATATATATAATTTTATATATATATATATATAAAATTATAAATTACGTCTACTATAATCGCATATTGTAACAGCGACAAATTTGATACCACTTTTGTCATGAAGAAATATGAAGAATTTACTCTTTAATCTTTCCAGGTGTTTGCAGTATTGCGTCTCTTACATATGTTTTCTCCATTTTCCATTACTCATTCATCCGATGATCATACTTTCTGAAGTTACTTATTTATCTATTGCTCAATTATTTACCGAACTTCCCATTCTTTCAATTGTATGCGGGTTATCGCTGTGATATCGTGATCCATTGCTAATACCAATGTTTCGTGAACCTTGCTATTCACCTTATCAGGGTAGCGATTATATATTAACTTTTTTCCTAGAAAACGTAAAAATTTTCTTGTATGTGTGTGTGTGTGTGTGTGTGTGTGTGTGTAGGTACATGCATATACATATATAACAATTTTTACTTTTCATGTTTCCGTTCTAAAGAAAAAATTACATGATCGTTACCCAAAGCGAGGCACGCACTGATATAGTATCAGTGCGCCTTGATGAAGTGAACGACAAGGTTCACGAAATGTTGGCATTAGCAATGGATCACAACGCATTGATAACTCGTAAATCCTTTAATATCTCTAAAAAAAATACCTGTGAAAACCTCAAAAATATTATTCATATATATAAAAGAGAAAGTTTGGAAAGGGGAAGGGGAAGAAATGGAAAATCTGATAAGAAATTTAATTATGTACATATTTAGTTTTTTACATAATATATACAGAAATTCTTTTCTTCTCTTCTTTATTTTTCTAAGCCAATTTTTAGCACTCTACAGAAGAATTATATATTACGAATTGAAAATAATATCTGAAAAGCAAATTGGTCTTTAAATATACAAAATATTAGATATTATTCGAAGTCTAATATGTTTGAAAAAATATTGAGTTTACAATGAATTGCAATAATTTCGATAATACATATACGAACATACGATTTTCTGAAAGTCATATAAAACTGGCGATATTATGCAATATCAAAGGTTATCAAATTGGATATTTCCACGCTTGGCGTAAATTGTAAATACTATCTTTTGCATACGTAAAATGCTAATTATACTATCTTTTTCATACGTAAAATGCTAATATTATATCATTTTCTTATCGTCCTGTCATCGCATTTTCGCGCAGCCACTGAATCCTTAAAAAACTTCACACATCACGCGCAACCCATAAACGCGTGGCAATTGAATCCATTTGCCGCGGAATGGTAACAATTCTATTATATATTTGACATCATTCGCACGTCGGTTTGTGCCAAGTGTCAACCGAGCATTATGGCAACGCGATTAAACGAACTATTTATATACGTCACTATTATCAGTGTATAAATCACTGATCTCTGAGTAGACCATTTAGAAATTTATTTTTAGATTTATTTGCTATTATCGGTATTCATTTGTTTCATTGCTTTATTTTGTTACGCATTTTTTTTAATAAGGAAAGGGAATTAGTTTGAAAGTTCATTTAGTTTGAAAGCATTGTTAAAAATTATCAGGCATTCTAAAACACTTTCTTATTCGTATATATTTTACTTGCTTTTTAGTTTAGAAAATTTTTTTAAAATGCATTATATTAATCATTTTGTTATCGTAGAATTTGCTATTTTTCATGATTGAGCGAATCTTTGGAAGAATACAATATGAACAAGACATGCATTCATGACATTGAAAGCAAATCGCTAAAATAAAGAAATTACGGTCGTAAATTATTTTTCAAAGCGCTCTCATAGAGCTCATCATTTCTTTCGTCATAAAGAACGTCATTCATGACTGACGATGAATGATATCTTTTTACATCATTTTGGTCCAATTTCTATAATTATCGTGATAATTACCATATTTTGATTTTAACGCGACGGTATTTGCTTATCTAAGAAATTAACTCTGACTTGAACTGCTCGAGCTGTACTGGAAATTTCACGAGAATCTGAAAGCGTTCTTAGATACTTCAATAATTTTATCGTACGGCATATTAAATGCAAATCATGCTGAACCGATTTGTATGTACGCAATAATTTGCATATTTATAAATCGTGAGGATTTGATAGATAAAAATTTGCAATAATTCATTTTTTAATAATACTTTTATCGCATAGCGTATTGAACGCAAATATCGCGCTATACCGATTTGTATGACGCAAAAATTTTTACGTAAATTGCAGAGATGTGGTATTAGATAAAATCTTACAACAATTTATTCCGTTTACTTTATATACACTCATGTTTACAATAGTTTGAAATTGCGGAATATGGAGAGGGAAGGGTGCGATAGACAGCGACAATATGATTTGATATTTGTGCTTGTGACTACCACCACCACCATCGTCCATCAAGCGATACGGGGATCAAGGGTGAACTGTCTTCGACTTTAAAAGTTAACTCGCAGTTCTATGCAGGGTAAGACAGACGGCAGTTGCATTTTCAACAGTAATCACACAACTACGAAATGTCCGTCGCGACAGCTGTAAGTTACTTATTATTAACTCGATTTCGTTTCTATAAAATTTCGGAATTCAAGATTTAATAAAATAATATCGCGAAGAACAAAACTTTTTCGGGAAATTTTATTATTATTTTATAAATTATTTCTTAATTTGTAAATTTAACAGGTGATACTTATATAGTTGTCCAAATTATTATATCATTTTTAACATTTATCAATTTTATTGTGTCTTTCTGAATTTATTTTTTACACATTTTATATAAAAAACCGATTAATTTAGTAGACATTATTTTTGAACAAATACAACTTTTTATTCGAATTCGCGATTAATGTTATGCAGACACGTTGTGAATTTTATTTTCTTTCTTGTGAAATTCGTTCTATGAATATTATGAAATTGTACATGAAATATGCTTGATAATTTTTTCGCGTCTCAAGATATTTTATATATTTAAAAAAGAGATTAATAATCCACTATTACACAATGCATATCAGTACTGATCGCGCACAAATTTATTTACGTCATAAATCTTCTTTTGTAAATAAGATACTAAATTATAATATTACACTTAAAAAAGCACTTGAGGTTAATAATAATATAAACATTAATAATAATATAAATAATAGTAATAAACAAATAAAATTTTGTGTAAATGTGCGGACACAGATACATGTCCGGTCACTGAGACATTTGCTACCATATACTTATTTGTAAAGTTTCGATAATCCGTTTCTCTCGTATATATATTAAATAGTAAACATTGATAGATTTTTCTCCATGATTTTTTATGGACATCTCGTAACTGTCAACAGAAATTATAAATTTGAATATCCTGTTATATATTCTTGAAATAGATTATTAAAACTTTTGGGAGCATGTTTTCTCTGAACGTTATTATACGTTATCACGTCAACTTTATGTTTGCGACAAATGCTGCGATACATTTCTATAAACATAAAGTTTTCTATAATCTACAGTTTTGATAAACCTTGATTCTGCTATTTACCTTATTCGATTTCACTATTTGTTTTTGTCCATTTTTTTTAATTTATCCTTAACGGATATATTCCTACAAATATTTTATTTCATCTGCAAATGGATTCTTGAGTCATCGAAAATATTCTCGTTAATCGTTTATAACATACGAACATTACAACTTAATCTGTCAACTTGTCTGTATCGTTGTTAAATAAAGTCTAGTCAGAAGACAATGTTCGACTCTTTTACATTACTTTAGATACATATACATATACAGTGAGAGCAAAAAGTATTCGCACAAGAAAATTTTTTATAAAAAAAATCTTATTTGTAAAAAATAAACATTAATTAGCAATTTTATACAATAAATATATTCTGTTCTAACATAAGTAAACGAATTTTACATATATTCCTGATTTTAGAAGTTAAATTTCTGGAATGTACAAATACTTTTTGAGGAAACAAACAATAGAATTTTTAATTTTTGCTTATTTTTCAGATGATATATTTTGTATAATTAATACATATCTTTTTAGTATATATAATTTTAAGAAACATACAGTGTATTTTTATGAATAAATTGTTAATTAGCCAGCAAAAAATGATCGTCAATTAAATGAATCGACGTCGAATTGATGTTGAAATCTCGATTCGATGACTCATTTCTCACTGGATAATATTTATTTTTTAAAAATAAAATTTTTTAAAAAATATTTTCTCTGTACGAATACTTTTTGCACTCATTGTATATTATAGTGCCTACTCGTAACAGCGTAGATAAAGAATCATACAAATATCCGAAAAATTTTTTTGTGATTTATTAATTTTTGTACACAGTGAAGATAATTTACGCTATTTACGATATAAAGAATAAATTTTATAAAGGAGCTCATTTTTCGTCCCATCTCGTATATTTTATGTGACAAAAAACATTTATCGTTGCAACGTTGCATGATTTTTATAATTCCTTTAATATTCACTTTAATATTCAATTTTCATAATTTTTCATTCTAAGATATTGATATATATTGCGAAGGATATTATTTATTTAATTCTTCACTTGAAGCGTGGAAAATTATAAATATATAAAACATTTTATATAGCTATCTTAATCTAACAAGATAATTCATTAAATTAAGTTCATAAATTTCTTTAGATGGATAAAAAAATCATCACGTTAACATTAACATACTTATTTGTTCCGTTTCATTAGTAAAATATAATAAAATGTTCAATAGCATAAAACTGAATGATTTCCTATATTTTTTTCTACATTACGTATTTTCTACATTACGTATTTTTTTTATTCTATATATTACATTTGTTAATTTATAAACGGAAGAAATAACTTTAATAAAAATTAAAATTAAAATGTAGGAATATTCAAAAATAAATTTTTTAAGTGTGGCTATGAAATATAGAAAGTACAATTTTATATATATTATTGTAGAAATATATAATTATAAAATAAATCATACAAGGTATTCCGAAATTCGCGAATAAAAATACTATAGAAAAAAGTATTTTCTATTTTTTCGTTATGCGTAGTACATTTTGAGATAGAAAGATTTAAAATTGAAATTACTATTACGATTAAACGGTTCCCCTTTCGTGAATTACCACTTGCAATCACTAAAAGTTATATGGCACACAAAAAACGTAAGGCAGTAAGACGTAAGCAATATACGCGAATCAGTTAATTAAAAATGTAAGGCAATAACGTTAGTAGTAACAAATCCAAAATGTTGATTTGCTTATTGTTCACGTCTTATTGTTTTTCTGTGTATCAAGCTCCTAATGATCCATGGGTGGTGACTCAATGATAGGCAGTCGTTTAACCATCTATAATTTAGTTTTAAAATAATCTATAATTAGAGCTAGTTTTTAAACGTCTATATTTCAAAAAATTATTATTTGGAACGAAAAACTGTAAATACATTTTTAACTTATTTTTAACTTATTTTTGAGAATTTTTTTGCTATATATATTTTCATTTGCTAATTTCGGTACACTGTATCTACAATAATACATATTCTGTATAATCACGTGCCAATTTCTTCGTGTTATAATTTCTGCAATGAAAAAGAGTTATACGAAATATAATAACTGCAATAATTTTCCAAATAAAAAAATTTATTAATAGGAAATAATTAAAGAGAGAATTGCATTACGGATAATTACATAATTAATTTTTCAACAGAAACAAATCCGTAATTATACCACGCTGCTGGACCCATCGGAGCAGCTTCGGCCTGAACCAATATACGCTGGAAAACTGCAAAGTGAATTCCGTAATTTCGATGAAGAGTCTGAAGATCCTATCAAGCAACGCGTTCGCAAAATATACGAACTGATGCACACCAATCAAACCGTCGAATTCGTGAAATGTCAGTCAAAATGAAAGATTATAATTCCTAATTATTATATTTTACGTTTCAATTGCTTTCGTGGCCTTTAGTGATAAAAGAATAAAGAATTAGATAGGATAATACATAGATTAATAAATGAAAGTCCCCCAATTTGAACGATTAAATTTATATCTTATTTGTTTGTACTGTTCCAAATACAGTTAGAAAGGCAACGATAAGATAGGAGTGACAAAATCGCTGTTCTTTTTGTAGCTCGCATGAGAGATTGGCTTCGGTTTAATAAATTCAAAATGACAGTGAAAGACGCCCTGCTTAAACTGAACGATCTCATGGATGAAAGCGATCCGGACACGAGCCTACCAAATATTGTCCACGCGTTCCAAACAGCAGAATCCATCAGAGAGAAGCATCCGGACAAGAGCTGGTTCCACCTCACCGGCTTAATTCACGATCTTGGCAAAGTGAGATGAAATATAAAGCTTTATAAAAATATGTTATAATGAACTCATTACAATTTACACTTTAAAATATTAAAAAATATATTATAATATTTTGATATAAATATTTTTTAAAAAGACTTTAGGAGAAATTATGGCCTTAAGGAGATAGTAATAATTGAAATAATAATAAAAGGAAAGTAATTGAAAAGAAATTGAATAAAAAAAAAACAAAAAAACCAAAACAAAGAAAAGAAGAATAGTCTTAGGAATTAAAAAAATAATGGATTGTTTTCAGTAAAATATTATAAGAAAAATATTTAAATAACGTAACAACATTTTTAACGTAACAATTTAAATAATAATATAATATTCTATCTTTTCATATTTGACTTTTAAAAAATTTCGCTTACAGCGCGCTAATAGCATTCCCCCCTTTGACAAATTTCTAGATTCGCCAATGTTAAGAAACATGATCGTATATTGCAGGTGATGGCATTTTACGGAGAACCCCAGTGGGCTGTAGTTGGTGACACATTCCCTGTCGGTTGTGCCTGGGGTGATTCCATCGTCTACAGAGCGACGAGCTTTGATAATAATCCTGATGGCAAAGATTCTCGTTACAAGTATGTCCCAGTTAATTAGTTTTTCGCTTAATAATGGAAATTTCATTATTAACAAGAGACATTATTTGTATGTATAATATGAAAAGATTTGATATAAACAGAACATTATTCAAAGTATTACTCGTCATATATTTACGAGTAAGGAAAACACGTCATTTATAAACGCAGAGTGTTCTAAGAAAAATTCTAGTGCCAAACATTGATCGTAAAATTTATAATTTTTTTATAAAACTGCGAAGCGTAAAAACAATCTGAATATATTTGAATTAAGCATATTGTAAAAATATTGCGCTACATCGGGAATATTTATGTTACAGCACAAAATGCGGTATGTACAAACCTAAGTGTGGAATATCCAATCTGATGATGTCATGGGGCCATGACGAGTACTTGTACCGCTTACTCGTGCACAACAAGAGTAAATTACCGAAGGAAGCTTTAGCTATGATCCGTTATCACTCCTTTTACCCTTGGCACGCTGGTGGCGACTACATGCACTTCTGCACTTCAGAAGACATCGAAATGTTGAAATGGGTGATGGAATTTAAGTAAGTCAGGAAATATCAAATATATTTTAAATGCAATAAAATATAAAGGAAATAAAAAGTTACGAAAGTTAAAAAGTAATTAAATCATATTACTATGGTTCTATTAAATTAAATTACAGATTATAATTTCTCTGGCAGAAAAGCTTTCATGAAAAACTAGATTAGGACATAGATTAGGACAAGATCTTAGAAATTATTAATTTTTTTTGTGTAGGAACATAGAGTTGTTTCTTTGAAAAATCTAGAAATCCTCTGCTCTCAAACAACGTCATTCTACATCCCACTATAAATATCTACGAAAAATTAAGAATTTCTAAAATCTTATTTCAATCTATGTAGCTTTTCTGCAATTTTTCGTACAAATTTTTTTTGACAGGATTATTACATCAAACATCATAAATTGTAATAAGAATTGTCTAATAATAAAATTTAAATATAAATTTCATTAAATTAAAATTGGAATTGAAAAGATACATTTCATTGATGATTAATTTGACACAAAAAATGTTACAGCAAATTTGATCTTTACACCAAGAGTGACTCCGTCCCGGACATTGAAAAACTATGGCCTTACTACGAGAAATTGATTGACGAATACATTCCTGGTTTGATTGAGTGGTGATCCTAGTATATGTATTCGTATTTTTTCATGATTGTGCAAGTAATATGAATTTACTTTATTTCTAGACATGTATATACAAGAATTTTATAATTTTAACAAGGAATCTATATTACATGTATAAAAATGTATATATATAATGATATAATGATTTTTAATAATAAATAAATATATATATATATATGTATATATATATATATATATATAGAGCATATTTACATATATATAACATTGATAACGTTCATATCGATATCGACATTTTAATAAAATATATAATATACTTTATAATAATATGTATATTAGATTAGATATATTCTTATGATTATATATATAATATAATACATATATTATATTACATATATATGTGTAATATACATGTATTATATTGTTCATTCGATGGCGCAACATCCCAAAGTCGGGATAAAACCTATCTCTTGAGGTTTTTGTAACAGTGGATTTTTTCTAGAATTAAATTGTTAGCCTAATATCCAACCCCCAGCCTGGGGGATACTCTAGTGATAATTTTTTATATGAATTGGAACATTTTTCAAAAATATTCAGAAATATTCGAAAAGTTTACGTCTTCTCTCAGAATTTTTCATACAAGTGAATTCTGAAATAAATAAATAATATTTTGAAATTTCTCATCCTATAATTAAAAAAAAAATATATTTTAAAATATTTTAGATTTTATAACATTTTCATCAGAAATTATACTTACAAAAGATCTTAAAAATCTTACAATATTTCATAATTAACATATATGAAAAATTCTGAGAAAAGATGTGGATTTTCTGAGAAATGTTTCAATTCGTATAAAAAATGTGAGAAAGTTATAAAATTATATAGAAATTCTGAAAAATTATATAAAAATTCTGAAAAATTATATGAAAAATTCTGAAAAAATTCTTTTTAGGATATCCACTAATATACGGGATTTACAGTTTAACGTCAGATCCAAACGCTGATGAGGGCTATGGCACACACAAAAGACCATGGAACACAAAAAACTTAAGGCAGTAAGAAAATTAACATGTTGGATTGACTATTGCTTACGTTATGACCTTTATACTCTACTGTGAATGATCAATTTATGTACGGCTTGTGTTTTACTGTTTTAAGTTTTTTTGTGTTCTATAGTCCTAAAAGTCTCTTAATCACCGGATAGAATCATTTTCAGCTTCTTAAACGCGAAAAATCGCGTAGGTGGGCGCAGGTGGAATTGAGAACCCAGATCTGTAGATTCCGAGTCAATCGCATCGAGCAAGCTACGTACTCGATGCCTCATACATATATATACATATGTATATATATATATATATATTATATATTATATAATTTTATAATAGATATTATAAATACAGTAGGTATATTATATATATGTATATTATATATATGTAGGTATATTATATATATTAATTAATATATATATATTAATATATTAATATAAGGTACAGTATGTATTTATGTATATTATGTAATATTATAATACATATTGCGCGAAAAGGAGCAACTAAAATGTAATCTACACAACAATGTTAAAGTACAAGTAAATTTATTATTAAACGTAAATAACTAATATAAAAATAATAAATTCAATGATTGTACCTATTTTAAATTTGCTACAATCTTCTATATAAATATAATTTGAGAACTTGAAAAAAGTGTTTGAAAGGGAATCTGACATCTTCATGACAAATTATTACGCTGATCAACCAATGCATTCTACCGCGATTTCCGCACGCGATTCGTGGACCGGTCGGTGCTTACGCACGTTCCGAAAATTCGCGCGCGGCTTTTCAAGCGCATAAAATTGATTAGGCTTATACGCTGCTCGACGCGATAATAAAGCGATTGTCCCGATTAGATGAGTAATCCGCCTGTTAAATGGTATGCGCGAAGGGGAGCTTGACTCATGCGGGCCGACCGATACGTCGAATGAAGAATTTGTTCTCCAGGAACTGGTTCGTTCATATTTAGCAATATATTTATGTTCATAAGGCAAATCGCTTGTAAGGTCATGCTGGAAATCATGTTCTTCCGTAATACTACAAATTTATTTCAAGGATAATTAATTTCATTTGAAAAATAAAATTTATTTCTCTTTTACAAATTATATATTTAAAAAATTCTATAAAGTTCCCTTACTTCAAAAGTGACACAAAGTGATTAAAAACAGTTAAGCTTTTCAGAAAAGGGGAAAAATCATTTTTCAACTTGACAGAAAATTATTGACTAATCAAAAAACATTAGCAAAAAGAATATATTTTATCATAATTGATTTTGTCATTTTATATTTTATCTTGAAAAATCACCCTTCTGTTGTATAACAATTTTTTATAAGATTTATATAAATATAAATTAGTTTATATAAAAAAATAGGCTCGTGTACATGTAACGCAATATAATTAATAAGTCAAGGCTTTTTTAAACGAGCAATTATGGTTATTCATAAAATAAAAATCGTTTTTTAATTAAAGAAGAACAATGCTATAAAATTTTTCAAACGTTTTGACTTACAAAGTCTTCCTCAATAAAATACATAACAACATTTTTAAATAACCTCTTACAAAAGCAACAAAACTTATAATAATACAATAATAAAAATTATCGCCCTAAGTTAATTAATCTTACATATTTATTTATTTCTTCCTTTAGATGTTACAGATCGAAATAGGTATCTAGTTAGAAATTTGAAGTCTGAATTATAAAAGTGTATTTTATTAATCCTCGGTTGTTATCGAGAATCCAGCTCAATCAACAATTTTATAAAAAACGACAGTCCGATCAAGATTTTCTAAGACTATCCTAATATATTCTGTGTAATGAATGTGCAATTTATAAGTTAAATGATTAGTATAAATTAATTGAATAATGAAAAATTATGTTCAAATTTACGTTAATTTAATTTATATAAAATTTATATAAAATAATCTATTGAATTAAAATCAAAGTCAGTAACTGTGTCATCGTGTGTAAGAAAACAAACGTCTTGCTCAGACGTTTTAAAATAAACTCATATTATAGGTCAGAGAATATATATTTCGTTAAGTCATAACATAAATAAGTATGTTTGAAAATGTTACAAATTTAATTAGCGTATGTCGTCAAGTACGTTAAAATTAGATCGATCCAACTCAATATCCTTCATTAGATTTATTCCGTTTTTTTTTAACTTTTTATGTGAATCATTTCTGAAATGATTCTTTTTCGAAAATTTGTCTCGTGATCTAAAATTTCTACAATACATTATCCCAGTCAAAGCTGTGATTCGAATCAAAATAATAAAATTATTATAAAATTATAATATTATATAAAATTATAATAAAATTATAATAAAATTATTATAGACTAGTATCACAAAAAAACATTTTCAGATAGAAACTTTTCTTATTGCATTTAAAAGCGTAATCCACGACATAATTAACACATATAGCGGAGTCGCGAAGGTGATACAGTTAGCGACACGAGCGGCGGGCTTTCCCGCGCGCTGTTATTATTACGAATACGATAGAAGCTGAACTTTCGGCATACGCAGCTGTCTGTTAGACATATAGAATGCGCCTAGCAAGTTTTCAATAAACCGGACAATCTACTGTGCACCATGGCCGCGATAAACTGACAGCGTCCCGCGCTGTTATAATAGAGCCTCTTCATCGCGGCTACGCGACAGTAACATCTCGTCTTGTGGTTATATTTTCGCGGTATCTCTCTACCTTCGCGTTGCATCCACAAGTTTTCAGATTGTATCCGCGCGATGTTCCTGCAAGTGTAAAACACGAGCACGAATAAACCAGGGCAATAATATAGAAAAGCTTGTTTAGGCAATGTTTTGAAGATAAAATCAAATTCGCACTGAAAGAATCAGAACATAAAATTTTATTACGAGAGAGACAGACTTCAATTTTAAAAGAGGGATAAGAAATAATTTTACTTAAATTTAATAGTTGATTTCAATCTGCTTTTTAGATTGTTAAAATTTATCAAACTATTATTATTACTTAATAAAGGAGAAAAAGTCTTATTAAGAACGCTATTGCGATTACAGATTGGCTGCTGCAGCAAACTATTACAGTCAATTTTTGGTTGCGGCAGCCAATTTTTGATTACCTTAGCCTATTCGCAATGTCAGTATAGGATTTCAAGAGGCTAACACAATCAAAAATTGACTGCTGCAATCAATTAAAAATACTACGCCACATTTTACGATCTAATTTGCTGCAGCAGCCAATCCTTTTTTCCAGTGTAACCAATCCTTATAAACATCTTTATCGTTTCTGATTCTTTTGAATTTATGCGAGATGACCTTTTATAGGTGAATATTCATGTTTAAAGAAGTAGTTAATGCTCTTTAATCTTTCATAAAAGTTACAAAAAATTAATCCGGCGGTTCTCTCTCTCTCTCTCTCTCTCTCTCTCTCTCCTTCTGTCTCATATTTGCGCACGATAGGCTTGTTAACGAGCGGATTGATCGATTGTTTTGTACGAGATAATTGTCGGTTGTGCTTAACAAGCAAACATGCGCACAAGGCGCACGTAACGTAGAACGCAAAATATACCTTCTAATCTCATTATTTCGCAATTACGCGGTTGCCGATCTCACGACGCGTTCGGCACGCACACGACGCGATGGATTTTATCCATCTCGACATCCGGATGCCTTTCAGGTCCCAAATTAGTCTCTAATTAATTCATGTCAAAGAAAATTGATCGCGACAAATCTCGGTCTGTGGACGATAGATAAATATTCATGAGCCGCGTGATCCATAACTTCGCTCGAAAGAGACTCCGTGCTACATTTTTAGATATCAAAGAAGCAAGAGTAACTCAATCCCTTGAGTTAAATGACATTTTATTATTTTTTACTCATATGTTTCAAAATGTAAATCAATCTATTTCTATAATTATAGTTTTAAAGTAAACAACGTCCACATTATTTATATACTAAGTATACACTTAGTAAATAATATCTAAAATAAATGTGAATCAAATTTAATAAATTTTTCGAGTTAAATTGTTTAATTTCATTGTTTTAGTTAAATTAACGATACATTGAGTCAGATGACCTTATAAATAATTCTAATTTATAATTATTATATATTATTATTATATATTAATATAATTATTATATATTAAAATTATTATATATTAGAATATAATCTAATTTGATATTATAAATTTAACAATTATTATTGTAAATTAAAGAGAATAAACTAGGAAAAAAACTCTTTAGTTTAAAAATAAAACTAAAAATAATTTTATAATAAGAATAAATCAAATGTAAGTAAAGTAAGCCTGCGTGAGCTTCCACTGTTGTTGGTTCGTAAATAATATATTTACAAATACATTTATAAATCAATAATATATTTATTATATTTATTAATAAAACATTTATAAATATAACTCTTAAAAACAATTAGAATGAACTTAACAGTAAATGTTTCGATTCCAGATTTGAGGCTCATATAGGCATCTTACTTATATTTGATTTATTCTTGAGAGAGCTATAAAATTATTTTTATTTTTATTAAACTAAAGAATATTTTCTTAAAGATATGTTGTCTATTGCGCGATGAAAATGGAAGGAAGTATTTCAACGTGAAAGAAATTTCGCCTCTCACGTTCTTTCAATGTGTAATAATGCGAGGTCGAGTCAAATCCCCATACTTCGCATTCTTACAATCTCGCACATAAACGATCCCCTCCGGTCGCCACCATCGTATGTGATCGAGAATCTGAAAGGCTGTTATTGTTTAATTAACAACTGCGCGGCCCATTAACGAGGTGGAATTATTCCGGTATATATCGCCGCCGAGCCGCGGCTTATTAACGAATCAACCGATCCGCGCCGTCCAGCCTCGAGGATAATTGTCGGCTTTCTTACATCTCGACGTGCGGTTCCCGTGGCGATCGCGAAGGGAGAAGGGCGATTGGCGTCCCTTCACCGATTCTGGAACGCGCGCGATGTAATAAAAGACCGACAGGTTGGCATGGCCATATAGTTACTCAACCAAATGGGGTTACACATCGATCTTCCAATACCTCCTTCGTGGAGGCGTGTAATCGTGAAGTCGCAGACACATTTGATCACATATATAATTACGTGTGTGTTGTGCATTCACATATAAGAGGAAAGTCACATTATATCGTATATGTAAGAGGAAAGTACATTTTCGTGTAAATAGAAGAGGTGCGACACGCGATAAACTTATTATACATGAACATATGGAAGTTGAAATAATTTTATAGGATTATCAACGCGTTCGCAAGATAATCTCTCCGTTTTACATAATTAATAAAAGATCGCTTCGATATGTTAATACTTGTCTCTACACGAAAATAATGTCTTTACTGAAATATCTAAAATTTTAAGTAGATGATACAAATCTGAAGATAATAATTTTGAGAGATCATCAAAATATAATAATTAGAAAATTCAAGCATGATGATGACCAATGCTGCAAAAAGCTTTGATATTTTAGCAACCAGCTTGAGCGATCTATATAATTATTTTAAAAATTCAAAAATTATTTTCAAATCTGTATATGTATATGTATATGTGTGTGCGCGCGCGCGCGTGTGTGTGTGTTTACAGCTAAATTTTTAAATCATATTTCAACAAAGCCGTTTTTTCCGTACATTATTGAAAATATTAGAAAATTTGTATGTAAGAAAGCAAATTAAAATTCTGGAAAGAAAACAGCTGATAGAAAAATATATCATATTTATAAAGTATAAAGAGAGAAATAACAGATAAACTTTACAAAATACGGATGTAGATTTGATCACGTTATGTATAATTCTCATCGTGTTGTTAATATTAATATCAATATATCACAGTAAGGATTTAAAACTCTTGGTGTTTATATAAACATATTTATGACGTGGATTTCAAATCCATAATGTTATGTTAACCTACACCTATATTTCGTGTACAAAATATACGCGTAGATTTAACATACGTACGGTTTATATAATTCTCACCAAGTTGATGATGTTAATATTAACAACATAGAAGATTTAATTAAAACTTCTTGACATTTAAAATTCATGATGTTAAATCGATCTCTCTGATTTCTCGCATCTGATTTTATTAGCATTTCCAAATTTCAACAATTCTCAGGTAGGGATGATTTTTCCGAGAAAACATTACGTATATTTTCCGATAAATTTTCACGAAGGTTTCTTGTAAAGATTTCGCAGAATCGTATTCGTTGCTTCGTTGGGACGGGGCTTCTTTATTTTTAATAATCTACCGGCATTTGCCTTCCTTTGTCATCATAGAATCCTGATATTCACCTTTCGCCCACCAGCTCTGTCAACTTCCGGTTGCGCCGCGTGGCTTCCTCACAGCGATGTTTTGCTTCCTTTCGTTAGTATAAACTCTCATCCTCTTCTTTCTCATCCTCATTGAGATTCCTCGGTCTCATTGGGCCCGAATGACTTCCGCTATTTTGAAAACGCATTCTTGAAATAACTCTTTTAAAGCACAAAATAGCTATATTTTAGATACTGTTTGTTATAATTCAATAATGTATAATAAGTAAATAAACTTATGGAGATGAAAGTAATTGACATTCTATATATTTATATTAATTTAGAATATTTAATATATTTTAATTGATTTTATATGATTATTAATATATTAATTTGCTCACATATGTTAATAATATTGATATACATTTCAATATGTTGATTGTTCAACATATTTATTAATAACATTAACAAATATATTAACATGTTAAAATCGTGTTAATAATTAAATTATTGTTAATATTATTTACTTAACATTAGAAGAAACTCTATAAGTATATATTCATAAATCATGACTATTAATTAAATAATTAAAAGTTACATTTTGATAGATTAATTTTAACTTAGGTTGAATATGTGTTTTTTATCTTGCATGAAAAGGACGATTTTGTTAAAAGATTTAAAATTTTGCAGAGATCTGAAAAATAATTTTATTGAACTATCAAAATAACTTCGTTAGAAACTCAAAGTGATTGCTAGAATATAAAAATGACAACATTGCTCATCATACTTGAAATTTCTACGTACCTACGTACCTAATTATTTTGATGTTACATTATTTTTAAATTTATACCAGCAAAAGTTTAAATCGGTTTTTTCCTTGTACATATTACTTAAATCTTTAACGTACATCAACAATCTGCCTTCACAAATGCTGTCCAATGTTGATGTTTGCTCATGAAAAATATATTAATAATTAAATTGTGTTATATTAATTATTAATATAACAATAATTATTAATAATTTATTATTAATAATTAAATTACTTATAAATATATAAATTTCGTTATATTTAATATTCATAACATTACGTTCAGAAGTCAGAACTGTGACGCCCTAGACCTTCGTGCCTCTTTCGCTACAGTTGACCTCCGCGTATGCGGGGTTGATCGAGCGACCAAAGAGATAGGAAACATGACAAAGCGTAGGTGGAAGCCTGGATGGATCGTTCCCGGGGCACTCCTATGGACGCAGGTGACTTACCTGGAAGTCCAATTAGAGGCGATTCCGTGATGGGGAATGAGCGAGCGACTGTGAGTGCGCATAAACGCCAGGCGCGCGCGATCGCGATCGCGAGAACGAGAGGAGCTTATCCACCCCCCCGCCGCCGCGCCGCTTCTCCCACTCACAGACAAACACCGGAGCTGCGTGTCGGCAAAATTGGCTTAGTCAGCGGCCACATTACAGGGCATTACGGAACATTAACAGGACATTATTGTGACAGCATCATCTCGCCATCCGCGACGTTACGTATCGAGGCCCCATTCGTGTGATCGCGCTCGTATGTGTTCTTTCGAAGTAAAAATTATAATCTAAAAGAGCTAACGGAAAAATTTAATTTTTTATTCGGATATGTATTTTCTTTAGATATATGATGCCAAATTATTGTTCAGTTTTTACATTTATTCGAAAGATTTCTGTGTAAAGATATCTGTATTTAAAATGTAGTATAATGAATAAAGTTCATATCAAACTACAAATTAGGATTGAGATTAAAATAGAATTTGGCCAATCAAAACAAAATTTTCTAAATTCGATATTAATTTTCTTTATTCTGATTTTTTTTTATTATTAGTTTCTTTAAATATATAATGACAAATTATTGTTCTAAAATTCAGTTTTTGTATTATTCAAAAGATTTCTATA
>Ga0157364_1002429_pt1 | contig 17309 bp, 5 predicted proteins | sample AttsexASBM2_FD_111476 | JGI IMG/M metagenome (GOLD analysis project Ga0157364, IMG submission 111476) | Fungus gardens microbial communities from leaf cutter ant in Ribeirão Preto, State of São Paulo, Brazil - Atta sexdens ASBM2 | ecosystem: Host-associated > Fungi > Mycelium > Unclassified ... | reverse complement strand
TGTTTGTGTGTGTGTGTGTGTGTGTGTTTGTGTGTGTGTGTGTGTGTGTGTGTGTGTGTGTGTGTGTGTGTGTGTGTGTGTGTGTGTGTGTGTGTGTACTGCAAATGAACTCGTTTTCGATCATATCATTTGCATAAAAGCGGCATTACATGATACATTTAAGTTTAACTATTCAATCCTCCTTCTTTTCGATTTCGACGCTGGAATATGAGACTCGTATGTGAGTTTCCTGCAGCAGCAGGCAAGAGGATGATTTTCTACTGGGAATGGAAACGTCTAACCATTTGATTATCCTCTATTATACCCCGGCGGTCGAATAATTACAAGTCGAATACAATATTCGACACGCTATCTGCTATATCTCAGGACCTCCTCGCGAAAGCTAGTCATGAAATCAAGTCAACCGAGAAAATAATTGATATTGAAAAGATAAATTATATAAATATAATCTCTCTCTCTCTCTCTCTTTCTCTCTCTCTTCCTCCCTCCTCCCTCCCCCCTCTCTCTTAGGTTAAAATCGCTGAATTTATTTAGTGATAATTTATTGATATATACATTGTTAAATTCATAATGCCAAATTATACCCAACTTGAATTATTTTTAATAATTCCAGATCGCCACTGCTTTTGCTCAATACATTATTAATTTAACTAAAACAATAAACAATTCAGTAAATGTATTACTTTTCAGTTTATTATTTATATTAAGTGCATACGTGAACGTTGTTTACTTTGAAATTAAGCAATTCAACCATGGGAATGAGTTGATTATAGTGACTATTTTTTTTACCACATGTTTATAATTAAAATAATACATTTTGACATATATTTAGAATTTAAAAATAACAAAATGTTATTATTCAAAGAATCTGTTTAAATTTAATCCATTAACATTTAACAGTATAAATCTATGATGTGTATTTGCGTGACAATTACAACTAATTATTACCTCTGCATTGAATATTTTACAGTCAAACAATTAATATTGTTCTACTGCATTGAGTATAATATAGCGATGAGATGATACTTAATCTTTTATTGTGAAAATGTCATAAATTTTGAATATCAGTGTCACGGTCTTCATTAAATATATTGTACATACATGAGCTCGTGGAATAATATTCTCGTGATTATTATTATATTTACGTTTGCATCACGCATTTCAATCTCCGTCCTCCATCTTTGATCAAATATGTGAATCATATGACAGGTAGACAAAATTCGTATGCAACCGCTGTAATTGTACACCGTGCAGCGTACAGGGGAAAATTTTCCGCAAATCTAGGATTGCGGCTCGCAGGCGTCGCGAATCCATTTCTGTAAACGTCGCCGCCAAATATCACAGAGGATTCGCGCGACAATATTTCTTGACGGATTTAACATTGCGAGTATGCACGCGACTTGGACCACGCTCTGCAACGCAGGAGATAAGTCTGTTTCGTGTATATTTTGCGCAAACCCGGGCGGGAAAATGCAAACGCTGGTTTATTTTAAAAGGAGGCAAACGGGCGAAGGAGGACAAGCACGGCTGAGCCGCGGTGCAATTTTCAGACAATTTCGTGTAATAACTTTTGCATGTGAAATTGCAATAATACGTTCTCCCGGCGGGCTAGGTCGATGCATGTTATGCAAAGGGCAGTCTCTTCCGTATACTTCCTCCTTATTCGTCTGTCTTGGTCGCCCCCTGTTCTCCTTCTCTCTTTAGTAGTGACAGGCCTTGATACCGTGAGGTCAATTCTCCGGATGCGAAGATATAAACCTCCATCTTTTTCCCAATCCTTTTTCTTACGTTTGCCTTTCTTCGTCCATTATTTTTATTTATACAGCTCGATCACAAGTTTCTAATTATAAATATTGTCCGCTTCCTGCCTATGATTATGCAACTCATAAATGTATTCTATGTCTGAATACATATTCATTTAAATTTTTGTCTTTGATTTATGTTTCGGATTTATTAATACAATAAAAAGTAATTTAATAATTTTTACTTGCACGATCAAAGATAAAATAATTTAACCGCTCTTTGTAGTTTGTCTTTTATAAACGCAATTTATTTGACGTATCTTTTCAACCTTAGGCATTTACATACTGAATTTATTTTAAACAATTTATAAATAATTTATTAACTAAAATTTTTTTTTAAATATTGTTTTAAGAAAAAGATTTTTTGTACTTATATTTTCATAATAATGTAGCCATATTTCTCTCTCTCTCTCTCTCTCTCTCTCTCTCTCTCTCTCTCCCTCCCCTCTCTTTCTTTCTCATTTCCCAGTGTTTTGAATTTATATCTTTGCTATATATTATATTCCATTTTGTCCTAACAGAAATGAGGCAGATAGAAATAGACTGAGCTTCATTGACATCTTGTCAGATGCAAGTGTAGCGGATATTAGAGAATAAAGAACTACAAAGAATCACCGAAACGAATTTTATCATTCCCTCTGCGTGTATAAGACAATCCCAAGCGGATTCAAAAGCAAAGAATTGCTGAAGCATTAGTGGTTTGCGGAAATAAAATAGATGTCAAATGGATAAAAAGAAAATCGGAACTCCACATCGATTTTTCTGCGCGAAGAAAGCTTTTACGCTTTTAATATCTTGAACGATATTTTAATAATGTGCATTAAAAAAATAAGTAATTGTGTAGCTACAATTGTATGAGAAGAATAAGTTTAATTTTTAAATACATTTAATTTTAGGGAAAAAATCCCTTACAGAAATCTAATACTGGCCAATTATTACAAAGAATGTAATTAATTATTTGAAATACTACAAGTACCGAACAAAAGTGCTTTTAAGACTTGAAATAAATAATTAATTATTCTTTTTTAATATTGATGAAAATTAGATTTCTGTAAGAGATTACATTGCTTCTGATAATTCTGATTTTTCTTAATTATCCATTATATATGAATTATACTGATTATATAAATTTTAGAATTTATATTAAAATTTCTCTAGATACTCGCACATATCAAGTTAATTAGTAAAGCGTAAAAGTTAAAAACGTACTAGTATTATTTTTATCGTATGCAACCTTATTCACCTTTGTGAAGTACGTAATGAAATTTACAGCGCCGTTTAAACTGCTATATTTAACTCAAGCATGTTTCATTTGTGAGAATACCAACATTAAAATAATTTATGGGAGGAAATTATGACGTTACAGTTATTTTTCCACTATATGGTTTAAAATTATCTTTATAAAGTATATTTCTTGAATATTCAAATATTCTGCAAGAGCAAATTTGCAGAAAGAATTAAATCCTATTCTGCAGGAATAATTAAAAATTTTCTATGCTGCGCTGTTTACAGTTCATTTGACATTAAGATTACTTTCGCAAAGCGCGCCCACGATATGTATAAAATAGTTCGGTCACGTTATGATAAATATTTGTTTTACTGTATTATTGCGGAAAGCATCCAAGCTGCGAGACTTACTTATCAATAATTTCAATTTAATTTAATACGCAATTCCATCTGTAATTTCTATGAAACATCTTGACTTATTTTCCATAAATTTTGTCAATACATTTTTATCTATAGAACAAAAAAGTTATACAATGAGAAAACGTTAATTATATTTTGCTAATTTGTCATTCTATTTCTTTTGGTAGTCTACTTATATTGATCGAAAACTGAAATTTTAATTTATCCATTTATATCTGATAAAAATAAACAGCTAAGAAAGTTCTCGTTTTAATTTCACAATCAGATAAGTTGTCTCATATGCGGATTAATAAATCTGTTATGGTTAATAAAACTTTTCAGTTTAAAATTACCAGTAGCGGAACTTTATTTGAATAAAAATTACAGCGTAGTTTTAAATTCCTAAATGAATTTTCAAAAATCAGGTCGCATCCAGACGTTCGTCAAAAAATATCGTCCGTTCCGATCAAGTTACTGCATGTATGCTGCATGTATGCTGCATGGTTCTCCGTGCTTTAATTTTAATTACGACTACGATTTAATCAATGGCGATATCAATATGTACGAAAGATTTATCGAGCAAGCCCGATGCTTTCGCCGTTGGCGAATGCAATGATAGCGAAACTGGGATATGGAGCGTGCAGTAGCGCTGTAACAACATGAGAGAGTAAGCTCCATCTTCATTCCCGGGAAATTGAACCCGACGTAGTTCGTGCATTCGAGTGCTCTTCGGAAATGGCGTATCACTTCACGTTACATACTGCTAATATTTTTTCTACGCTTGCCGAGAGAGATAGTACCGGTTTCGCGAAGTCAAGATCAAACGGAATTACTAACATCATCGTGTCGTGTGTCGTGTCTCATTTCGCGAAAGCAAACAGAGAATATATGTACTTCTCATAGATGCTAGACATAAACAATGCAAATACAATGCAAGCTTCAAGAAACTAAACTGATATCACGAGGAATTATTATTTATTATATACCAACGCACATTCCGAAGTTATCCTCAATATTAAACGCATTGATTTATTTATGTTGTTTTACAGAATCCAGATTTTTACAATTTTATGAAAATTCAATATAGTTTACACTGTAATTAATACCGTAATTCATTCGGATTTATTTGGTAATTAACGCAATAGTAATATATGACATGTATATTCTGTTTTTTTGAATATAATATCATTAGCGAAGTTGAAACGTTATATGTCCGATAATTCAATTTGCATGTTCTCACTGTTTCATCGTTATTTCGAAATTTTCCCCAAAGTTTACGTTTAACTATGCACACGGATTATCCAACATGACCATTAGAATAAAACCGCAATGCGATGTAATACTGGCATTCCATTGTAGATCTGATTGAGGTTGGACTAGATATACATTTTATCTTTTTTAAGAGTGTCGCAGTGCCCGGATATGTCCGAGCATAATAAATTTTACTCTCTTTCGTCGTCCGGTTCTCCTTTACTTATGCTCCATTCGAGTATAAATCCTCGCGCGTACAATGAGAAGCAACCCTTCATGAATACAAAAAATCAGGAACACGTTCCGCAAGCTCGAATATATTAGCAATTCACGCAACGGAAACACGAGAATCACAAGTAATTGAAGATACACCGTTCACGCAAAAGTGTTAAGTACACACTAATAAAATTATATTTTTTTCTCTTTTCGACTAGTTAGTTAGTATATTCAATGCGTCTATCGAAATAAATGAAAAATAAAATGAAAAATATTTAAAGAACTAATTCTGGATTTAATAACACATTCTTAATTAATTGCCAAATTTTTACCTTTCAAAATAAATTTTTAATTAAATTATAATATGGAATTTTTACACATATAGATTACGATCAACTTTCTAATAGTAACAAACAGAATTTGTATACGAAATATTATAGTCACATCCAAAATTATTAAGAATTCTTTAATTTATTTTTCTTAACCAAATTCTTTTTTTTAAAATAAATTCACTTTATAAAAACGTAATCCGTAATTGAAAATGCACTTTAAAATAAAATTTACAAATTTCGGTTATATAAAAGATTATATAAAAGGATAAGAACAAATAACGAAATCTTGAAAAAAATTAATAGAATTTATCAAAAAAAATTGGAGAAATTATAAAACAAAAAAGTGTAATAAAATATTAAATATTGATAATTTATTAACAAATAAAATTGTTACAAATAAAATTATTAACAAATAAAATTGTTAACAAATTTTATTGTATTTAATTTAATTGTATTAAGAATTATGAAACTTATACCCAATAATTTTAATTATTGCTGTGTATGCTTCGTAAGATCTAAGATATGATCTTGCAAAATTGATTTAAATCGATTAATCACGAATATGCCTACAATAGTTAATATTCACAATGAGTGTTACGAGTATTGTAAAAGAGCTTATTCATTGCTCAAATAAATACAAGCGGAAACGATGTATTGCTTGCGTTCAATCTTGCTAATTATAAATAGTATGACTGAAACGAAAATATTGATGCATTAGAATCGTTTATCATTGTCATCGCTGGACAAATACAATACGATTCTGACCGTTGCTGTAAATCAAAGAAATTGAAAATCATCGGTAATCCATGCAACGCCATTATATATTAACGGTGTTAATGCTTCAGTGCATTTGATAAATTACATACAATATCGGTATATTCTTTGTGTATTATTAACGTATAGCAGCTAAGCGTCAAACTCAACTCAACCGAAACCAGAGGAGATACGCCACATTACGTTAATATCAGTAATATCGCGCATTGTGACATCCACACCCACCACATCAAATCACGCAATGTATCTAATTTAAGATCTCGAAATTCCCTTACAAATGACTTTTTCCATTAATTATTAAACTATATTATTAAATTACATTATTAAACTATATTATTAAACTATATTATTTAACTATATTATTAAATTTTATATCATTAAAATAAAAAAATATTATTTTATATCAATTATGTATTTTTATTCACTTTTATACTATTCAAAAAATATTTAATATTTTACTGTGTTCCTAAATTTTATTGTTCTCTAAAAGCGGCATGTATAATATTTTTAATGAGATAAATCTTGCGAATAATAACATTCACAGCTTATGAAATATTTCAATTCATATTTTGCATTAATATTTATGTCATGTTCCGAGTACATCAAAGACAAAAGAACATTTTTAGAATTCCGACATTACCATTGATTCGTAAAAATGTCGTTAAAATCTGGCATTGTTATACTCACAGAGATTCGTTTCGCTTTATCTTTGGTTATCACTTGTTCCGCTTTAACGATTCTCTTACCGCTTATGTCGATAGAAGGTTTATTCGCGCTTTGTTGGAATACATCACTTTTCAAACGATCGCACTCATTCAAAACTTATTGTAACAATAAGTTTTATTAAGAATCCTTTACATTATTTTTAGACATTTATAATTATATACATAGTTGCTAGAATATTTTTTAAACAGTTGAATTGCTTGCACTGTTAAATTAAAGAAGCAATAGTTACTCATGATATAAATACAAGGGTATGCTCATCCGGTGATAAACCACTGCGCAGGAATTCAGAATAATGGGGATGTCACCAAACGTACGTTATCATCGACTGTTTCCGACACGATTCGAACAGGTTCGGCTCCGTGGCTGCTTATAAAGGCCAATAATAGGGTGTATAAGGCGCTATTAAGGTCTATAAAGATTCTAAAACCCTTATAAGATAAGCGTTGACTCTGATTTGCCTTTGTCAGCCCTAATAGCGTCTATATAGGGTTTTAATAGCACCTATCTATATAGGGCCCTAATAAGCTATAGGCTATAAGTCTTATCAACATCGTTGATTATGATTTTCCCTTATCACTTTATCAAATTTAATCATTTTTTACATTATAATTTTTAATGTAAATGATTTATTTGGAAAATTTTATAATTAAATTGATATCAATTTAATAATCTAATTCATGTATTAAATATAATGTATACATTTATTTACATGTATTAAAATAATTTAATGTAATAAAATATTTAATGTAATAAAATATTACTTTTATACAATTTTTCTGTTTCAAAATTTTGACACATGTACTTAAACATATACTTTGTATCCCACATCAATCAATAAAGTACTTCGTATTAATGTATTATAGAAAATTTATTTACAATAAAATGTCTATCTTTTTTGCAATGATACCTATAACAATGTCAAAATAACTTTCTATAATATATTGCAAGGAAATTATATATAACTTCGAATTCACCGCATAATGATGACGTAGGCTTGATGACAATTTTGATTAACCGTTACGTGATTTATCTATGCGTATAAATCCTTGTATTTATATCATGCGATTACGCAATCCTTTGAATTAAGTAATATTTTGTTATTTTTAACTTCCATCTATGTTAAAATGTATATCAATCTACATCTATCTATATATCAATCTATTTATGTGATTAGTTTCAATATAATTTTAACATTATACACATTAACATTCATATTAACATTCAGTAATAAACTAAATTTCAATCAAATTTAATACATTTTCTTGAATTGAATTGTTTAATTCTATTGTTTTAGTTAAATTAACAGAAGAAAAATATTTTTATAGGTTCTCGATGTTTAAAATAATTAATAGAACATTATAGGCAACTGAGAGCACAGTTAACATTAGCGTATATAAGTATATTTAACTCAGCTACATTTTTCTCAGCTACGTTTTATAATCTTAATTAACAGATCTGGGTCCAAATCACTCGCGTCATTTTTAACTGGCTATGTAATTACCACAAATTTCAACAGAAAACAAATTTTTTTAATGAAATATCAGAATGATGTATAGAGAAAAAATATCAAAACATGAAAAGATCTTGATAATAATTGAAAAAGTTATGCCAAAAAATGTTAAAGAACTATTTGTGAAGAGTTTTTGAAGAGAAATTGCGAAAATCAATTTTTCTTTTAATCATATCTTTATGAAAAAAGATACAATAATAAAAGTAAGCAGTGTTTTGGAAAAAAGGAAAACATGAAAAAGTACATTATATTTTAATTCATTCAAAAGTATATTTATTTGTGCAAGTGAAATAAAGGTATTTTTATATGCTCGGAAAAATGATATCAATATTTTCACAATCGGAAATAAGAAAATATTTCGAATATATTAAATATATGATTTCGACTCACGATTTCATAATTCCAAGAAAATAGAGCGATCGTTTCGCGCCTCTCTCGCAAAAATGTTATTTCCGAAAATGAATATGTGTTTTAAATATATGTTTTAATTATAAGAAAAAACATATACTTGAATACAGTACTAATAAACAGACACTTAAGAAAAAACGAATTTTCACTTTCAGCAAAAATCTGTTGACGTTACATTTGACGGGTCTAAGCCAAATTTTTATTAGGTATATTATACTCAGTGCCACAATTAAATAGCCGCATCGTGGCGATGGAAGGTATAGTGATCAATTACAATTTTCATCCAGGTCCAAAGAACCCATTCATGTAGTTAAAGATTAATTTTGAGTTAATCTTTTTACAAGTTGGTAAAAAAAAACTTTTTTTAGTACTCATATATTCTAACTCATATATTCTATTTTTAAAAAATTTGTAATTACACCACTTGATAGAGCAATGTTTCAACTTTAAGAATCTGTATTTGTAATTGCGATACAATGATTTTTTAATAGAGTTACGAGCAATAAAGTCTGAATTTCTTTTCACTTAATCCGCGAGTAACTCAGAAACAAAAAATTGTAGGAACATTTTCTATGTAAAAGTTTTCTATGTAAAAATTTCAAAACAAATATAAATATACAATAGTAAACAGAAAATAGAAATTTAAAGCTCTTTTTTTTTAAATTTAAATTTTGATCATTTTTAACGAAGATATTGATGGGGAAAGATCTTTTTACAACTAAAGAGTCTTCTTCTCTAATATATGAGAATTACATAGAAGAATTCTTGTTAATTACATCCTTTTTTTATTACATACGTACATTTCGGCCTTATTTTGGGGCATCTTCAGCGAATTAAGATGACCTATTATTTTATTATTATTATTTTTAGATCGAAGCGTATGTAATTAAAGAAGAATATAATCAATAATAATTCTTCCTTGTAATTAACCTATTAAATATATATATGTATATACATATATACACTAATGTTAATTGCAGTGTGTTCTCAGTTATCTCTAATGTTTTAATTAAGTGAATATATTGAGAAGCAACAGTAACGACCTAGAGAAGTGATTAAAAAGAACTCAAATTGTGTATAATTGATATTATGAATTGAACAGTATTTCGTCAGCTGTCGATAATGATCTGCCGACAAACAGGTATCTACGTTGCAAATCTCTGCCTGAGATGGAGGAAATTAAGCTATGCGATAACAATAACGGTTCAATAAGACGTTCAAGAAGTTCAAGTTTAGTTCGCCTCGATATAATTACGTTACGCGGAGTATTTTTTTCGCGCAGTGTTTCTTCTTTGATACTTACTATGACAATTAGAAGAAAGTTCAGCTAACGAGATACAGATTGCGGGTATACGTATTTCTCTCTGTGAGACAAAGGTACGTCTAGTAACAACTATCGGGTCTCATCCGAGACCGCCGCCAACTTCGGTACCGCGTCCAGAAGGACGTTTAATTCAATGGGGCGGGAATAAGTAATGTACCTTTGATAAAGTCGTTCTCTCCCTACCTTGGGGACTGCTGTGCATCCTCGTCGTGCTTCGGGCAACGCAGCTTGATTATACAAAGACAGGAATAATTCTACCCGTGACGAGAGATGCGAAACGGTTTCTATCTCTGTTTTACTACAACCCGGACATTTCATTTTATGAATCAGCTATAATCCCTATAGTATGTATTAACGATAAACTGTAGTGTTTAATCGAGTCTTCTAGTACGAGATTCTCTGCATTAACAACAATTATTACCTGTTCTTACGAGGATATAAACGAACGAGCAGAGGCTCAGTTAATAATGGTTGAAACATTAAATTAACAACCCAGTCACTAACTAAAAGTCACATAATATCTATATTATAATCTTGCACTCGACAATATAAATATAGCACTTGGTTACATAACTTAGTTGAGTGCGAAATTATAACATTTGTAGATGTTATGTTATATTTTTAGATATTATATCGAGTAATGAAAGTTCCAATATTTCTATGGAATAATTTTAATGATTTGATGACTCGAACAAATTCGATTCTCTGATTATATCATAGTTGCGTGAATCATAATATCTGTCATAGTTGAAGTAAAGTTGTAATAAACGCATTCAATTTGACAGCGTGCTATGCTTCCAATGTTTCTCTTTCAAAAGCGTCGAAGCAAATAGTGATATATGAAAAGCTAAATTAAATACAAAGTTATTCCGGAAAAGGTGCAAACTATGAACAAAGCACAATTCTTGTATTCGCACTTGTGCAATTTTGTCAAAAATTCTAACTTTTATTATATTCATATTAAATGTATAATATAACCTGGAAATTAAATGCTAAGTAAATTTCTGTTAAATTGTTCATTTATTATCCATATTAGATTAGAATCAAAAGCAAGAAAATACATAATATAAATTCTTGCAAAATGTATTAATGTGAAAATATGTTTTAATAAAATAATATTTATCGATAAAACTGATTTATAAATATACAATATATACCGAAAATTTTCCTTTTGATTGTTTCATTAATTAATAAATAACCATATATAATATTTATCTAGAAAAAAATTATGCATAAACAAAAACAAAATAAATATGACAAACTGTCAAAATAATAAAATATCGAAATAAATATAATTTTATTTTATCCCAAAATAAGAAAATAGATTTCGATATATTTTCGAAGTTTATTTATCAATTGCAAATGTTGTTTTATTAAAAAAATATTTCTATAAATATAACTTGAAAGAATTTTTATTGTATATTGTATATAGTAAATAGGAGCATAAAAATAAATTTATTCAACGAGTAGAGCCGTGCACATAACATCGCTATTTTAAATATTCTATATATCCAGTGCAAACTATAATTAAATTAATTATATATTAACGTTACATTGAATAAATTTAATGTTCTGTGATTAGATGTCAATTATATCGCACTATTTTGTTATGAATATTTTATCAATATAATGTACATAAACCGAAAGTAAATAATGTATAATAATATATAAAGTAATATTAAAAGATTAAAATAAAATGATATTAAAAGAACAAAAAAGATATATGGGTATATAATATATATAATATAGGTATGGTATATAAAAGAACCTTAAGCGAAAACTTTTGGGCAACTTCCTTGAGTAAAGCAAGGGGCTTTCGATAATCAAATTATGACTATGTTCAAAATACGCTCGCATTCAGCCATTTTCCGCAAAATATATGAACAGGCTAGCATTTCCATTCGCTTGGAAATTATAGTCGGATAGCAATGGAATATTACGGTCCACTGAACGAAGTTTCTTGCGATAAGCGTACAACTAAGAAACATCATATCTCAAATTTACGATAATACCTTCATCAATTCATTCGTCCAATTTTTTGCGTTGAAACTTGAATTAATCTTAACCTGGAGTAGATACGGTCAATGAAATTTATTTGCTTCAAGTGTTATTTAACATTCAGGAGAATAATCATTAACCTATTGCACTGTTACATCTATATAATATTAAATTATTTAACTTAATTTAAGTCCACTACTACTGCTCATTGATATTGTAGTTTAATCATGATTTATTATCAAATTTAATCATTATTTTAATATAAAATAACGATATATTTAGTAGGAACAGTGGCGATTTAAATTAGATTAAATTTAATATTATAGATTTAACAGTATTGGACAAATAGTAACTGTTATATGAGTTATTAAGATTCTAACAGTTCATCGTATGTGGTCGATCAGTTATGATCATATTACAAGAAAAATTTTTGTTTGAAAGTGGACAAACTAGAAGATTCTGATTATATTAATAAAGAATTCTAATTATTTCAACTAGAACATATATTATTAAAAAAATCCTACTTTTCTCATAAATTTGACAAGTAGATTTAAAAATAGCGCACAAAATATTGTACTCTATCAGATCAATGTAAATATAGATAAAAATATATTATAACTATATAGCTATAACATTACGAAACAACTATTTTTTGATGTAAGAAAATCGTACTCGGAGATTATAAAAAATGCAGAAAGATAAAGTATAACTTCGCATACTCTAATATAAGCTACATAAATGTTACAGACGAATAAGCCATTACTCTTAATAATCTTTCTCTGAAGAATTGCAACGTCGGCTCGTGCAATTTTAATATGTTCAAGCAAACTTTAGTCGCGCCACGTTTCAGCGTGTTGTAATTTTTATCGTCACCTCCCAGCGGAATACGTTGCGTTTAGGAATTTAATATCACGACATACACACGGTAGATACACTCATCGACACGATGCTGCACAAAGTCCAATTCCTGTTCTACTTTACTGGACGATGACTTCGTGACCTGATTTTCATTTCGATATGCTGAATGCGGAATTATGCAAAATGTATCGAAGACCGAAATTACAGGAAATTACTTGTCATGTTACAAGCGATAACTTCGATGTCCGCTCTCCATTCGTAACTTTGAGTTATATTTGCTGTTTAATATCAAATTATACCTAATTGATTGCGCATATGCAGAAAATGATAGGAAACATACCATAAAAATATATTTATTAAAAGTGAATTTTTTGTAACGTAAATAATTTCACGACAGATTTATTTTTATAATGAATAAAAAACGATCTCTTTTTCATAGGGAATTTTTGTTATTCTGTTTATATATTATTCATATTCACGAATATAAAATACATAATATGTTATGTATTACGCACATATATCGTATTCATCTGTTGTTATAATAAGTTATTGTAGATATATAAACATTTTTAAAAATTTTATGAAATTTTGTCATCCATTGCAAAATTATTTTTCCTGTCAATAATAAAATGTCAAAAATTCATAATATATCTTTTATAAATAAGCCTGCTATTACGTTCCCGTCTTTTACTGAATATCATAACATGGATGAGAAAAGAATTCTCATCGTGATCTCTTATGATCGCCTGACGGACGCTCGTGTTTCTTGGTCGTGTCACAACATTAGAGGAAAAAAAAAAGAAACTCACGGCTGGTACTATTGCCTCCTCTCGAGCCAGCGTAAAATGGAATTTTTTATTACTATAGGCTCCTATGGGTCACATTTGTACCGAGTGCGGAAAATGGACAGATTCTAATTCTGTCGGGAAACATCATAGAGATCTCATGGAGGTGTCATGTATGCGATGCACACGGAAATTAACAAAGACGAAAAACAAACACAGTCGATCATCTCTAATATCTTGGCATTTCATGTCCGGGAAAATGAGACTCGCGGCATTAGTCTCGCGCAATTTGAATTGCGAAGAGTGCGTATTGGGAAACTTGAAAATAGCTTAATCGATCATCTTCTCCACATTATCCCGGCTGTCACGCCGTAAGTTATTCGTTCAGTGACTCGATAACGCTTTGAATTATAATCGCGGAAAACGGTATCTATTGAAATGGGATCTGCAGCCTCTAGCGAGTGATTGATTAATCATAGTATCGAAGCGGAATTACAAAATGTAGGCTATGCCTATGTGGAATTGGACTATTCACTATAATTACTGTTTATAGTTTTTATGTTTGAATATGTTTATAATATACATCTGTTAATAATATATTAGATATGGGAAAAAGTTCGTGGCGTTTTTCCCGTTAGATTTCCCATTAAAAAAACGCCATGAACTTTTTCTCGTACCTAATACATAGTTATGAAAATACTTATTTATTGTCTATCTATACACATGCCAGGTCAAAAATTTGTAAACACTTTTAAAAAAATTATCATTTTTTTATTACTTTCTCAAATATGAATAACAGTGTGTTTTTTTAACAATAATTCTTCAGATCCAATAACAGTTATTGGATTTAAAGATATTATTGTTAAAAACAATTTTTATGGATATTTGAATAAGTAAAATCAATTTTTAAAAAGTGCTTTCAAATTTTCTATATAACATTTGATTTATCTTCAAAGAAAGATAGAGAAAGATAGAAAATATGTGTTTCCAATTTATATATATATATATATATAATATTATATATGAAGTAATATATTTTTAATAAATAATTATTGCATCATTTCAAAATTTGATTTTTTAGTTTTAGATTTGATATTATTAAGTGATGCATTTCGATACGAGAATTTCGGAATATCGTCTCAGAACTTCTCGTGTCATTAAAAGTAACATTTTCGATGTTATTATATGTTATTTGTTTTTCTTGTCTCGACATCTTTATTGTTATAATTATATAATGTGCTACCTAGTTATATAAGTATTTGAAATAAATGAAACGAAATAGACTCGAATGTCTCAAAATAAAATTCAGAAATCTTGAGAAGTGAATATCGAGATGAGAAAATCGTATTAATCATTTGTTATTGTCGAGCCTAAATCTCGGTACTTTCTCGTTTCGTTCGAATGCATAATTAATTCAGTGAATTAATTATAAAATTTATTTGACTTTAGAACACGTATTTGATAATTTGTATTTGATAGTTTGATGATTATAAATTATTTCTATGATCGCATAGGACACAACGATGTTTACACTTGATAGGATATGTTCGAATTGAGTTTTGCGTTCACACTATTTCACACGCGTTAATCGCAAATCGAAGGGCAATTAGCAAAGTGGCCGAATATCGGTTGTGCATCTACCTCTCTAAGCGATTTACATAACGCACGGCTAATCATAATCAAAGTAATTAATTGCACTTCCTCCCTTCTTCCCTCCGTTCTCACAAACCGTCATCGATGTGACCCGCGAAACAATTAGATCGCGATCCGGTTCAGTTGGATTCACCAGCAGCGTTATTATTAATTTAATTTGCATAACTGCATTATACAATGAACGCGTACTGCGTAGGATAGCCACAAACATCTTTAAAGCAACAACAGCTCTGAAAAAGTAAAACCACATTTTTATCTTTAAATAGATGGGATATTCAAAATATTCCATAAAAACTTTTATAGTTATATTTTTTTAATAGTAGGTATATATAGAGTTAAATTTACATTACTAAAAACATTCTTATGGAATAGAAGAATGTAAAAGTGATGAACTTTAGAACTTCTGCAATATTTTTTATTTTCCTTCTTCAAACTAAGAGATAACTATGCGTGAGATGATGTAATCGCCTACCTACTAAAAAGTTAATGTAACATAAGTCATATTACAATCTTTATCGCTTGAAAATCAGAGAAAACAATTATTAACAATAAGTACGGCAATTAAAATACTAAAGAAAGTATCTACGTAACGTACTGTGTTTCAAATAACCGGAAATTGATCCATTTTTTATAGAATATCAACAAAATCGGGATGCAGCAAAATCATACAATTTTCCACTAGCGTGTTGTCTGCGCTTTCCAAAATATTAAATCATCAATTGCTTCTGCAGAAGGATTCGTTCTGTAGCGTGAGTGTATTAAATCCATTCATCAAACCAAATATTTTTCAAATAAATATAAATAAAAACGTATAACAATTTTTTGCTTACAACAATATAAAATATAATAACAAAATTTTATCAAAGTGTAGTTCAACTAATTCTTTTCACTGTCTCTTTGATTAAATTGTTTACTAGAAATCGATCTTATGAAATCGAAATTGAAATTATTAATTCGATTTATTTAATGTACGATTTAATTAATCGCAATTTTCCTCTCGCTCTTAGATTAGTTTATTGTTATTATCATAATAACTGCACACCAAAGAAACTGCTTTTTTATTTCTTAAATCAATTCATTTCACGATAGAAATGATGACGAGCAGAGCACGTAATGCAGGTAATTGAATAACGTTTCAATGAAGAATCGCTGACACCCCCAGAGTACCACGCAACAAGCCGATAATGGGCGCCTGTTAATTACTCGTTTTAACAAGTACGCTGCGCGCCGCTGATGGACTCACCACATCCATCGGGACGATTCGTTACGGCATCGCTCGGAAAGCTATTTGACGGAAAAATTCTACGTTTAACATCAAAGCTGCGTTATCGAACGAAGCCGCACGTAATCTCCATGACTGGTTCTATTGTGTCAGAAAATATTGGCCGTTTCTACGGTGGATCGCGCCACGCGTACACTGAAATGGAACAAAGAATAGGTACGATTGATAGACGACAATTCGCGAAATTACACCTCGCGAATAGAGATAAGTAACTGATTGTCGGCGAATCGTCTATTTCAAGTGTTCATGATAGCCTATAAGTCCCTAGTAATTGTGGCAGACGTAAAAAAACAAGCCATATGATCTCCTGTTTTTTTCAAACATCTTAGAATATATTGAAATATAGATTGCGACGCGTTCTTGACATCTTGTTCCAACATTAACACTTTGTATACTTTTTCATTATTAATTTTCCAGTCGTTTACTATATTCGTCATTCATGTCTCAGATTAATCACTTTAACAAAAATTATTAAATAAGTCTTACATATAGTTTGGAAAGTATTTGTCAGATTGTGTATTTAAAAAAATTATATGTAAATGTTATGACTAATTATTCTTATAGTTTTTTAAAGAAAAGAAATGCACGACATGAATAATGAGATAATCATGTGTACATGGAGAGAATTTTTTCTTAGAATTTATTCTGAAAATACGACGGTGATGGGACAATATTGTATTTCGAAGAATTTTTTAATGCAGATCTCTTTCATTCATTAATAAAGTATAAAATAAAGTATAAAATAAGTTTGATCAATTTTATTG